>Ga0209958_1000980_pt1 | contig 29185 bp, 29 predicted proteins | sample ThiBio_inoc_plan_FD_183942 | JGI IMG/M metagenome (GOLD analysis project Ga0209958, IMG submission 183942) | Wastewater bioreactor microbial communities from Cape Town, South Africa - Thiocy_inoc_plan (SPAdes) | ecosystem: Engineered > Bioremediation > Thiocyanate > Unclassified | place: South...
ATCGCGATCTGGTCAGACAAGACCAATGCCAAGCAACGGGGCGTCGATTGGCAATTCCGGATTGAAGACGCCCGCATGAAACTGAAGCGGCTCTACCCCAGAATCAAGACTTGACGGGGCACTAGGTCCCGGCTTCGAGGCCCATCGCTGCCTGGATTACATTCTCCAGGAAGTCCGAAGGTTCCCCGGCCGGGGCACGGCTTTGATCGAGGCCGGGTTGCGGAGCCCGGTCGTCGGGAACCGGAACATGGCCGTAGCTGCACTCGCCGCCTGGCCACGGGAGTCGTGGCCAAGTGGCATCGCCGAGTCGTTGGGCCGGGCCGTTGAATGCGAGCCGAACGAGGGCCTTCGAGAGCGGATGCGGACGGCCCTGAATGGGGAGCCTCTCTCCTCGTGACGTGGGCCGGAGAGGACGATACCATCCGGGAGCGGGTCGCCGGCCGATAGCATGCCACGGAGGGCGGGGTGTGGAACTGGAGCAGCTTGAGGCCATCGTCGCCCAGGAGTTTAGGAAGAACGGCCTGCACGGCTGGTCCTTCGGCCTGGCGAGGACCAGGCGTCGGCTGGGCGTCTGCAAGTACCGGGCGAAGCGGATCGAGATCGCCGAGTATTACGCCCGGCACAGCCCCGAGGAGACGGTCCTCGACACGCTCCGGCACGAGATCGCCCACGCCCTCGCCGGCCCCGCCGCCGGGCACGGCCCGAAGTGGAAGGCGGTCGCCGTTCGCTTGGGGGCCACGCCCGAGTCGTGCGAGACTTCGGGCCAGGCCGTGGTGCCGCCCGGCGACTGGCGGGCGACCTGCCCGTCCTGCGAGAAGACTTATCACCGCTACAGGAGGCCGATGCGGCTGAGCGGCTACCGATGCCGTTGCGAGGCCCGTTCGCCGCTGATCTTCGAGTTCGTGGGCGACCCGGCACGCAGGCCCGTCGTGCCGATGACCGCCGAGGAGTCGGCGAAATGGGAGGCGAGGTGTGCGGGCTGCGAGACGGTGCATCTCCGGGTGCGAAAGCCCAGGGCGGGCGTCTGGCGGTGCAAATGCCCCCACCGCTGCGAGATCGTTTGGCTACCCCGGTCCGTGGGTGCGTGAGAGTCGTGATCTTCACGATGGATGAGGCAACCGCCGGTCGAGCAGGATAAGTCCGACGGGGCCATCTCGACCTGCGAGGGAGCACGGCGTCGAGGCCGGGGCGGCCTGCGGCGGGGCGACGGCGAGTAGGGAAGGTCTCGGGGAGCTACGTGCCGATGGACGTGAAACTGCGGCTCCGCATCGTCCTGGAGAGGCCGCCGGCCGGGGTCGATTTCGGCCTGCAACAAGGCAAGGGGACCGAATACCGGACCATCCAGACCCAGAGATCGAGCGGGGACGACCTCGCCTTCGAGGGCAAGGTGACGGCGAAGGGCGACCGTGGCGAGGGCCTCCCGAACTTCCTCGGCCCGCTGACCCAGGGGCCTCCGGGCGGTCGCTTCCTCTACATCGACGTCGGCAAGTCGGCGGGCCAGCCGGGCTGCGTGTGGGATCGGAGGATCAAGGTGCCGCTGGGCGGCATCACCTGGGAGATGATCGAGCAGGTCGAGGCCGACCCGGAACTCGCCCTCGAAGCCAGGTTGCCGGGGACGGGCAGGGATGGCGGGCCGAGTTGTGCGACCGTGCATCCCCCTCTCGGATGGACGGCCGCACGTCGTACGGGATGATCAGGGCCTTCGTGCCGTCGGCTTCACGTCAACCTGCGATGCGGCTCGCCATCGCCCTGAACGCCGCCCGTGGCGTGGCGTATCCGCCTTTCCCATAGACCGCAATAGCCGACAGCAGGACGTCGTTGAGCCGAGGGCCGAGGTCGGAGGGAGACAGTTCACCGCCGGACAGCAGGAACCTCGCCTGGACGACCAGTTCGTTCATCGAGCCGGTCACGGCCCGGTCGATCGCCCCGGCGAACTCGATCGGGCCGGTCGAGGGCAGGACGTGCCGTTCGTAGACGTCCCCCAGCCCATCGGCCTCCAGGGTCCCCCGGATTGCGAACAGGGCACCCTTGAGGAAGCCGTCCACGTCGGTGACGCCCCGCCCGTACATCACCGTCGAGTAGAGCGACGTCGTGTTGCTTAGGAGGATGTACTGGACCCTGCCGGCGACGAACAGGTGCCCGGACCAGTCCGTAAATGGGTCCTCGGCGGGAGGCGGCGGGGACGGCTTCCCGGCCTTGATCTTCATGGCCAGCTTGTGGGTGAGGCGGAAGGTCATGACGGCCCCGCAGTCCCTCTCCCCCGTCCGGTCGGCGTACGGCGAGGCGGTCGTCCAGGATGACGAGTCCGTGACGACTCCGGTGATCGGGATCACCCCTCGTGGCTGCGGACTACCACCCGCCTGGCCTTCCTCAGCGCCTCTAAAGCGTCCTCCAACCCGCCCATCTGCTTCAACTCGCCGATCAGGTCGTCGATCCGGTCCTCCATCCTGTCCAGCAAACGCTCCCGCCCGCCCGACGTCGGCTGCCGCACCGCCGTTCCGGCGGCGGCGATCTTGTCGGGCTCGGTGCGGGCCGGGTCAACCGGCCGGTCCACACGCTTGAACTTCGCCCCCTGGGCCGCCGCCTTGGCCTTGGGCTTCCGAGTCGCTTCGACCTCGGGGGCGGTCCCGCCCTGGAGTTGCCGCCTCACGTTGTAGAATAGGCTGCTGCCCACCTCGCCCTCGTTCCCCGCCTCATGCCAAGCCTCGGTCGCCTGCCCCAGATTCAGGTCGGGGTTCTTCCCGAGCAGGTCTCGGAGGAAGGCGCTCTTGTTCGTGCCGCCGGCGGTCGCCATCTTTGCTCTCCCGTGGTGTGTAAGCCCGATTCTCCATAGTGTAAACCACGGGGAGCCGGAGGCGGTACAAACTCCGCTCTTTGCCCAGGAAGTGTTGACGGTTCGGCGGGGTATTCAAGGCCGTCCCCCTGGCCGAGGACGAGGTCGATCATGAACAACCGGCTGACGAGCGTCGGCAAGTCTCTGACGAAGCAACCTCGGGCACGCCCCAGAGGAACTGGGTTTGACGCTTCAGCCCGGCGTCTGGATGCCCCGGTGGACGACCTACTTTCAACCGCTCGCAGGAAAGGCTTCCCGATCTCCTACGACGAACTAGCCGAGTGCGTCGAGACCAACGACAAGCGGCGATACTCGTCCGACGAGACCGGCGACCTGATCCGGGTGAACCGGGGGCACGGCGTCGAGGTGGACTTCCAACTGGAGGAGCGTGTTTGCTCCGAGATGCTCGACCACGGGACGCTGGAGTGCTTCCTGCTCCCGATCCTAGCCGAGAGGCTGGACGAGGGGAGGCGGCACCACGTCCGCCCGTCGTAGGACGTGGAGGCGGCTAGTAAAGTCGGGGCGAGGCGGGGGCGGCCGGTGATCCCGCCGGTCGATGCCGAGAAAATGCACCGGGAAGGCCACATGTTCCTCCCGTCGGCCAACGGCGTGTGGCTGACGGATGAGGTGCCGCCGGTTTATCTCAGGGAACCCTGAGCCCCGAGGAACCGCTCCGGCTGGTTTATCAACCTCGATTCACACGAGATCGCACGGAAGCTCTCGCCGATGAGCGGTATGGTATTCGCCCATGTCGTCGGCCGGGGCCTCCTCACGAAAGAGTTGAGCACGAGACCTCGTGCAGAGGCATCGGAGAGGGATGGACGGGCACCAGGCCGAGAACAAGGAACCGGGCGATGACACGACCCGAGGTGATCTTCTTCGACGTCAACGAGACCCTCCTGGACCTTGCGCCCTTGAAGGCGAGCATCGGGCAAGCCCTCGGCGGCCGCCCGGAGTTGGCCCCGCTCTGGTTCACGACCCTGCTCCAGTATTCGCTGGTGGCGACGGTCGCCGATCGTTATCGCAACTTCGACGAGATCGGGGCGGCTTGCCTGCGGATGCTCGCCGAGGCCCACGGGGTCGGGTTGAGCCAGGAGGCCGCTCGACGCCAACTGGTCCCGATGCGATCCCTCCCGCCGCACCCCGACGTCATTCCGGCCCTGGAACGCCTCCGGGGCGACGGCTTCCGCCTGGCGGCCCTGACCAACTCCTCGAAGGCGGCGGTCGCCGACCAGGAAGGCGGCGGTCGCCGACCAGATGGAGAACGCCGGGCTGGCGGGGGTCTTCGAGACGTCCCTGAGCGTTGAGGAGGTCGGGCTCTACAAGCCGCACGGCCACGTCTACCGCTGGGCCGCCCGCCGGGTCGGCGTGGACGTGTCCGGCTGCCTGATGGTCGCCGCCCACGGGTGGGACGTGGCGGGGGCGACCTGGGCCGGGATGCGGGCCGCCTTCGTCGCCCGGCCGGGCCAGCAGGTCTACCCGCTCGGCCCGGCGATCGAGATCACGGTCCCTTCGTTCGGGGATTTGGCGGACGTCTTGCTGGAGATGAAATCCGTCTGAGCCCGCCATGAGACTCTGCCCGGTTCGTCGGCGGTCGGGACGACGGCGACGATCGGCATCGGTCGAGGGGCTGTCATGGCGAAGCCGGAGCCCGAGGACCTCTCGATCGGCGAGTTCGACCTCCTCGACGCCTGAACTCACGCCGAGGCCATCCACGACGGCCCGCCCAGAGGCCCCGCCGGGACGACGGGCCGACCGTGGCGGTATCCCTCGCAGGTCCCGAAACGAGACGCTCATGGATCTTGAACCGACCGAGATCGCCCGCCCGGAGTCACTGGCCTTCGGGCTCTACACCATCGGCCACTCCACGCACCCGCTCGACGAGTTCCTGATGCTCCTCGACCGTCACGGCATCGAGGCGCTGGCCGACATCCGCCGGTTCCCCGGTTCGAGGAAGTATCCGCACTTCAACCGGGACCACCTCGCCTCGGCCTTGCCCGAGGCGGGCGTCGAGTACCGCTGGTTCGAGGCCCTGGGGGGCCGTCGCAAGGGGTCGGGCGGCCCGTCGAAGAACCTCGGCCTCAGGAACGAGAGCTTCCGCAACTACGCCGACTTCATGGCGACCCCGGAGTTCCACGAGGCCGCCGGGGAACTGCTGTCGCTGGCCCGAACTAAGAGGACGGCCTACATGTGCTCCGAGGGCCTGTACTGGCGCTGCCACCGGCGGCTGGTGAGCGACTACCTCCTGGCCCGTGGGATCGAGGTCCGGCACATCATGCCCGACGGCAAGTTGCGCCCGCACGTACTGACCGAAGGGTCCGTGATCGACGACGGGGACCTGAGCTACCCGCCGCCGCCAGCGGGCCGGACGCCGACTTTGTTCGATTGACCAGGGACGACGGGTCGGTCCTCAGGCCGGGCGGGATGGGAGCGGGAGTGATCGACATGGCCGAGAAGCATGAACCGGGCGACGTGAGCATCGGCAAGTTCGACGTCCTGGCCACGTACACCTACGCCAAGGCCCTGCTCGACGGGCTGGGCGATGGCGAGGCCAATGAGCGGGGCATGGTGGCGGCGGTCATGGGGGCCAAGGCCCGCCAGGGGTGAACGAGCGGTCTTCATCAGACGACTACAAGGTCGCAAAGACGCCGCCGAAAGGAAGAACACGACGTCGATCGCCACCGAGTCGTTCGACCTTCAGGTCGTAGAGAAGGTGGGGAGCTTCACCAAGAAGGCGTTCATGCCGACGATGAGGAGTCTGGTCGAGTCGGGGCTGTCCTGTGACGAAGTGAAGCGGCTGGTGAAGATACCGACGATGTGGGCTGCGAAGATCACGGGTGAGGAGATTGATAAGCGGACGGTGGCGTCCTCGGGCAAGGGACTCCGGGGATGAGACCCCACCATCTGGGCATTTTCCTCCCGAAGGAAACGATCCTGTCCGATCGACATGGCTCAGGCCGCCCGCTTGGCCCCCGCTACGCCGCCTTGATGCCCTCGATGTCCTTCGGGTCGATGACGACCTCGGACTCGTTCCGCCTCGTGAAATAGGCGATGACGTCGGCTTTGCGGCAGGTGCCTCGGACGACCTTCGGCTTCACCTCGTCGATCGCCGCAAAACGGTCGGCGAACCACCGGGCCTTCTCCGGGTCCGTGGTCCAACTCCACCCCTTGCGGCACTTGGGCAGCCCGTATCCTCGGTAGATCGTCAGGACGTCGGGAAGCCCGCTCAGGGCCGCCCGCTCCTCCTCGTGCATGATGTGCTCCCGGCCGGGGCGGTCGCTCTTCAGAAGCCTCCTGATGACCCGCTGATACTGGTGGGCGTTGTCGATCGACGTGAAGACGCCCCCGACCGTCCTCCAGTAGGACTCGTCGTCCAGGTGACTGACCACGGCGTCCAACGCCTCCATCCGGTAGCCGCTGGCGTGGCACCCGATGTACCCGATCCAGTCGCCGGCCGCTTTGAACTCCTCGGCCTCGGCCTTGATGCAGGAATACTCGTAGTTGAGCCGGGCGTTGTGCTTGGGCGACCTGACCGAATAGGACGCAACATAGAGCGGGTGATGGATCATCGGGAGGCCCGAGAGGCCGCCGACGTTCAGGCACGGGACCAGATCGGGGTGGAGCGGCTCCTCCTTGTGCCAGAGTTCCATCATCAGCCTGTTGCGGGCCTCCATCTCCTCTCGACGCCGCCTCAGTTCCTCGACGCTGACGCCGATGCGTGCGGCGGTCTCGACCAATTCTTTCTCGGCTTCCTGACCAGCGTCCTTCTTCGTGGCCTTCTTCGGCATGTCGAGCATCTCATATCGTGACGGGTGGCAAGGAGCGAAAAGGGCACCATTATCACGTCGGCAATCCGACATCAAGGTTCCTGATCACCGGACGGGGTTACGGGACGACCAGCTTGGGGGCGGTCGGATCACCCCGGCGGCCTGCCCGAGGGCCGGCGGGACGAAGCCGTCCGGTCGCTGCATGCCGGTCGGGCGGCGAATTCAGGAAAGATGCCGCCAAGACCGCCTGCTCACGATCGCCTCGATGTTCTTGCGGGTCACTCCGTACCGACGGGCCAATTCGCCCGTCGAGACGCCCTCGCCTCTCAGCCGCCGGATCTGGACCACATCGTCCTCGGTGAGCTTCGACGCCCCGCACCTCGATCCCCGCACCATCGTGCCGTGGCGTAAACTATCCTCGCTGTTAGCTCTCGGTGTATCCCATCTGAGATTCGATAGGTCGTTGTTCGCCCTCTCCCCGTCGCCGTGGCATGCGACCAGACCCGGCGGGCACGGCCCGACGAACGCCGCCAACACCAAGCGGTGGATCTTGCAGGCGGTCTTCTTACCCGCCCTGGCCAGGTTCACCGTCGGGTAGCCGTCCCGGAGGATCGGCTTCAGCGGGTGCCACGCCTCGGTCGGGATGCAGAGGCGGCCACGCCGGGTCCAGCACGACTCGACCCTCCCGTCCCTGCTGACACGATAACCTGGGTAGCCCCCGACCGGCCTGAACTCGTCCTCCATGCCGGTATGTAGAGGGTTGGGCGGCGATTCTCATCGCCAGCGGCGATCCTTTCTTTCACATGTGTAAGCAAGATCGGGCGACGACGTCGATGTGATCACAGAGGCCCGGACGGACCCGCCTCCTCGGAATTTCCCCGTCCGCCCCTGAATTGTCGGGGTGCTACACCTAGATAAGGCATGGCGATCCTGACTTTCCACGAATGGACGTCCTTCAACGAGGCCGCACGGCGGTCTCTCACGAGGACCCTGGCGAAGTTCGACTCGACCCCCGCACGCAAGCCGGTGGCGATCCTGACCGCCTGGCGTGGCGAGCTACCCGACGCCTCCGGTCGGCCCTATCCCGAGGCCGTCAGGCGGAAGCTCAACGACCAGGCGAACCGCAGGCTGGCGGCCGAGGTCAGACGTCGTGGCCTCTCCATCGTCCCGGTCGTCGGGGCGGGTCAGGAAGAGGGCGAGGGCGGCGTTCTCACGGCCAACAGGGAGGAGAGCTTCCTGGTCCAGCCGGTCGGCGAGATGCCCGAGAAGGAATTCCTGGCCCACATCAAGCATCTCCTTCACAACCCCACGGGCGAGACCGGCGGAGGCCCGCACCCTCACACCCAATGGGGCGGCGTGGTCAAGCTCCCGAGCCGGCCGGGGGCGTTCATCGTCCATAACCATGGCGACCCGACCGGCCCCGAGGATTATCACGTCGGCGACCACCTCGGGACGACTGCCCGGCCCCGGAAAGCAGAACCCTACTACACCCAATTGCGGTACGGCCCGAGGGCGTCGGATTCGATGCTGGACGACCTCGACAAGCCGGATGACCTCGGTACGATCAAGGGGCGACCTGGGCGCAGGTTCACGTTGGGAGACGGGTCATGAGCGACGATCTGGAGAAGAAGGACGCCGACCGGCTCGACGAACTGAAGGCCGAGCTTTCCGGTCACTTCGGCAGGTTCACTCGCTGGAGGGCGTTGTGCCAGGGGCGGGGCGTCTCGACGGTCGAGGAACAGATCCGCCTGGCCGAAGAGGTGTTGGCGGCCCCATCCACCGGGACGAATGCCGAATGGCTGACCCATCACTTGCGGCTCAAGGGCAGCCAGAGCTTCGACGTGGACGAGATGCTGGCCGGGGCCGACCCCGCTCCGGGTAAGGACGAGGCGTGAGCGGAGAAATCGAGTCGGGTCTGGGATTCAAGAACTGGTTGCTTGACGAGACGCTCGCCCTGGCCGGTTCGTACAAGGGCGGGGTCTTCATGAGGCTGGTGGCGGCGAGCTACAAACTCGCCCCCGTCAGCGACCCCGCCGCCAGACCGGCGTTCGAAGAACTCGCCCGCAAGATGGATCGCCAGAACGCCTTCTTGAGGCACGACTACCGCTTCATCCCGTCATCCGGCGACCATTACAACAGCCTCAAGCAACTCCGGCGCTCGATCGACGCCCAAAGACAGGCGGGCAAGCGGCGGGCCGACATGTACGTGTACGCCGAGCCGCCCGGTCCTGAGGGAGACGCCTCCCAGCAGGGACACCCGGTCTTCTCGAACGACCAGAACGTGCTCATCAGGGGCGTCCACGACGCCATCGCCCACCTTGGGGGCAACCACCCGTTCTCGGCGAGGGGCGAGTACGGGGCCTACAACAGGCACCTCAAGACGCTCTGCAACGTCCAGGACGCCAGGGCCGGGAAGTGCCTGGCTGCGGCAGCCCTGTTCACCGAGATCGTCGGCCAGACGAGCTACTTCTACGTCTACGGCCAGTTTGCCCCGCAGAAGGCCGCCTTCCTGAACGATTTCGACTACTACAACATCGGACTGCTGTCCCCATCTTCCAGGCTGAACCGCTTCTTCGAGGTGCAGAACAAGGATCTTGTCTGCCGCCCCATCTTCGACCCCGAAGCCTTCGCTCGGGAGTTCACGGCGCTGTCTCGGGAGCTTGCCCGCCAGGTCGGCGGCCCGAAGGTCAGGCTGGCCGCCATTCCTACACCATCGTGATGGTCAGAGTTCACCGCCTTCGGGTGGGAGACTCCAGGAGCCGGGTCAGCAGCGGCACCAGCATCAGCAGCGTGTCCCTGTCCGCCGCCTTCATCGTCTCGGTGAGTTTCTGAGCCTGCTCCTTCAACAAGGGCAGCGGGTCCTGCGTCTCGGCCTCGGGCAGCAGGTCCGAGATCGACGTCCCCAACGCCTTCGCCAGTCGAGCCACCAAGTCGATCCCCGGTGCGACCCTCGCCCCCTCCAGCTTGGCGATGTACGTGGGCGTCACGACGGCCCTATGCGCCAGGTCGGCCTGCGTCAGCCCCCGAGACAGCCGCACCTCCCGCAGCCGGGCGGCGAAGACGCCGACGATCGGTTCATGCTCGATCTGGACCTTCCGCTTCGGCCTCGCCATCCCGGACCCTCCCCGCCCGTACATCGCCCCGGCAGGGGAACAGTTGATAAGCACTGTTCGGCTTATTGACTTGCATGATATTGCAAGTAGAGTAGGCGAGACGTCCGTGGCGTGGGCTCGGGCGATGATGCCCTCCGGCCTTCGAGGTCCGACTACCCTGGCCAAGAGATCCCGCCCGCACGAGTCAATCGGAGCCACTCGATGAGCGACGAGCCGAAGGCCGAGGACCACGGCATCCTGGGCAGGGCCAAGCGCCTGGTTGATCAGGTCGGCGAGTACGTCCGGTCCGACGAGTCCAGGGAGAAGCTCGACGTCATGAAGAAGAACGCCATCAAGGCCGGCGGGATGGCCACGGCCGGGGCGAAGCGTCTGGCCGAGGGCACGAAGCAGGCGGCGGCCCAGGCCAAGGTTAAAGCCCACGAATTTTCGAAGTCGGAGCGGGGAGAGGCTTTGAAGGCGAAGGCCAGGGAGGGGCTCGCTCGGTTCAGGGCGGGGTCGTTCCGAGACCTCCGGCCGTGGCAGTCTCCGGTCGTGATCGGCCTCTCCCTTCTGATGTGCTTCCCCGTCGGGCTGCTGTTCGTCTGGAGGCACCCGGCCTGGAGCACGGCCAGGAAGTGGACTTGGACGGGAGCCTGGGCGGCGACGACCTTCCTGTTCCTCGTCGTCGCCGGCTACAACCAGGGGCGCAAGGACGGAGAGAAGACCTTCGCCGAGGCCGAGACCCTCTGGGCGGCGGGGGACCGGGCTGGTGCCGTCGCCAAGTATCGGGACATCACCGACAGGTATTCGTCGTTCCTGGACTCGGCGAAGGATTCGACCGCCTTCGGGAGGACGATCGAGTTCGATGTCGAGCGGGGCGACACCGACCGTGCCAAGGCGCTCATGAAGAAAGCTCTCGACGCCTCGGTCCCGCTCCCCGACCTGGGGGGCCGGGCGATGGAGTTGCTCTCCTCGGCCCGAGCGGAACGGGAGGAGGCCCGAAGCCAAGCCGATCCGATGCTGGAAAAGAGGCGGTCGATGCTGGCCGAGGGCGATGCCCTGTGGGATGCCGGCCGGGCCGACGACGCCCTCAAGAAGTACAGGGAGTTCTGGAAGTCGTATTACTCCTGGCCGCACCTCGCCCAGGAGGAGAAAGCGACGTTCGGGCCGCATCTCCCGGCCCTGTACGAGAGGACGATGGAAGACTATCTCGCCAGCTATCTAAAGCGTCCCAGGGAACTCCAGGGCGAGCTTCGAGAGGCGGGGTATCTCGTCGAGAACGCCTCGGACAACGGGATCTCCCTGCCGGAGGCGCTCGTGCAGAAGTACCGTGCCCTCAAAGCGACCCCGGCCGAGGAACTCACCGAGACCAAGACCTACTCGGTCAGCAAGGGGTTCGGGCGGGGGAAGATCACGGTCGAAATCACCGACCAGTACGACATCGGGCTCGAATTGAAGGACTTCACGCTCGGCAGCACCGGCATCCTGGAATTCACGGCGGTCTGGAACCCGGAGCGGAACGGGGCACCGGGCCGAAGCTGGGCGGCGTACGACGCCGGGGGCGTCAAGCTGAGCGATGGCATCCTCTCCTTCGGCCAGGCGATCAAGGCCGGGGAGCCGACCCGTGGCGAGATGGTCATCGGCTACGACAAGTGGAAGTCCACGACGAGGATCAAGATCGATTGATGCTTCCCGTGGAACGAGCGACGGGGAGGAAGACACGCCCGTCGTCCATCGCAGCCTTCTCCCGGATCAATGATCGGGCCTCGCTCGCCCCGCCGAGAGCCTCCACCAACCCCTGGGACCCGTGCCGATGAAGCCTCGTGGACTCGCCTTGGCCCTGCTGATCCTGGCCTCGCCCCAGCTTGCGACGGCAGGCCCTCCGGGTCCGGGAGGCGGCAAATTCGCCCCGCCGCCGGGCAAGACCCTCGTCGCCATCGGGGCCGGTTGGGACGAGATCGCCGCCTACACCAAAGTCACGAGACACCGCCCTCAGGGCGTCAAGTTCTACAACTCACTGAGGGACGAGGGGAACGTCAACTTCTTCCGGCACAACGCCCAAAAGAACATCCCGGATGGGGGCTTCCTGGTCATGGAGACGGACCTCAACGGGATCACCGACGAGGGCGTCAGGATGGTGGGCGAGGCAATCAAGGAGTTCGGCGGCCCCGTCTTCGCCGACCTGGAGGGGGAGTTCGAGACCGACTTCCGGGACCGGCCCCAGGAGTACGTCGCCGCCTACCGCAAGGTCCATGATGCCTGGGACCGCCTCGGGGTGAGGAACGTCGCCTACGTCTGGCATTCGATCGGCGACCTGGCCCACGGCCGCCGTCCCCGCCCGAACATGACCGAGGGCGAACTGCTCGACTATTATCCTGGGGACCGCTACGTCGATTGGTTCGGGATCTCGATGTTCTCCGGCCCCCAGGTCCAAGCCGCCGAGCGGCTGGTCCGAATGGCCAGTCGGCACGGAAAGCCCGTCGCCCTGGTCGAGTTCGGGCACCGCTCGCCCAACGCCTGGAATTGGGACGGCACCTGGGATGGTTGGTACGCCCCGGCCTTCCGACTGATCGAGTCCTGGGACATCAAGCTGGTGGGCTACAGCAACTACGGGGACGCCTACGCCAGGAGCCCGAGGGCCAAGCCCGGCGATCCCTTCGCCGACACACGGATGGACCAGATGCCGCCGGACATCCGAGAGAACTGGGGCCGGATGATGCGGACGGCGAGGTTCCGAGCCGCAGCGCCATCTCCGGTCCAGGAGCCCGGCAGTCGTGGGGTCGCCGTCGCAGCGTCGGGGGTCAGACCTCTGACACCGGCCCTGGCCCCACCAACTCCCGAAAGACAGAAAGATGCGGGTGAGCGGTCGGTCATCCAGGTACGCCGTATCTCCCTCTCGTTGACCGACACTGGCGATTGCTCGCTCTCGGTGGATACGAGAGCCGAGATTCCGCCCATCGAGCCGTCGCAGGGCAAGCCGGCCACGATCGCCGGCCTCCCGAACGCCAAGGTGACGTTGGAGGAGGACGGCACGCACAGGGCCGTCTACTCGTTCGGCGAGGTGGCCACGACCGCCGACTTCGCCGCCCTGAATGGGAGCCCGATGCCGATCGACGGCCTCTCGATCGACAGGACCGCCGGAGTCCTGCTCCTGTCCCCCATCCTCGTGGACAAGGGGCCGGTGAAGAAGTCGAGCTTCTCATTCCCGAGGTATTTGAAGGCACCCCTCTCGGCGTCGATCGACTTCGAGAAGTTCGACAACTACACGGTCTTCCTGACGCTGAAGTTCGCCGAGGGCGTGCTCCAGGTCCGGGCCTCGCCCAGGCACCCCGGCTGGCAGCAGGACGGGAGCCGCCTGGGGGCCACGTTCATGCCGATCGTGAACAAGAGGGCCGGCAAGGAGTCGGTCATGCTGGAGGGGCGGCTGGAGCCCGAGAAACTCGCCGAGTATGCCTTCCGCATCCCGGCCGACCCGTCGGTGCTCGGGCAGCGGTGCGAGTTGAACGTCCACTTGCAGGGCCACGAGCCGGCGTCGATCGCCAGACTGGACGTCCGGGGCCGGGTCACGCCGTCGTTCGGGGTCTCGCTGGACGCCGACAAGGACGGCGTGAAGATCAACGCCGTCATCCGTGGCGGGGCGTCCGAGAAGGCTGGGCTGAAGGCCGGGGACATACTGGTCTCGATCGACGGCGAGAAGGTCTCGAACGTGATCGGCACGGTGAATAGGCTGTCCGACCTCACGGCGGGGAAGGACGTGCCGTTCGTCGTGAAAAGGGCTGGCCAGGAGAAGCGGGTGGTCGTCAGAGGTGAGTGAGGAGCAAGGTTGAGTGGGATCGACTGGAGGTGCGAATGCAGCACCGATGTACCAAGCAGCAGATCGAGCTACGGCGAACGACCTGGATACCGACACCCCGATCCACCAGGATTTAGCCCGCCATCTCACCAAAGCCGCATTGCCCCGCATGACTCCAGACGTCCCTCTTCTGCTCGTGCGAAAGATAGGCGAAGCTCCGTGGGGGCTGGAAGCCTGGCCATGCAATGCGGAGGCTCTCCAGGCTCACGGGCTTTGGGACCGGGATTGGAGCCTCCAGCCAGATCCCAACCGCCCGCCTCGCCCCTTCGTAATAGCGCCGATATTCATCACCGCCTAGGCCGCAGCCGTCCTCGACCTGCTCCCAGAGTTCCTCCGGGGTCGCCACGACGACTTGTCGTGCCCTGACGACGCCGATCACCGCCCTCTCCGGGGTCGTGGCGTAGAGGGCGAGCCAGAAATCGGTCGGACATCGTGGGGCACGGCGCCGTAACTCGACGTACTTCTCCCCACGAAGGATCATGTGGGCGAAGCGAGGCTTGATCGATAAAAGAAGCAACATCGGGCTCCGGCGTGGAAGGCGGCGTTACTCGATCCCGAGACCACGCCTGTAAAGATCGACGAGGGCGGGTTCGGGGATCTCGACCGGGGATTGGATGTTCGTCCGCTTCCCGTGCCGGTCCAGGATGCCCTGAAAGTCATCCCACTTGAGGGGTTTGGGAAACAGTTCGTTGTCGTCGAACCGCATCGCCATGATGCGGCCTTCAGGATCTCCGTCGGCGGTCTTCAAGACATCACCCCAGCCATAGACGCCCAGCCTTCGGAACTCCCGATACAGATCCTTCGCCGACCCGACCACCACGTCGGCCAGGCGTGAGCAGGCCCGAATCCTCATGGTCTCGGGGTCCCTTTTGACCTGGCTGACGTACCAGAGGATTCGACCGAAGGGCCGGGACGGGCCGTTGCGAGCGGAGCGATAGTAAACCGACTCGGGGTTGAGGGCCAGGTCGGCGTCCGCCCCCCACAACCTCCCGTCGGCGAGTCCCGAGTCGAAGAGGTCCGACGCCCAGCCGGGCCGGATCGGGACGATGTAACTCGGGATGCCGCAGTCCAGGAGCTTCGCAGGCCAGAGAAGGTGCTCGGCCTCCCAGGCGGCCAGGGGGTCTCCCCGGATCGAGTCGTCGGCCAGGAGGTCTGCGACCTCGGCCAACTCCTTACACTCCAGCCCGGCATCGGCCAGGGCGGAACGGATGGCGAGGGAGATGCGGTCGGGAGGTGCGGCCATCCTCAGGCTCAGCTTCGCCCACGCCGGTCCCACCGGGAAGAAGCCGGAATCCCGCAGCGGTTCCATCCAGGCCGGATCTGTCAGCGTCTCCCCGAACATCACCGCCTTCGTCTGCGACCGGCAGGCGTGCTCGACGATCCCCGCCAGGAGCGTGCGGAAGAGGGTGTTCGCAGCCCGAGTTGTGCGGACGGATGCGGCCAGCCGGAAGAGCGGGACGTTGATGACGTGCTCGGAGGCCCGCTCGACGACGTAGAGGGCCAGCGGCGACCGTCGTTCGGGCGAGGACGAGGCGTCGGCGACCAGGAAACAGTTGTACTTGTCGGGTGCCGAGAGGTATGCGTTGAGTCTCTGCTCAAGCTGCCACTTCTTCTCGACGCCCGTCGAGTCCTGGAACGCCGAGATCAAGCACTCGGACGGGCGACTCATCCGGGACTTGTCGATCGAAGTGCCGGCGAGGCGTTCGTGCTGGTATGCCGGCTCGTTCCTCAACTCCTCGAAGCGGCCGACCAGTTCCGCCGGCCGGACCAAGCTAAGGCCGTACTTCGAGTAGACGACGCCTGCGTGCCCGAGCAGGGCCTCGTCTCGGGTGACGAAGATGGCGGCCTTCGAAGCGACGGCACGGGCGACCTGCCTGATGTCGGCCTCGTCCCTGGCGTTCCTCGGGTCGCCGACCAGGGCACGGATCTGTGCCTCGGCCGATTGGAAGTCCTCGGTCGCACACTCCAGCGAGTCGAACCTCTTTGCGGCCCGCAGGCGCTCGGACCTGCGGGTGCGGTCCTCCTGCCGCTGGATCTCGTTGAACACCTCGTCGGTGATGCAGGGCCGGATCAGCGGCCTGAGCCAGTCGGCGACGATGCCCTGCGACTCCTCGGCCCCGTTCCTGCCGGGGTCGTCCAGGTCGAAGAAGACGTTGGCGTCCAGGACGACATCGACCCGCTCGTCCTCGTGCGGCCGTGGGGCACCGAGGAGGCTGGCCCGGAGGTTCGACATCCAGAAGTAGGTGAGTTCGCCGCCGTCTTCGCCCCGGCCCCGCTTCTCGGCCAAAGCCACGAACCCGAGCTTGGGCCAGGCTGACCATGTAGAGAAGTCACGGCGGCAGTACAGGCCAATTCCCAAGTAGTCCCTGGTTAGGTTGCGGAGCGAATCGACGAGTCGCCTGGCGAGCCCTTGGCTCCGATGAGATTCCTCGACGCAGAGGTGGGTCAGCCGTACCTTTCGCCGTTCCGTCTTATAGTAGAGCAGATAGCCGGAACAAATCTGACCGTCGAGGGCGACCAGGATCTCCCGGCGACGAGCACGGTCCAGGAACGCTCCTTCGGGATAGAATCCGAGCCAATCCGAGTTCGCACGCCACAACCGTTTCACGGCCTGAAGGTGGGGCGATTTCTCGTCGATCGGCTCCATTCGAATCATCATAATGCCCCGTTGTGAAACTAAACGAGACCGCTTGAAAGTTGGTCCGGCAAGCTCACTCGCATCGTAATGGCCAGGCGAATCGCCCGGAAGATTTTACGAGGAAGTGGCGTTCACCCTCCTCCGACCTAACCCCACCTCGCTCTTGCCCAGATACGCCTTCAACAAGGCCCGGAAGAGCGGCCCGTGATTCGGAACCTTCAGGTGGACGAGTTCGTGGACGATGACCTCACGACGGAAGTCGGCGGATTCGGCGGTCAGGCCCGAGTCGAGCGTCAGACGCCCGGTGGTAGAGCAACTCCCCCATTTCCGGCTCATCGGCCGTACGTGAACCTCCTTGGGCTCGACGCCGATCCGCTTGGCCCAGGCCGAGACCTCCGACTTCAGGAGTTCCTTCGTGACGACCTGCTCCAGGGGTGCCCAGGTCTCGCCCTTCTTTTCGCTCACGTCGCCCTCCGCAGCATCTTCATGATGCCCTGGGCGACTTCGACGACTCCATCGACGCCGGCGTCGATCAGGGCCTTGTAGAGCGCCCTTCGGACGGCCTGCTCCTGGTGGCCGCTCGTCTGCCAGTGCGGGTGCTCTTCGAACGCCTTGGCGGCGTACCTGGCCACGTCGAGGGCACCGCCCACATCGGCCCGCTTGAGCATCCAGAAGACGGCGAACGCCTCGGGCGTGAGTTCCGTCTCGTCCCTCTGGGCCTCGGCCTCCTTCAATTCACGGACCAGCCGCTCAAGCTCCAGGAGCGTGTCCTGGGTCGTCTTCTGCCGATCCTCGAACGCCCTGGCCACCTCCTCGGCCTTATCGCCGATGCTGATCAGGTACGGCTGCTTCTGCCCCTCCTCGTCCACGAGGGAGTGGAGGGACTTGAGGAGGTTGAAGACCTTCACCGTGTCGGGCGTGTCGGCCTCGGCGATCTTGCCCAGCGTCTTGGCGTCGAGCTTATGGACCTTCTCGGGGGCCTGGATGGCACCCGTGTCGGTGTGCTCCTGGACCAGCCGGGCGGTCTTCCTCAGGAAGCTCCGGTCCACCGGAACGCCACGCTCGTAGCTGGCCCGGAGCAGGCGGTACATCTCGGAGAGGCGGCCGTAGTCTTCGAGGAACGGGCGCAGGAAGGCGTCGGGCGAGAGGATCTCGTAGAGTTCCTCGATCTCGTTGAAATAGGAGTAGAACTCGTGCCGGAGTTCCTTGTCCCGGAAGCGTTCCAATAGGGCTTCGACCGCCTTGTCGCCCGTGTGGCCCTTCGTGATCGGGAGATAGCCCTTACGCCCTTCCTCGATCTGGTCCTTGAAACGGTCCCGGAGGACGCCTAGATCCTTCACGACCTCCGCCACGTCTTCGACGTCCTGCGAGTCGAACGCCAGGGCCTTCTCCAACTTCTCGAAAATGCCCACGAAGTCGAGGACGAACCCGGACGGCTTGCGGCGGCCCTCGTCGTCCTCGTAGGGACGGTTGACTCGGGCGATGGCCTGGAGCAGGACGTGATCCCGCATGGGCTTGTCGAGGTACATGCAGTACAGGATCGGGGCGTCGAAGCCGGTCAGGAGCTTCTCGGTGACGATTAGGATTTTCGGGTTGCCCTCGGGATTGCGGAATGCCTTGCGGATGCGCTTCTCCTCTTGCTCGGCCAGCCAGGCGGCCCGCAACTCGTCCGAGTCCTTCTTGCCCCCGCTGCTGATGACCACCTCCGAGACCTCGGCCGGCAGGTATCGGTCGAGGGCCTGCTTGTAGAAGACGCACGCTTCCCGGTCCACGGCCACGAGGAACGCCTTGTAGCCCATCGGCTCGACCGTCGTGCGGAAGTGCTCGGCGACGAAGCGGGCCACCTTGTCCACCCGCTCCCTGTTCTTGAGCATGTTCTTCAACGTGACGGCCCGCTCCAGGACCGTGTTCAACTCCTCGACGTCGCTGACGCCCTCCAGTTCGGCCAGGGCGAGGAACTCCTTCTCCAGGGTCTCCCGGTCCACCCGGAGGTCGTTCGGGGCGAGCGAGTAGTGCAGCGGCACCGTCGTCCCGTCCTCGACCGACTGCTTGATCGTGTACTTGTCGAGGTAGCCCTTCGGGTCGTCGGTGCCGAAGACCTTGAACGTCCCCTTGCCATAGGCCGTCCGGTCGATCGGGGTGCCCGTGAAGCCGATGTACGTGGCGTTGGGCAACGCCCCCATCAAGAAGTTGCCCAGGTCGCCGCCCGTCGTCCGGTGGGCCTCGTCCACCAGGACGAACACGTTGGCCCGCTCGGTGGCCTTCTCGGGCACGCCCTCGAACTTGTGGATCATCGAGACGATCAGGCCCCGCCGGTCGGCCTTGAGCAGGTCTTGGAGGTGCCTTCTGCTCTGGGCGATCTCGACCTTGCCGAAGCCGACGGCCTCCAGGTTGGCGAAGAGTTGGGCCTCAAGCTCGTTGCGGTCCACGAGCATGATCACGGTCGGGTTCTGGAAGGCCGGGTCCTCGATCAGCCGCTTGGCGATCGTGATCATCGTGTACGTCTTGCCCGAACCCTGCGTGTGCCAGACCAGGCCCCGCCGCTTCTCGGGGTCCTTGGCCCGCTGCACCGTCCGCTCGACGGCCCGCATCTGGTGCGGCCGGAGGACGGCCTTCGAGAGTTCCTCGTCCTTCCGGGTGAACAGGATGAACTCGGTGACGACCCGGAGCAATCGCCTCGGCGAGACGAACGTCTTGACCAGCGTCTCGAAGTCACCGGCCTGCTCGTCCCGCCAGTTGAAGAGGCCCTTGCGGGAGAGGTTCCAGGTGGCCCCGTAGAAAAATTGGATGAGGTGCGTCAGGGCGTGGACCTGCATCACGCAGAGGAGTTCCGGCCCCTTGCGGTGGTAGTACCGGATGTCCTCCAACGCCTCGCCCACACCGTCCATGTGCGTGGCCGCCTTCGTCTCGGCGACCAGGACGGGCACGCCGTTGACGAAGAACATGATGTCCGTGCGGATGTCCGGCGGGACCCCGTTCGTGAACGTGAACTCGTCGGTGACGTGGAAGCGGTTCGCATCCAGGTTCTCGGGGTCGAGGAGCCGGATATTCCGCTCCCGCTTCTCGGCCTCGACGAAGACGGTCTTCAGCCCCTTCAGGTACTCCCAGGCGTCGAGGTTCCCCTCGATGCTCGGCCGGACTCGGGCGAGTCGCCTGGCCACCTCCTCGGCCCGGAGGTGGTCCACGACGCCGGGGTTGAGACGCTGAAGCTGTTCGACCAGGACCGAATCGAGGACGGGGCTCGTCAGGCCACGACGGAAGTTGAGGGCCTGCTCGGGCGAGAGGTACGTCCAGCCGGCATCGACGGCGTAGCGGACGAAAGGATTTTGGACGGCGGTACGCTCGGTGCCCAGTCTCACATCTCCCCCTTCGGTCGATCAGGGTTCCGTCGATCTCGGGCCTCGGCGGATTGAGTCAAGTTGCGTCGAATTACGTCGAACGCCAAACGACCTAACTCGCTAAATCGCTCTCCTGACTAGGCTTGCGGAATCGGCGAGGCCCGACTGATTGCGTCATCAAGGGCTGAATTACGTCGCTCGGCCCTTCTTGCGTTCTGGCGGCTTGGGGCCAGGATACCAGCGCCCTGCGTTGGTCGCCCCGACCGAGTACGCCGCCCCCCGCCGCTTCAAGGTTTGGAGGAGGGACTGGACATGCGTTATCGGAAGGGCGGGCAGGACGTCGCAGAGGTCTTCCAGCTTGCTCCCTGTCTCCGAATAGGCGGTGATGTGATTCAGGAGGAGAGCCAGATTTTGCTCCCGGTCGAGCCCCCGCTTCCGGGTGTACTCGGCCTGCTGGCCCACGGACTCGTAATACCGGCGGGAGAGCATGTACGTACGGCCCTTGACCCGCTCGATCACCCCGAGGTCGAGCAGGCGTGCCGACCGGCCGTCCGAGTGCTTGGGGAACTTCTCACCCCGAGCGGCGGCGGCCATTAACATCCAGTCATGGGTGTTAAAGATGGCCGCTGTCTCCTTCGACACCTTCTCGACGAACCGGATGAAGGCCGGGTCCTGGACGGTCCCGTGGAGGGTCAGGCCCACTTGATACTGGTCGGTGCGGGCGAAGTCTGGGATGGGCTTGCTCTGCTTGATGAGTTCCTCGTAAATCAGGTTCATACCCTGGCCCGAGCGCTCGACCAGGCCGCAACGGGTGAAGATTTCGGCGATCCGCCGATTCCGGGGGTTCTGACGGTCCAGGATGTTCTCCACCGTGATCCCGAGGGGGAAGCCGCCGGGGCTGTCGATTTCCAGACGACGGGGGAACTGGCGGATGAAGATGCTACCCCCAAGCTGGTAGTTCCGGTGGCTGACGGCGTTCAGAACCGCCTCACGGACCGGGCGCTCGTTGAACGTGAGGATGGGGTGGACGAAGAGCCCCTCCTGGAAGTCCTGCCTGTCGTTCCGCAGGTTGATCCTGTTCCAAAGCTCGTCGTAGTACGAGAAGAAACCCCGGCGGTATTCCTGCCGGTCCTGGGCCGGGCCGGACTGGTCGGACGAGCGGTACTCGAAGACGATCTCCGCCTGGGCCAGGTGACGACCGAGGGCCTGCGCTGTCCCGAACAAGACCAGGGCGGCGTAATTCAGCGACCCATCGACCAGGGCCTCGGCGTCGGTCAGCAACTCCTCGTGCGTCAGGCTTGCCAGCCGATCGGCGAGGGCGAAGTCCTCCACCTTGCGGGCCTTGGCGATCCAGCGGCGGCGGAACTCCTCGATGGCGTCCGGGTCGAGGTGAGCCGGTGCCAGGTCGGGGCAGACGTCCGCAGAGAAGTCGTGCCCGCTCTCGGCGAAGATTTCCCGGAGGCGTACCTCGGACATCTCGACGAGGCTGTCCTCCTTCCGCATCCAATAACGGCCGTCGTACTTGATCGGCGTACCCAGGGGGCGGCCCGGAATTCGAAAGAGCAGCACCCGCCCGCTGGGGTGCTGGATCTGCTCGAAATCGATCGCAAGCGGGATGCGTTGGCAGAGAGACTTTCGGGTCTGCTCGGGCTGAGAAAAGGCGCTCGACCCCACGACCTTCCGAGGTCGCTTATCCGTAACTCCCATGATGAATCGCCCGCCTCCCTCGTTGGCCAGCGCACAGCAATAGCGGGCGAGCTTCTCGAAATCACCGTCGTTTTTCCACTCCTTGAATTCGAGGTTCTCACCCTCCTTGTCCCGCATCCATTCTTCGAGGAGGGCGATTCTGGCCGGGTCGGTGCTCATGACGTACATCCCTCGGGAGTCGTCGGGGCGAAATTCCCAACCCGGATCTTGCCCGTCATCAGGTGATGGAGGAGCGATCGAAATAAGGCGTCAAGCGCCTGTGCCCGTGATCGTGACGCCGCCCACTTTCGTTCAGCGGCCTTGATGATTGCTGCGATCTCGGTCTGCTCGTCTTTCGGTGGCAATGGACAGGGGTAGCCCTTCAGGAACCCACAGGTTAGGGCACCCTTCGTGCTTCCGCCACCGCTACTGACATCCCGGAAGTGCTCATATCGCTGGTGGAGGAAGGCCAACAAGAACTCGGGCACGATGCGATCGTCCTTGGGCTGGATGTAGGCCAAGTGCTGACTGACGCATGTATCCAAATCCAGTAGCGCCGCATTCCCGAGGGTCTTTCCCTGCCCCGTGATGGCCACGACGATACTGCCCTTCTTCACGAGCGGCAGGTGGCATTCCTCACAAGCAATCTCCGTGACGTACTCATTCGCTTCTCGGATGATTCGGTCGTAAACCTTGCCGCTGGTCAGCCACGGGATCGTTCCCCCCTCCCAATAGCTGGCGTTCGTCCTCCGAGGCGTCGAGCCGTTTCCGACCTTGGCATGATTGCCGATCCGTCCGACTTCCCAGTGCGAGGGCACGGAGCCGAACTCGGTTTCTTTCAGGGTCACTCGGTCGGCCGCACCTGCGGGCACCGGCCCGTAGGTGAACAGGTGACGCATCAGGCTGGCCTTGAGTTGCCGGGCTGCGGCGATTGTCTTCTCTGCGGCTTCTTTAGCTGCCAGGACGCATTCGAGAGTTGAGACGATGACCTTCTGCTCTCTCGGAGATGGATAGGCAACCGATTCATTATCGAGAAAGTCATTCAGTTTGAAATTGCGAATCCCGGTAGTGCGTTTTTCGTAGACGAACATCCTGCGTCGTTGGTACAGGAAGTTCCAGAACCACGCCGCATAGTCGGGAGATACAACAGACTCGTCGATCCGCAGCCGCTTGACGAAGTTGCTATAGAGGATCGGTAGGGATGAATTTCCGAGAGTCCTTTCTCTAACCAACATGATGCGTCCGGTCTGTTGATCAACGCTGCCGCCCGACATTTCTACGAGAAGATCGCCGGAAAGCAGGCGTCTTTTCTCGATGCTCTTCTGCTTAACGTATCGAAGGGGTGTTCCCTGAAGATTGCCGCTGCCGGCACGAACGAAGTCCGTCCCTCGGAGTGCGAAGACTGGATGGGCATCTGGACCAGCGGATTCGTCGCCCCAATCTCCTCCCCTCAACTCTCTGACGATGCTTGAGAAGGGCACGACATGCCAATCCTCTGGGTAATCGATTTCAAGAGGCTCAGACATTCCGCCATTCCTTGAAGCCTAGCTTCCCCAGAACCGCATCCAGGTTCTTGTCGGCCTCGGCTCGCTCCTCCTCGGCCTCTTGCAGCAGGACGATGGCCTCTTCGAGCGGCAAGACGTCCTCGACTTCGCCCGTCGATACGTACCGACTCGGGGAGAGGTTGTAGTCGTTCTTGACCACATCGTCCTTGCTGACCACGGCCGAGACGCCCGGCTCGGCTTTCCAGCCGTGGTAGATCCCGACGATGGCCTCGACGTGCTTGTCTTCGAGGTAGTTCTTGGGCCGCCCCTTCGAGCAGAGCTTGGAGGCGTTGATGAGGAGGATCTCGTTGTCGTGAGCCTTCCGCTTGTTCAGGAACAGGACGATGCCCGGCGCCGTCGTGTTGTAGAAGAGGTTGTCCGGCAGGAGCAGGACCGCCTCGACCCAATCGGCCTCGACGAACGCCTTGCGGACGTCCCGCTCCTTGCTCGAACCCGTGTTGCCGCTCCCCCGACTGGCGGCCCCCGTGTCGAGGACGACGGCCAGCCTCCCGCCGTCCTTCATCAACGCCGCCATGTGCTGCACCCAACCCCAGTCGGCGCTCGACGAGGGGGGTATCCCCTTCTTGAACCGCTCGTAGGGGTCGTTCTCGTAGGTGGCGGCGTCGAACTTCTGGTTCCACATCGGGTTGGCGATCACGATGTCGAACGACTTCAACCTGCCGTCGGGCTCGGTGAACGCCGGGCGGTGCATCGAATCGCCCAGGGCGATCTCGGCCTCCATGTCGTGGAGGAAGGCGTTCATCCGTGAGATGGCGAAGGTCGCCGGGTTGATCTCCTGGCCATGGACCCGCAGCGGGGCCACGCTCGACGGCAGCCGGAGCCGCCCGTTCGCCCTCTCGCCCTTCGTTTCCAGCAAGCGCAGGTGGGTCTTGATGAGCAGCCCGCCCGAGCCGCAACATGGGTCGCAGACGGTCATTCCCGGCTGGGGGTCGAGGATGCGGGCCATGAGGACGGCCACCTCTCGGGAAGTGTAGAACTCCCCGGCGCTCTGGCCCTGGTTCTCGGCGAACTTCCTCAGCAGGTACTCGTAGGCCCGGCCGAGGATGTCGGGCTCCACGTCGTCGAGGCCGAGGCGGTACTCGGGGTTGTTGAGCACCCCGACCAAGGCACCGAGCCGCTTGTCATCGACGATCCTCTGTCCGGCAGTGGTGGCGTTGAAGTCGGTGACGTCGATGACGCCGGCCAGCCTGGGATTTTCCCTGGCGATGGCCCGCACGGCGTCGGTCAGCTTCTCTCCCAGCCCGGTCGTCTCCTTGGCCAGGTACGACCACCGGGCCTTCTCGGGCAGGTAGAACCGGACGAGCTTGTGGTCCTGCCCGGCGATCTCGGCCGCCGTCTTCTCGCCGCCGAACTCTTGAGCGAGTTGCTTGATCTCGTCCTCGAAGACGTCCGAGAGCCGCTTCAGGAAGATCAGCGGGAGGATATAGTCCTTGAACTTCGGGGCGTCGAGCGGCCCCCGGATTTGGCAGGCGGCGTCCCAGAGCCAGGATTCCAGTGCCGGCAGGTCCAGAACCCGGCCATTCGGCTTCGAGAAGGGGAGGATCTGCCGAGCATCGTGCTTTGCCATGTCGCCTTCCGAAGACCAAGACCGCCGCCGGATTGAGAGGGTCCCGCCGATCGTGCGGCCAATACTGCGTCCGTTCGGATTGGATGTACTCTGCGAGCGGGCGGCCTGCCCCGCCAAATAAGCCACCATTATCCCAGAGCGAGGAGTCCGTGGAAGAGGTTTAAAGGACGGTGACTCCCTCCCCCGGCCAACCCTTTCGACGTGCGGGGGGCGTGCCGGCCCCCGTCACTCAGCCGGGAGCCCCGACGCCCGATCTGCTGGGGCGTCCGATCAGCGTTGAGAGTTGCGAGGCCGGCACGGCGATCCGCTTGAGCGATGCCTCGAACCGCTCGTCGCCCGTGACGACGGGGACCTCGTAGTGGACGGCGGCGACGAGGGTCAGGGCATCGACCTCGGCGACCGTGATCGGGAGGCCGGTGCGCCGGAGGATCGACGAGATGACCAGCGGGCCGGGGAGACGCAGGAATTCCGAACGGCGACGCATCCTCTCGGCGACGTCGCACCCCATGACGCAGGGCCGGAAGCACTCCTCGATGGCGAGGATGCGGGGCAGCCTGCCCGCCAGCCCCGCATCGTACCGGAGGTGGCCGTCGAGGATGACCAGCGAGAGGGCGTCATACAGGGCCGTCTTCCATTTCATACGCCGGCTTCATCCATGTTTGAGTAATTTTCAATGCGTCATCCACGCCCACCTGGAGCATCTCGGCGACCTTGGTTGGATTGATGAGCCCCTGCAAGTAAGCCGACTGGACTAGCCTATGGAATCGGGTCGAGCGGTACAACGCCTGGGGATCCAACGGTTCGGGTTCGAGATCCTCCATCGCCGCCTTGCCGCTGATGCCGAGGTTCCCCTTGATCGTCGAGATGAACACGGGGTAATCGACCGAGGCCAGGCCCAGGTCCGAGACCCTCCGAAAGAGGCAGTGGAAGCTGACGTGGAATACCCGCTTCAGCAGCAGCAGCGAGTGGAACAGGGGGAGCCGGTTCAGACGTTCCTCCCTCCAGACCCCCAGGAGTTCGTCGCTCGGGACCAGGAAGAAGCCGGCGAACTTGTTGGCCTCCTTCTCGTAGTCCCGCCCGTTTTCGCATTCCTCTGCGTCGGTCGTGAACAGGTGCGGATGCAGGACGAGATGCCCGAGTTCGTGGGCCCCGCTGTAGATCGTCCGCTCGATGTTCTTCTTCCGATCATTCAGGAGGATCAGCATCAGGTCGTCCTGGACCGTGCTGATACCGTCGAGACCTTTCGTGGAGTGCTCGAAGAAGAGGCACCGGACCCCCAAACCCTCAAGCACACGGACGAGGTTCTCGGGGCCTGTATCCCTGAGGGCGCAAGTCCGCCGGAGGGTCTCGGCTGCCGTCTCGATGTCACGGTCGCCGAGCGGACCGTCCGAGTCGCACACGTACTGGCGCAGCTTGACGCAGAGCGGAGAGCCCGTGATCTGCTCGATCTCGGCGTACGCCTTCAGATACTTGCGGGCCTTGGCGAGGACGTCCGGGTCCTTCCTCAAGGCCGCATGGGATCGGAAGGCGAAGCGAGGCGGCGGCACAGTCCCGGACACGTCGAGGAGGTCCCCGATCGAAGTGCCGAGGGACTCGGCGATGATCATCAGATGGCTGGCCGTCGGCTCCGTCCTGCCGCTCTCGTAGTTGGTGATCGTGTTCCGGCTCACGCCGATCCTCTTTGCAAGCTGGGCGACCGACATCGAGATCACCTCTCGGCGTTTGCGGATCAATTCGCCGACCACATTTAGCTCCTCGGAACGTGCTCCTTGGACAGTCATCCCCTCCCACCCCCCAACTCGGGCATCGTCAGGAATCTTGATAGCCCTCTCCAGAGAAGCACAAAAATCTGTGCATTCTGATCCAATTTCCGCTTGCCTAACCTGAAACCGCACAATATTCTGTGCATTAGAGGCGGCCAAGAGCCAGGTTGCACAAGATTTTGAGCCGTGAGTCCATACTAACCGGGAGGCGAGATGCGTTTCCAGGGGGCAGTGATTCGAGAGCAGGGCGTCACGTTCGGCGTGGTGATCGTGAAGTCGCACGTCCTGCAAAACTCGTTCGAGGCCGATCGCATGATCTCGGCCCTGATGCCGGCCTTCCCAGGCATGCCGGTCGTGTTGATGGCCCAGGACTACCGTGGCGTCCCGACCTACTACGGTCGCCGGGATATCTCCCGCTTCATGGCCGGCGTGCCCTTACGGTGTGTCCCGTGGCGGGAGTACACGCTGAGCTAACCGACGTTGGCGAGGACACACCCTATCAATGACTGAGAACGAGGTTCCCCATGACATCCGCCCCGACCGATGCGACCGCCGGGATCGTCTGCGAGCCGACCTTGCCGCTGCATCGCTACAAGGATCTCCTCAGAGACGATCGCCGTCGGATTCGGCTCCATGACGCCCTGGTCGGCGAGATCAAGGGTCTCCAGGACATCCTGGGCGAGGAGCAGTTCCCCGTCCGCAACGTCCATGACCTCGGCGTCGAGGACTACCTGGCCCGTGTCGAGCGTTACGAAACCCTCGCCGGGCCGCTCCTGCCGATCCTGGCCGCCGGGGGCCACTGGGCCGTCGACGAGCACGCCCGGCTCCTGGGGCGCTGCCTCGGCAGGCTCGCCGACCCGCCCGGCGAACGCAGCGGCATCACCGCCTTGCTCAATCTCCGATGCTACCCGGCCCTGCTGTGCGTCTATTCCTGCGGCGTCGGGGCCATCCTCGCCGGCAGGTACGACACGCTGAAGACGATCCTGGTTTCGACGAGGAGCCGCAAGGAAAACGAGTCCGTCCCCCTGGTTCGTGCTCTGGCCCACAACGACGTGATCGACGGCGGCCTCCTCCGGCGGCGGCCCGAGTTGGAGCGCCACAGGTCGCCGACCAGCGATCACCTCTTCGCCGTCCTCAAGGAGCCGTTGAGCGGCCTAGCCATCGACGAGATGGAGTATCAAGGGGCGTTCGATCGCTTCGAGTACCTGTTCGCCCTCGTCCACGGGGACCTTTGCGAGAAGGACGGCTCGACGGGGCATATCTGGGGTCCGATAGGCTGCTTCCTGTGGCGAAGGGGCGTGCTAGAGGAGGTCGGGCATGAGATCGACGGGTTGGGCGGGGACTGGCCGCCGCTCAAGGCCGGCTTCTTCGGCGGGTCGATCGAACGGGCCAAGCTCGTCAAGGAGCAGATCGATAAGACCGTCCATCGCCAGGGCTGGTGACAGATGGGACTCCGGCCCTCAAGGCAGACTCGGGCGGGGACGAATCTCGGGGAGGGAGAGATGCAGGTCGAGTTGCTCAAGGTATTCGTGGCATCGCCGGGCGACGTGTCGGAAGAGAGGGAGGTCGTCCGGGAAGTGATCGATGACCTGAACCGCTCCGTCGCCCAGGAGAAAGGCGTCACGCTCCAGGTCGTCGGCTGGGAGACCGACGCAAGGCCGGCATTCGGGGGCGACCCCCAGAGCCTCGTCAATGCCCAGATCGCCGACATGACGCATTACGACCTGTTCGTCGGCATCCTCTGGGACCGCTTCGGCACGGTCACGCCTCGGGCCGGATCGGGGACCGAGGAGGAGTTCGATCGGGCGGTCGAGTCGCATCGGAGACAACAGCGTCCCGAGATCATGTTCTACTTCTGCCAGCGCCCCACGACATTCCAGTCGCCCGAACAGGTGGCCCAGAAGGGAAAGGTCCTGGAGTTCCGGTCGAAGCTCCAGAAGCAGGGCTTGACCTGGGACTACCGGGGAGTGGATGAGTTCCGCCGGCTGCTCAACAAGCACCTGTCCTTGTGGCTCAGGAAGCTGGGGAGCGAGCCGCCCCAGCCGCCGCCCGAACGGAATCCGGGGCGATCCGGGGACACGGCGAGCACGCCCAAGCGGAGGGCCGCCGATGCCTCGTCCGCCCCCACGAAAGTCCTCCACGTCAGCGACTCGGGGGCTTGGGTGCTGCTGAACAACGCCTACTACAAGTCCCAGGAGGTGGCCGAGCGGAACGACGGGACCGTGGAAGTCCACATCGCCCCGATCAACGCCGAGGAGGACGCCGCCCTGCGGGGGCTGCGGCCGGGGGCCTCACACCGGATCGAGCCGGTCCCTTACGCCTACAAGAACGACGGCTTCATCGCTCGCATCCTGTCCGCCGAACTCCGCTCGGTGGCCGGCAAATCGGTTTGGATCGTGACGCTCAGGTCGGACAGGGACGTACGGGCGAACGCCGGGATGGAGTTAGGCAACTTCAATGGAGTCTCAGCCGACGAGATCGCCGCTCGGCGGGCACGACTGATCCTCCTGAACGAGTCGTCGTCGGGTCAGGGGACCCTCAACGACCGGATGCTGGAGTCGATGATCAGCGGCCTGACCTCGGACTTGCGGGTCACGGAGGGGGCCTTCCCGAAGCTGTGGGCCACGTTCAAGAAGCGGCCCCAGCTATTCCTGCCCGCCGCCCGGCTATGGTCGGTTTTCCTGCTGAAGGCCAGCGGTGCCTGCGATCACGTCCTCGAACTGACGCTCGGCCCCATCGACGGCGGGCGGTTGCACGTCAGCTTCCGTGGCCGGCGTCATCGTCGATACAGCAACGTCGAAGCAGCCGAAATCAGGATCGAAGGGGATTGCGTGCTAATGGATTGAAGCATGGCCGAGGCGAAGCGACTGATCGACCACGACTCCCGGTCCACCCCGCCCTGTTCGCCTCCCAAATGGCACGCCGCCGAGGCTCCTCCGAAGCGGGGGACGATCTCCCCACTTTCTCCCCGGAAATCCGGCGGAACGGCGGGAATTGAGGGGGACCAGCAGGGAATGGTGGGCAAGGGGCTTGCGACCTAAGCCCATTGCCCACGAGCTTTTTGCTTACAATGCGAGAGGCGG
>Ga0209958_1000983_pt1 | contig 29088 bp, 25 predicted proteins | sample ThiBio_inoc_plan_FD_183942 | JGI IMG/M metagenome (GOLD analysis project Ga0209958, IMG submission 183942) | Wastewater bioreactor microbial communities from Cape Town, South Africa - Thiocy_inoc_plan (SPAdes) | ecosystem: Engineered > Bioremediation > Thiocyanate > Unclassified | place: South...
CGTCTCCTACGCCCCCTGGTTCCTCGACCAGGTGGAGGCGGAGAACATCAAGAGCGTCTCCCTGATGGGGGTCGAGATCCAGGGCGAGCTGCGCGAGCCGCGGAAGTACCGCTCGTCCCCCACCTCGAACAACGAGATCGAGGTCCGCAAGTTCATCACCTACTTCCCCTCCGACGAGGCCGTCCAGCCGATCGTGGAGAAGCTCAGCGCCAAGCCCAAGAAGGCCGGCGTGGAGCCCGTCCGGATCGAGTCCAGCCCGGCCAACCAGGTCTGGGGCATGGTCTGGATGCTCTTCCTGCTGCCGATGCTCCTGGCCCTCGGCTTCATCTACCTGATGATGCGCCGGGCCCGCGACCAGTTCGACGGCGGCATCCTCGGCAGCTTCGTCAAGAGCCCCGCCAAGCGGCACGACAAGTCCAAGCAGCGCACCACCTTCGACGAGGTCGCCGGCCTGGAGAACGCCAAGGCGGAACTCCAGGAGATCGTCGAGTTCCTCAAGAACCCGGAGAAGTTCCAGCGCCTCGGCGGCCGGATCCCCAAGGGCGTATTGCTGGTCGGCCCGCCGGGCACCGGCAAGACCCTGCTGGGCCGCGCCGTGGCCGGCGAGGCCGGCGTGCCGTTCTACTCGATCTCGGGCTCCGAGTTCATCCAGATGTTCGTCGGCGTGGGCGCCAGCCGCGTCCGCGACATGTTCAAGACGGCCAAGGAGAACAGCCCGTGCATCCTGTTCATCGACGAGATCGACGCCGTCGGCCGGATCCGGGGCGCGGGGCTCGGCGGCGGGCATGACGAGCGCGAGCAGACCCTGAACCAGATCCTCACGGAGATGGACGGCTTCTCGCCCAGCGAGAGCGTCATCGTCCTGGCCGCCACCAACCGCCCCGACGTGCTGGACCCCGCCCTGCTCCGCCCCGGCCGGTTCGACCGCCACGTCACCGTCGACCTGCCGACGAAGAAGGGCCGGCTGGAGATCCTCAAGGTCCACGCCCGCAACGTCCCGCTCGCCGCCGACGTCGACCTGGAGCGGATCGCCCGCAACACCGTCGGCATGAGCGGCGCCGACCTGGCCAACCTCGTCAACGAGGCCGCCCTCCTCGCCACCCGCGAGGACAAGGCCGCCGTCGACGACAAGGACATGGAGGCCGCGCTCGACAAGGTGATCCTCGGTGCCAAGCGCGAGGAGGTCATCACCGACCGCGACAAGCGGGCCACCGCGTATCACGAGGTCGGCCACGCCCTCGTCGGCTGGCTCACCCCCCGGTCCGACCCGGTCCACAAGGTCACGATCATCCCCCGCGGGCGGTCGCTGGGCGTCACCCAGTTCATGCCCGAGGAGGACCGCGTCAGCTACCACGAGAGCCAGATCCTCGCCCGCCTCTACACCGCGATGGGCGGACGCGCGGCCGAGCGGCTCATCTACAACGACCTGAGCACCGGCGCCGCCCAGGACCTCGACCACGCCACCCGGCTCGCCCGCAAGATGGTGACCCAGTGGGGCATGTCCGAGCGCGTGGGCCCGGTCTCGTTCCGGTCCAGCTCCGAGCACCCGTTCCTCGGCCGCGAGATGTCCGAGCCCCGCGACCACTCGGAGCACATGCAGCAGATCATCGACGAGGAGGTCGGCCGCATCCTCCGCGAGGCCGAGCAGCACGCCTACAACCTCCTCGACGAGAACCGCGACGCCCTCGAACGCGTCACCGAGGCCCTCATCGAGAAGGAAGTCCTCACCGAATCCGAGTTGACGTCCCTGATCGGCCAGCGCCCCGTCGTGGCCGAGCCTGGCTCGAACTCCGTCCCCGCCGCCGAACCCCAGGGCGACGAGGTCGTGGCCTCGCTGGACGACCCGAGCTGAGCGAACGCCATGTTCGGCAAGAGCTTCGCGCCGCCCAGCAACGCCCCCTACCGCCGGGAGGGGGGCGTTGCATGCAACCCGAGCCGAACTGTCTGGGCGTCGATATCCTCCGGAGTCGTGTATGGACAAGCTCCCTGAGTCCGACGATGCTCCAGTCGTCCGGACCGATTTTTCGGACCCGGGGGCCTGGGAGGCCATTTGCAAGGCCATCCGGACTCCCTTCCGCCTCGGCGGCTATGAGGTGCTGGCGAACGTGGATTTCGTCGACGATCCCTCCTTCGAGGGGCTGACGCCGGAGACGCTCCCGTCGGCGATCGGCACCGGCTTCCAGCGTCGGCTCGTCTTCCTCGTCGATCGCACGACCCTGACCCATCAGGAACACCCCATCCTCGTGGTCGACCTGTTCGAGAAACGGCGGCGACCCTTCCGTGTCATCCCGTCCGAAATGGCGTCGGTGGAGAACAACCTATCCCTCGCGAACCTGGACTACCGGGACTTCGTGCGGAACCTTGGTCCAGATGGAATCTTTCGAGGATTCCGATGACGGCCGAGGTTCGCCGATCCATTGGGAGGCTCGGGGAGGTGGGGGGAATCTCCTCGGCGGCATCTCGGCCCACCGGTAGGCCGCCTCATACCTTGCTCCGCCCGCCTGCGGTGGTATGGTGGAGTCCGCCCGGTGCGACGGGCTTGCTGAATCCTCCGATGTCTTTCGCAGGGACCATCCAGCCGTGTCGACGCCCTCCTCCCCCGCCTCGCGCCCGCCGGTGATCTCGGCGGGGATGGTCCTGGTCGATCACCTCACGCCCCCGATCCCGCGGCTGCCGCGGTCGGGCGAGCTGATCGCGGTGGACCAGCTTTATCTGAACATCGGCGGCGGCGCGGCCAACACGAGCATGGCGCTGGGGCGGCTGGGCGTGCCGGTATCGGTCTCGGCCCGGATCGGAGACGACGCCTTCGGCCGGTTCATCGTCGAGTCGCTGCAAGCCGGCGGCGTCGGCACCGACATGATCACCGTCGACCGCGAGCGCGAGACCAGCCAGACGCTCATCGTCAACGTGCAGGGCGAGGACCGCCGCTTCATCCACACCCTGGGCGCCAACCGCGGCTACGTCGCGGCCGACATGGACGACGCCCTCGCCGTCCCGCCCAAGGTGCTGCACATCGGCTACTTCCTGATCCTCCCCCAGCTCGACGGCGCGGAGCTGGCGCAGCGGTTCGACCGCGTCCGCAAGGCCGGCGGCCACACGATCCTCGACGTCGTCACGCCCGGCGAGGGGGATTACATCGAGCCCCTGAAGAAGGTGCTCCCCTACACCGACGTCTTCAAGCCGAACACCGACGAGGCCGCCCTGATCCTGGGCGAGCACGACCCGATCCGCCAGGCCCGCGCCTTCCGCGAGATGGGGGCCCGTCGGGTGGTCATCACGATGGGCGACGGCGGACTGGTCTCGCTGTCGAACGAGAACGAGGTCCGCATGGGCTCGTTCCCCGTCACGTTCGTCGACGGCACCGGCGGCGGCGACGCCTTCATCGCCGGCTACACCGTCGGCCTGCTGGAAGGGAAGTCCGAGATGGACTGCCTCACCCTCGCCAGCGCCGTCGGCGCGAGCTGCGTCCGCCAGGTCGGCGCCACCCCGGGCGTCTTCCGCCGCCACGAGGTCGACGAGTTCCTCGGCAAGCACGAGGTCCCCATCGAGCGCCTGCAACTGGCGTGACCGGCGGCCGGACGCTCAGATGTCCACGATCACCTCGGCCCGCCAGCCGTCGCCGTGCGGCTCCAGGACCAGGCCGTGGTGCGTCGCCGCCTTGACTTCGTGGTCCAAAACGTGGCGGTCGACGTCCATCGGCTCGCCGGCGATCGAGCCTCGCAGGGAACGACCGTCGTCGGCGACCCGGACGTCGAAGCGCGCGTAGAGCGCATGGCGGGTCTCGACGCGGAAGATCAGCTCGTTCAGCCAGTCGACCAGGAGCTGCTCGGGCGAGTCGGCGGCCAGTTCGACGGCCTCCGACTCGCGCGGCTCGATGGTCGAGCGGTCGGCGGTGATGACGTCGAAGAGGCCCTCGGCCGCCGTGCGGAAGAGGTCCGAAAGGTCGTCGGCCGCGATGCGCAGGCCCAGGTCGGCCGTATGGTCGAAGACTTCCGCGCGTCCCACGTCCACCCTCCCCTCGACGCCTCGCCTCCGCCCGATTACAAACGGGCGATCGCCCCGATCCGGGGCCGCCTCAACTTCGGAGCCCGATCGCGATGCTCGAACCCGGAACCCCCGCCCCCGACTTCACCCTGCCCGACCAGTCCGGCCGGGAGACGACCCTCTCCGGCCTGAAAGGTTCGCCCGTCGTCCTCTATTTCTACCCCAAGGACGACACGTCCGGCTGCACCAAGGAGGCGTGCGCATTCCGCGACGGGTTCCTGGACTTCGAGGCCGCCGGGGCGACGATCCTGGGGATCAGCCCGGACTCGTCGGCGTCGCATGCGAAGTTCGTCGCCAAGTATACGCTCCCCTTCACGCTCCTGGCCGACGTCGACAAGGCCGTCTGCGAGGCGTACGGCGTTTGGAAGGAGAAGAGCATGTACGGCCGCAAGTACATGGGCGTCGAGCGGACCACCTACGTCCTCGACCGCGACGGCAAGGTGGCCCGGGTCTTCCCCAGGGTCAAGGTCCCCGGCCACGCCGAGGCCGTGCTGGAGGCCGTCCGCGAGTTGAAGTGAGGGGCGGCCGATCCGCAAAAATTTCCGGAAACCTGAAATCCGGACGCCGGCCCCGCGGATCATGATGACGCGAGCCGGTTCCTTGGCAATTCGGATTTCGATGGCGACGCGAGTTCCGGGCGGCCTCGGCCTCGCGCACCAGATCGGGGACTCTCCCCGTAGGCTGGGTCGCGACCCAGCCTACGGGACTCAACTCGCGGATGCCGAAAATCTCGATCGCTAACGACGAACGAAGCCAAGCTATCGCGAGATGAACTGCTTGTCGCGATTCGACTTGCGTCGAGTCGGAAGCGTCGGTCGGGCGGCGAAGGAAGCCGAATCGGAGCGAGCCGGGTCAGGCGGTCTCGCGGCGGTCGGGGGCGGCGGCGCGGGCCTGGGTCTGGGCGAAGGCGTCCAGCTCGTGGCCGGCGCGGAGGTGCTGTTCGAGCTTGCGGAGGGCCTTGTACTTCTCGTCGCTCACCCGGTTCACGGCGATGCCGAGGTCGGCCCCGATCTCGGGGACGGACCAGCCGCGCATCCACAGCTCGACGATCCGGTCCTGCCGCTTCGAAAGCACGGCGCGGCGGGCGGATTCGAGGATCTCGCCGAGTTCGAGCCGGTCTCGGTGCCGCTGGTCGGCGTCGGGGGCGGGGAGGGCGAGGGATTCGATGGGCTGGTGCTTCTTGGCCCGCTGGACGCGCTTGCGCACCATGTCGATCGCCCGGACGAGTTCCCGGCGCTCGGAGGTGTCGTCGGCGAGGACCTGGGCCAGGTCGAGCTGGCCGTCGCGGGCCTTGGTGAGCAGGCGGCAGCAGACTTCCTGCGTGCAGTCGTCCCAGACCCGGGGGTCGAGGCGGGCGTTCCGCCAGCAGACCGTGCAGTAGCGCTGGATGTCGCGGACCAGGTCGGATTCCGACGCCTGCGCGGTCAGCGCGGCGAGGCCGATGACCAGGGCCATGGCCGCCGGCCCGGCCTTGTACGTCCGCGCCAGGACCCCCTGCCCTTCGGCGGGCTGGGGCGTGGACGCCTTGTCCGTCGTGAGTTCCTTCATGATGGCTGCGGGCTCGCGATTCATGGGGGGCGGGCGGAAGATCGCCGTCGTCCCTTCTCTAGAGACGATTGTCCGGCCGATCCTCGCCGGAAATCAACCCGTCCTTCCACGATTCAAGCCGAGTTCTACCCAACCCGTGGCGGAATCGCAAGTTGAATCCGGGGCTCAGCGACGGTCGAGGTCCAGGAGGATGCGCCGCACCTCCGCGATCACCGCGGGGGCGTCCTGGCAGAAGTGGCCGACGGGGACGATCGACTCGGAGCCCACCCCATCCAGGTGGGCGCTCGCGTAGGTGACCACGCCGTCGTCGCCGCCGGGCCCGTTCGGGCCGTTCTTGACGGGGATGATCGAGTGGGCCTCGACGCCCGCCGGCGGTCGGAGTTCGTGCAACTCCCGGAGCATCGGGGAGTCGCGGCGCATTTCGTCGATGCTGGTGATGAGGTTGCCGCGGAAGGAGGGCCGGAAGAAGTCCGGGGGGTTGGCGGCGATCAGCCGATGATACGCCTTCAACAAGGGGTCGGGCGGGGTGACGAGCCGGCTGGCGACGTCGTGCAGGAGCCCTTGCTCGGCCGTCCCGCCGCCGTGCGGGGTGGCGACGAAGACGATCGCCCGGACGTCGGGGCGCGCCGGGAAGATGAGGCAGTCGCGGGCGAGGGCCACGTCGGCCGGATCGCCGGCCAACTGGTCGGCGCGCCGGTCGCTGACCAGTCGCCAGAGCCGGTCGCCGCTGTCGACGGCCGCCAGCTTCGCCACCAGGCCGCCCATGCTGTGGCCGATCAGGACGATGCGATCGAGGGCGCGATCGGTATAGTCGGGGTCGAGCCGCCGCCGGGCCTCGTCGATGGCGATCCGCAGCCGGCCGGCCGAGTAGGGGAGCGGGTCGCCCGTGGCGTACCCGAAGGTCCAGAACTGGTACGACGCGGCGACCTCCGGGTCGGAGGAGAGGGCGCGGATCATCGGCTCCCAGGTCCGCGGCCCCATCCAGAGGCCGGGGATCAGGATCACCGGGGCCTTCCCGGGCTGCGGGACCGTCGGGGTCGAGAGGCCGACGGGCTCCAGGCGCAGGCGTGACGCGACCGGGGCCGCGGCCAGCGCCGGCGCGACGGCGTCCTCGCCCTCGCCCCTGGCGAACGCGGCCGCGACCCACCCCGCCCCCAGGAGGAGCCCCAGGATCCCCCGCATCAACCGCCTCACGACGTCCTCCCTTCGTACCAGACTTCCAAAACCTCACCCGCCGCCTGGAGCCGCGCGGCCAGGGCCAGCAGCTCGCGATCCGACAGCCCCGACAGGGTCGCCTCGACCCGGCGCGTCCCGGGCCGGTCGCCGGCGGAGAAGCGGAGGCCCGACACCTTCAGCCCCGGCCGGGCGAACTCGCCCCCGGCCAACCGTTCGGCGGCCTCGCCGTCCATTACTAATAAGGATAGGACGCATGTCGCCGTCCGGACGGCGATGCGGTCCTCGACCCATTTCATGCCGTTCAACGTCAGCAGGACGACGGCCGTCGCCGCGACGGCCCCCGCGAACATCCCCCCGCCCGCCGCCAGCCCGACCGCCGCGACGGCCCAGATGCTCGCCGCCGTCGTCAGCCCTAGGACCGCCTCCTTGCGGCGGAGGATGGCCCCCGCCCCGAGGAACCCGATCCCGCTGACGACCTGGGCCGCGACCCGCGAGGGGTCGAGCTGCACCAGCGAGGGCCGCAGGACTTCGCCGAAGCCGTGGGCCGAGACGATCATGAACAGGGCCGACCCCAGGCCGACCAGCATGTGCGTGCGGAGCCCGGCCGCCTTGTCGGCGCGGTGCCGCTCCAGCCCCACCAGGCCGCCCAGCACCGCGGCCGTCGTCAGCCGGATCGTCAGGTCCGCCGTCGTCATCCTCGCCCCTTTCGCGGCGTCATCGCCCCGTCCGGCAGGCGCGGACGAGGGGCCAGAGGTGGAGCCATTCGGCGGGGTCCTCGGGCGCCTCGCCCCCGGGATGGGCCGTCATCCAGGCGTCCCACGCCGCGACCACGTCCGGCGGGGCCACGGCCTCGGCGTCCACGGCCTTGCCCCGGCGGGCCATCCAGACCAGGTGCCGGGCCACGACGGCCGGCTCCAGGCCGCGGATCGCGCCCGCCTCGTCGATCGTGAACCCGCGATCGATCAGCCGCCAGGTCCATTCCTCGGTCGAGACGTGGTCCGACGCCGAGGCCGGCCTCGGCTTCGGCGGGGTCGGGGTCGGGGCCGGGGCCTCGGCCGGCGAAGGGGCGGCTTCCGCGACGGCGGCCTTCGGGGGCGCGGGGCGGGCGATGGGCTCGGGCTCGGGCGCGGGGGCCTCGGGGGCGACGCGGGGGCGCGGGGCCGCGGCCTCGGGGAAGCCGGCGATGGCGCCGAGGATGGCGTCGCCGTAGCGTTCGATCCGGGCGCGGCCGAGCCCCTTGACGTCGTTCAGCTCGGCGGGGGTGGCGGGACGCTGGCGGACCAGGGCCTCCATGGTCTGGTTCGTGAAGATGCAGTAGGCCGGCTGCTTGGCGTCGCGGGCCCACTGCTGGCGCAGCCCCTTCAGCCGCTCCCAGAGCGGGTCTCCGCCCAGCTCGGACGGCTCCGGCCCCTCGTCGGACGACGGGCGGGGCGACGCCGAGGCGGGGGGCGACTTCAGGCCGTGGGCCGTGGCGAACTTGCGGGCGACGTCGCGCGGGAGGGCCAGGCTGAGCGCCGGGGCGTCGCGGTCGCGGAGCCAGGACCAGCCGGCCTCGCTCAGGTTGACGACCGGCTTGAAGTCGGCCACCGCCTGGCTCTCGATCATGCCGACCCCGGCGAGGGCGTCGATCAGGTCGGCGATGTCGCGGTGGGTCAGCCCGCTGTTGCGGAGGACGCCGTAGGTGCTCAGGTTCTGGAGGCCGCTGCGGGTCATCTTCTCGGAGTCCGACCCGGCGAGCATCTGGGCGACGGCCGTCTTGCCGAACCGCCCCTTGGCCCTGGCCACGCCGGAGAGGACCTTCTGGATCGTCTCGCGGGCCTCGGGGGCGTCGATCACCGTGGCGTCGACCCGCGGCGAGCCGTCCTCGGCCTTGCAGTTGTCGCAGCCGCCGCAGTGGTCGGAGAGGTTGGCCTTCTCGCCGAAGTAGCTGAGGATGAGCGACCGCCGGCAGATCGGGCTCATCGCGTACTGGGTCATCCGGTCGAGCTTCTCGTACTCGTGCCGCTTCCGGGCCTCCAGCCGGCGGAAGTCGATGTCCAGGTCGCGGGCCTTCCGGCCCCGGTCGACCACGCGCAGGGCGTTGCCGCGGAACGGCGGGATGTAGTCGATCGGCAGCTCCGCCGTCAGCCCCTTCATCGCCCGGTTGAACGCCGGCCGGTCGATCCCCAGGGCGGAGGCGAGTTCGTCGGGGCGGAAGTAGCAGGGCTCGCCGGCCCGGCCCCGGGCGAGCGCCTCCAGCCCGGCGAGCACGGCCCGCTTGACCGGGGCCTGGGCGCTGACCCGTTCGACCAGGCTCCCCTCCCCCTCCTCCGCCTCCAGGTTGAAGCGGACGATGGCCATGTTCTCGCGGGGGGAGAACTTCTCGATCGCCCCGCAGTCGTCCAGGATCTTGAGCGCCGCGCCGACGCCCGACTCCTTCAGGTCGGCGCCGGAAAGCTCCATGACCTGGGCGATGGTCAGCTCGATGGGGTCGTCGTCGAGGGAGCGGAGGTAGTCGTAGACCTTGTGGACGTCCTGCTTGGGCGGGTACTCGTTCTCGATGAACATCTCCTGGAGCCGGCGGTCGCCGCCGGAGTACAGGAGGACGCAGATCGAGGGGTTGCCGTCGCGACCGGCGCGGCCGGCCTCCTGGTAATACGCCTCGATGGTGCCGGGCATGTTGAAATGGACGACCGACCGGATGTCGGGCTTGTCCACGCCCATGCCGAAGGCGTTGGTCGCCACGACCACGTCGGCCTCGCCGCTCATGAACTCGTCCTGGGCGCGGGCGCGGGCGTCCCGGTCCAGGCCGGCGTGGTAGACGACGACCTCGCGGCGCAGCTCCTTGGCGACGTGGGCGGCGACGCTCTCGCAACGGGCGCGGCTGGAGGCGTAGATCACCGAGGGGCCGGGGTTCCGCTCCAGGATCCGGCCCAGGGCCTCCAGCTTGGCCTCGTCGCGGTTGGTCCGGGCGACGACGTAGCGGAGGTTGGGGCGGTCGAACCCCGTGACGAACAGCCGGGGGTCGCGGAGGCCGAGCTGCTCGGCCACGTCGCGCTGGACGACGTCGGTGGCGGTGGCCGTCAGGGCGATGCAGGGGGGCGAGCCGATCCGCCGGCGGGCCTCGCCGAGGCGGGCGTAGTCGGGTCGGAAGTCGTGGCCCCACTGGCTGATGCAGTGGGCCTCGTCGATCGCCAGGAGCGCCGGGCGGACGCGCTCGACCATCGCGGTGAACCGGCCGCTGCGGAACCGCTCGGGGGCGACGTAGACCAGGTCGTACAGGCCGGACTCGATCTCGGCCATCCGCTGGGCCTGGGCGGCGGGCTCGATGGTGCTGTTCAGCAGGGTGGCGCGGATGCCTCGCTGGGTGAGGGCGTCGACCTGGTCCTTCATCAGGGCGATGAGCGGGCTGACGACCAGGGTGAGGCCGGGGACGACCACGGCCGGGAGCTGGTAGCAGAGGCTCTTGCCCCCCCCGGTGGGCATCACGCAGAGGACGTCCCGGCCGGCGATCACGGCCTCGATGACGTCCCGCTGGCCGGGGCGGAAGTCCCGCAGGCCGAATCGGCCCCGGAGCGCCCCATCGAGATCGACCGTGCCGTCGACGAGACTCATGCGCGCCGCACCTCGCCGGGCCGTGGCCGGCCCCCTTCCCCGCCGCTCGCGAACCCCCGGGGCCTCGCCCCCCTCATACTTTCTGATTATAGTCGCCCCGCCCCCCTCCGCGTCACCCCGATGGGCCTCGCGGAGGCCGAGGAGACCTTAAGATAGAATCAGGATCACGGCGTTTTTTTATTTGACAAGCGCGACGGCGAGTTGTAACCTTTTCGTTCAAGCTGCACGCCGGGACCGCCGACCGGCCGGCTCGGGCTCCCGGTTTCATGGTCCTCATGCCACTTCGGGCGCGATTTTTGCTGAACTCTCCGCCGCCGACTCGGGAGCGAGCCGGCGACTTCGAGATGACGTCCGACCCGTGCGGACCCCAACCGAAAGCCATCCTGGATCCGTGGTCATGCCGTCCCGCTCCTCGACTCGTCTTCCCGCAGCGGCAGCGACGCACGCCTCTCGCAGGCGCCAGGCAAGGAGGTTGGCTCATGCAACTTCGCTCACCAGGAATCCGGCCGCCTTTCGCTGTTGACCCTCCCCCTCTCGGCGCGAGCCGGTTCCTCCGAGAACCTCTCGTGCGGATCGCCGTCTGAAAGGCAGCCGCGGTCGATCGGCCCGGTTGCGACTTCGTCGGGACCCCTGCGTCCGGACCGGGGCCAGTTCCCCGGAGTTTCGTGGTCCGAGCGGCCGCGTCCGACCCGACGAGTCCGGATCGATCGACCAAACTCTTGATAAACAAAGTTGTTAAGGATGATGGGCCAAGACATGAACGCCGATTCAATCTCCCGCAGCGAGCCGTCCGGCGCGGGATCTCAGTTCGACGCCCTCGAATCGCTGGAGTCCCGGCTCTGGGACCGGGCCCGGCGCAACCTCCGGCTGCTCTACAACGGCGGCCGCCTCGCCCCGATCGCGGCGGCGAACGCACCGTCGACCGTCGGCCCCCTGGTCGTCGTGAATCCGAAGATCTGATCCCGCCCCGCCCCCGCCCACCGGCCGGTCCGGACCTCGGTCGCCGTCCGTCCCCCTCGGGCTGCATGCATCACGGTCGACAAGGCGTCGCTCACTTCACCGCGACGATTCCCGTTCTGGCCGTATAAATGTAAGAATTACCTCGCTTGGCCACCGATTGCGCCGCCCCGGCGCAGCGGAGACAGTAGGCTACTCGCTGGGCGAATGGGCGAGCCGTGCCCAGATCTCGCGCAAGGTCGGCCGTCGAGAACGGTTCGAAGCGCGGAAAATCGACCGGCAGCAGGGCCCAGAGGTCGTCGACCGAATCGATTATCACGGCCTCTCGGACATCGAGGAGGCGGCGGTCGACCACGGAGAAGCCGGGCCGCCGACGGCGCGGGACTCGGACTTCCTCGATCGCGACCCCGAGGATCTCGACGGAGAGATTGGGGTCGGGGAGGAGCGGCGCCAGGCCGACGAGGTCCTCGAAAGCCTCGATGAGCGAGCCCCGGCGCGGGCTGCGGCGGCGCGAGAGGTCCGGGCCGTCGGCCGAGGCGCGCCGCACGACGACCCGGCTCAGGGCGATCGGCTTGACGACCCGGATCCTGTGCCGAGGAAGCAGGCTTCTCAACTTCGGCCTGAGGGCCCCCAGGCCGCCGGACTGGATCTCGACGAGCGTGCCGTCGGCGGCGACCGCGTCGATGCGGAAGCCGTCGACGGAGACCTCGCAGCGGCCCCCGGCCGTCGGCCCGTGGCGCTCCTTGAGGCTGCGGTGCAGGTTGGTTTCCATCCCCGTCGATCGTCCCCGGGCCCGGCCGGATCGGCGTCAGTCGCGCGCGAGGGGCTCGACGCCCAGGTCGCGGATCGTCAGCAGGCTCTTGAAGGCGAGGCCGCGGGCGGCGAAGGTCTCCTCGGCCCCTTCGAGGCGGTCGAGCACGGCGACCACGACGGCCACCTTGCAGCCCATCGCCTCCACGGCGTCGACCGCCTGGAGGGAGGAGCCGCCGGTCGTCGCCACGTCGTCGACGATGGCGACGGTCGAGCCCGGTTCCAGGGGCCCTTCCACCAGGTTCCCCGTGCCGTGGCCCTTGGCCTGCTTGCGGACCAGGAAGCCCTTGAGCGCGCCCATGCCGAAGCCGGTCGCCAGGGCCAGCGAGGCCCCCACGATCGGGTCGGCCCCCATCGTCAGGCCGCCGACGGCCGCGATCCCCGGACGTCCCCAGAGGACCGAGAGCATCCCCCGGCCGATCAGCCGGGCCCCCTCGGCCGAGAGCGTGACCTTGCGGCCGTCGATGTAGTAGTGCGAGCTGCGCCCGCTGGCGAGGGTGAACTGGCCGAGGCGCAGGGAGTCTCGCTTGAGAAGCTCGACGAGCGCGTCGCGATGCTCGTCGTTCCATTCCACGGCCATGACGGCGGATCCTTTCATTCATCGATGCGGTTGCGGAGGCGTCCGGGCCGTCCAGGCTAACAACCCGAGGCCGCCGATCCAAGGGCCTGCGCGGCGGCCCGCCTTCCCCTTGACACCGGCGACGGCGCGGGGCATCCTGCCGACTTGAGCCGATCGGGCGGATTCGACGCCCGAGGCGGCCCGGCGGCCCGGCCGTCGGTCCCGTGGGCCCGGGGCTCGCTCGGCCCTCAAGGAGGAGAACGCCATGACGCGCGTCGCCGTCGAATCGGGGCGGGTGGTCGAGTGCGTGGGCCGGATGGCCCGGTTCGCCGCCCGGCCGGTCGTGGAAGGGGCCCTGGATCGCTGCCTGGAGGACGTGGACGCCCTCCGGCGCCAGGAGCGGATCACGCCCGAGCAGAGGGAAGCCCTGCGGCTCATCCTGCTGGGCATCGGCCTGCTCGCGGCCTGATTCGGCCGCGAGTCGGCGAGGACGAGGGAAGGACGGACAGGTCGTGAAGGGAACGCGGATCGCGAGCGTCTCGGGCATTCGGGGCTGGGTCGGGGACGGGCTCGACCCGGCGGCGGCCCTGGAATTCGCCGCCGCCTACGCCGCCGGATGCGCGCCGGGGCCGATCGTCCTGAGCCACGACGGCCGGCGCACCGCGCCGGTGTTCGAATCGGCCGTCGCGGCCGGGCTGGCCGGCTCGGGGCGCGAGGTCTGGAAGGTCGGCGCGACCGCCACCCCCACGGTCGGGGTGCTCGTCCGCGAGCTGAAGGCGGCCGGCGGGGTGCAGATCTCGGCGTCGCACAACCCGCCGGAGTACAACGGCCTGAAGTTCTTCCAGCCGGCCGGCATGGTCCTGGGCCCCGACGAGGGCCGCGCGATGCTCGACCGCTGGACGCGCAAGGAGTTCGCCTGGGCCCCGTTCGACGCCCTGGGCCGGATCCGGCCGCTGGACGACCCCGACGCGATCCACCTGGAGCGGGTGCTGGCCGTCGTCGACGTCGAGGCGATCCGCGCCCGGGAGTTCACCGTGGCGCTCGACGCCTGCCACGGCGCCGGCGGCCGGATGGGCCGCGAGCTGCTCCGCCGCCTGGGCTGCCGCGCGATCGTCCTGGGGGGCGAGCCCGACGGGATCTACGACCACACCCCCGAGCCGACCGAGAAGAACCTCGCCGAGTTCTCGAAGGTCGTCCCGGCCGTCGGCGCGGCCGTCGGCTTCGCGCAGGACCCGGACGCCGACCGCCTCGCCCTCGTCGACGAGGCCGGCCGCTACATCGGCGAGGAGCTGACGCTCGGCCTGGCCGCGCTGCGTCGGCTGGGCCAGCAGGCCGGCCCGGTCGTCCTGAACCTCTCGACCTCCATGACGACCGAGGCCCTGGCGCGCGGCCGCGGCTGCCCCGTCGTGCGGACCCCGGTCGGCGAGATCCACGTCGTCGGCGGGATGCTGGCCGAGGGGGCCGTGATCGGCGGCGAGGGGAACGGCGGCGTGATCGACCCCCGCGTCGGCCTGGTGCGCGACAGCTTCGTCGGCATGGCGCTGACGCTCGACCTGCTGGCCTCCGGGCCGGCGTCGAAGCCGCTGTCGGCGTGGGTGGGCGAGCTGCCCCGGTTCGCGATGGTCAAGGACCAGTACCCGCTGCCGCCGGGCCTCGGCGCCGAGGGGGTGGCGAGGCTCTGGGACCGCGTCGCCGCCGCGTTCGACGGCGCCGAGGCCGACCGCCGCGACGGCCTGAGGCTGTCGTGGGGCGACCGCTGGGCCCACGTCCGCGCCAGCAACACCGAGCCGATCGTCCGGGTGATCGCCGAGGGGCCCGACGCGGCCGTCGCCCGCGCGCTGGCCGACGACCTGGGCCGCCGGGTCGCGGCGGAAGCCCGGCCATGACCGCCGCCGGCGGGTGGCCGCAGTTCGACCGGGCCCCGTCCGTCGCGTTCATCGACGTGGACGGGACCCTGCTCGCCGAGACCACGACCTTCCTCTTCGCCCGCATCCTGATGCGACGGGGGCTGATCCGCCGGTCCTCGCTCCTGCGCGCGCTGTATCATTCGCTCCAGCACCGCTTCGGCCGGCTGGACTACGGGGCGCTGATCGCCTACGGGCTGAGGAACATCGCCTCGATCCCGGTCGTCGAGCTGGAGCGGATCGCGTATGAGAACTTCGCGGAGCACGTCAAGCCGCGGCTCTATCCCGGGGTGGTCGACCACTTCAACGCCCTGCGCGCGACGGGGACGCCCCTGGTGCTGGTGTCGTCGTCGCCGGGGCTGGTGATCGAGCCGCTCCGCATCTTCCTGAGCTGCGCCGACGCCCTGACGACCAAGGTGGTCGTCAACCGGGGCCGGCTGGTGGGCGTCGGGAGCGGCCCGCCGTGCTACGGCGAGGGGAAGCTGTTCTGGGCCGAGGAGTGGGCGGCGCGCTACGGGCTGGCGATGTCCGAGGCCGTCGCCTACGCCGACAACTGGAGCGACCGCGCCCTGCTGGATCGGGTCGGCCGGGGCGTGGTCGTCCGCCCGGGCAAGCGGCTGGCGCGGCTGGCCCGCGAGCGGGGCTGGGACGTCGTCCGGCCCGGGAAACCGTCGACTTCGGCTTGACGGGCCGCCGCACTCGGCATAGATTCCGCCCGAATGCGGGCTCCGCCAGGACCCGCTCCGCCCCGGCCACAGGACGTGGGCGGGAGTCCGATCGTTCGCGAGCGACCGCCTTCGCTCATCTCTCCGAGGGCGGTCCGGGGGTTCTCCCCGTTGCGGTAGGCAAGGAGGCAGGTCCATGCGGCGGACAGTCCCCGGGCGTTCCTGGGCGTTGGGAGCATTGGTCGCGTTCGCGACCGTGGCGATCGGGGCCGGCCCCCTGGGCCCCCTCGGCAAGAAGAGCGCCGACAAGGCCGCGCCCAAGGCCGAGGAATCGGTCGGCGACCTGGCGGACGTCTTCCAGAACGGCGAGACCGTGGTGGAAGGGATCGGGCTGGTCTCCAACCTGGACGGCACGGGCGGCGACGCCCCCGAGTCCTGGTACCGGAAGCAGCTCCTCGACGACATGAGCAAGGCGGGCGTCGAGCATCCGGCCAAGTTCCTGGAGAGCAAGTCGTTCGCGATGGTGATCGTGAAGATGCGGATCCCCACCGGGGCCTCGCCGAGCGACCGCTTCGACGTCGACCTCGAACTCCCGCCGGCCAGCGCCGTCAAGAGCCTCTCCGGGGGCTACCTGATGCCCACCCGCCTGCGCACGATCATGCACGCCGGGGGCTCGCCCAGGAATGGCCCCGAGCAGGCCCTCGCCGGCGGGCCGGTCATGATCGGCGACGTGAAGGACCCGACCAACGGCAAGGTCGGCCGGGTGCTCGGCGGCGGCCGGCCCAAGAAGGAACAGCCGTACCAGCTCCTGCTGAAGGGGGACCGCCGGTTCATCCGCAACGCCGGCATGGTCGAGAAGGCCGTCAACGCCCGCTTCACCAAGAACGAGCACGGGCAGCAGAAGGGCGCCGCCACCGCCAAGTCCGAAGCCTACCTGGAGCTGCGCGTCCCCGACGTCTACCACCAGAACCAGGAGCGCTACTTCCGCGTCGTCCAGCTCCTCCCGATGATCGACACGCCCGAGCTGCGCGAGCAGCGGGTGGCGGCGACCGCCCGGGAGCTGCTCGACCCGAAGACCGCGGGCGTCGCCGCGCTGAAGCTGGAGGCGCTGGGGCCCTCGACGGTGGACCAACTGTCGGCCGGCCTCAAGAGCGATGACGCCGACGTCCGGTTCTTCGCCGCCGAGGCCCTGGCCTACCTGAACGAGTCGGCGGGCGTCGAGGTGCTGGGCGAGACCGCCGTCAAGCAGAAGAAGTATCGGGCCTACGCCCTGGCGGCCCTCGCCGCCATGGAGGACTACTCGGCCAAGGCGCGGCTCCGCAGGCTGATGGACGAGCCCGAGATCGAGGTCCGCTACGGGGCGTTCAACGCCCTCCGGACGCTCGACCCGACCGACGCCATGCTCGGCCAGGTCCGGATCCTCGACGACCCCGCCCCCTCGAGCGAGGAGGAAAGCGACGCCGTCGACGGCATGGCGCTGGCCCTGGCCGCACGCCGCCGCCCCCGCGCGGAGGATCCGTTCTCGCTCTACATCGTCGATTCCGAAGGGCCCCCCGTCGTCCACATCTCGCGATCCCGGAGGTCGGAGATCGTCGTCTTCGGCCGGGGGCAAAGCCTGGAGCCGCCGCTGGTGCTGGGCCACGGCGACATCCTGCTGAACGCCGCCGACCACGACGACGTCGTGGACATCTCCAAGATCGTCCCCAGCCGGTACGGCGACCGGGACGTGAAGCTCCGGTGCTCGCTGGAGCTGGGCGAGGTGATCCGCAGCATCGCCCGCCTGGGCGCCACCTACCCCGAGGTCGTCGCGATCATCGAGGCGGCCGACCGGCAGAAGAACCTCCCGGGCCCGCTCTTCGTGGACTCCGTCCCCCAGGCGAGCATGCAGTACCTGAACAAGGCCATCCTCGGCAAGGATGACCTGCCCAGGCACGACGAGGAGGTCAAGCCGGCCTCCGGCTCGTTCCTCCGCCGGATCTTCGCGCGTGGGAAGGCCGAGCCCGCGCCGAAGGCCGTCGCCAAGAAAGAGGGCGACGAGAAGGGCGAGGGCGAGGAGCCCGACGATCCCGAGGCGGGCGGCGACAAGCCCGCCGCCGACGCCCAGGAGCCGGCCGTGGCCGACGGCCCGGCCAAGAAGGACGACTCGCTCCGCAAGACCTCGGGCGAGGCCGCGCCGGCCGCCGAGGCCCGCCGCCGCCCCCGCCTGCTCGACGCCCTTCGCCGGGGCGAGTGACCCTCCCCCCCGCCCAAGCCCCGCCGCGCGACGACGCCGTCGCGCGGCGCGGATCCTCCCCTCCATCCCCTACGAGCCCCCGGCCCGCGGCGACTACTCGCCGCCCCACCTAAAGTCCCAGGCCGCGCGGTTCGAATATTAGTCTTGACGGTCAGGTCCGCTACGGCAAGGAAGCGAGCGAGACGCCCTTGAAGGTGCGGGCCGGGGCCGATGCCCGCCTTCTTTAACGGAGGCGGCCAGGGCCCTCGGTCTTTGTCGAATACGGGGATCGGGTCGCCGATGCCATCGTCCACGGACGGGGAGGGCGGCCGAAGGCCCGGGTCGAGACGGGTGGAAACTTGAGTCTCGATTCGGGTTGCAGGAACGCCGCTCCCCGGGGCGATAAAGAACGGGGGAAGGGTTGGAGCGATTGGATGGGCCCCGGCATCGCGGACGGCCCCCCGCCGCGGGGGGAGGAACGAACCGCGAGACCGGAGCACCGGCCTGATCGTGCCGACAGGGTTCCCGACCGGAGGTAGGAGGAAGACCTCCGCGGCCTCGCACCCGACAGGGCGAGTGGAGTCGTCGATTATGAAGAAGGTATTTACAACCGGCCAGGTCGCGAAGATTTGCAAGGTCGCGCCCCGGACCGTGAGCAAGTGGTTCGATTCGGGCCGCCTGCGTGGATATCGCATCCCGGGGTCTCAGGATCGCCGGATCCCCCGGGAGCACCTCCTGCGGTTCCTCAAGGAGCATGGAATGCCCCTGGGGGACCTGGAGGCCGAAGTCTATAACAAGATCCTGGTCGTCGGGGCCGACGCCCCGCTCCAGGCCGTCCTCCGGGATCATCTCCGCGAGGGGGACGACTTCCGCATCGAGACCGCCGCGTCGGGCTTCGAAGCCGGCATCCGCGCCGAGAGCTTCCATCCCGATTGCATCATCATCGATATGGCCCTGGGTCGCATCGAGGCCGGGCAGATCGCGCAGAACCTGCGCAAGAGCCCGGACCACCAGTCGACCATCCTCCTCGCCCTCACCAGCGACGAGCCGGGCGAGGAGACCTTCAACCTGGGGTTCAACGACGGCTTCAAGAAGCCGTTCGACGGCGCCCTCCTCGCCGAGCGCATCCGTCGGCTCATCTCGCAGAAGAAGTCCGACGAGCCCTGAGCCGCACCGGATTTCGTGGGCCGCGCGTCGCCCGGGAACCCGACGCCGGCCCCGCCCCCCGGTTCTCCGGCCGATCGAGCCCGGTCGGCCCGCCGCCTCTCCCTCCCCCGAGGGCCGAGGCCGCGGGCCGACCGGGCTCGTCGGCTTTCCCGGCCGCGCTCAGAAGACCTCCTTCTCCCAACCCTTGAGGAGGAACCCGCGGTACTTCCGGAAGGTCTCCCCGGCGCGGGGAAGGAGCGGGGCGAACGCCTTGCCCCGGGCCAGCGCCCGGGCGAACTCCTCCGCGTAAGCGTCCAGGGCCGGGCCCTCGGCGTCCGCCGAATCGCCGATGGCGCGCAGGGCCGAGGCCGCGGCCGGCCAGAATTCGAGCTCCTCGCGGCAGGCCGCGGGCAGGCCCGCCGGCAGGTCGGCCAGCAGGGCTTCGAGCCGGCGGCCCGACTCGGGCCGGATCCCCCGGTCGGTCAGCTCGTCGAGCACCATCACGGCCTCCGCCAGCCGACGGCCGGGCGCCTCGCCGGCGGCCTTCCATTCGCCGAAGTCGCGGACGGCCCGATCGATCGAGAGGTCGGGATCCCACATCCAGCGGCCCATGAGGAAGGTCCCGACGTCGCGCGTCGACGCTTCGAGCCGATGGCCGAAGCAGGCGTCCATCCCCTGCTCTCGGACGCGCTGCATCGTCCGGCGCAGGTAGCGGAGATGGGGCGTGGGGAAGACGTAGGACGATTCCGGGTTCGTGGCGAACAGGAAGACGCCGCCGCGCAGGCCCCGCTCGCGCTCGCGGTCGGGGGTCGCCGCGGGCGAGCCCTCCGTCGTGCCCACGGCCGTCACGGCGTCGCCCGGGAGCGCGGCCCGCACCCGCTCCGCGAGGTCGTCGCGGACCTCGACCTTCATCTCGGCCTCCCAGAGCCGCATGGGCCACATGTTGTATTCGATCCCCGCGCCGGGGTTCAGCTCGCGGAACATGCCGCCGAATTCCCGGACCTGACGCGCGAGGGACTCGGCCTGGTTCGGCTTGCAGCCGTATTGCTCGCACCAGCACCCGCCCGGGTCGTAGAACCAGACCTGCACGGCGTCGGCCTCGCGGAACCATTCCATCTCGGCCCGCCAGACGGCCTTCATGGCGTCCCACGACCCCGGCGCGTTCGGGCAGGCGCACGAGAAGCCGTCGCGCGCGTAGGTGATGTCCGCCTTCCACTCCGGATGGCCCTCCCAGACGTCGCGCGGGAGGACCGTCGGCGTGATCATGAACGTCACCTTCAGACCTCGTCGGTGGGCGTACCGGATCGCCTCGCGCGCGCCTTCGTGGAGGTGGAGGTTCCCGGGCCGCTGCGAGAGCTTCGAGCCGGGGAACATCGTCTGGGTGTCGATCCAGAGGAAGAAGTACCACCGGTTCAGTCGCGACAGGACGAGGCCGCCGATGTAGCGACGCCACTGCGCGTCGTCCCACTGGTGGGGCGTGATCCCCGCGATGTCGTAGCCGATGTTGAGGTACTCGCCGCGGGTGGCGATGGCCGGCTTCTCCAGGAGGCGCGGGACGCCTTCGCCCTCCCGCTCGGGGAATGCGATGCGCACCCGGCCGCCGTCGGCGCGGAGCCTGGTCTCCAGGTCCGAGATCCCGAGCGCCGCCCCCCACGACGTCGCGGCGCGGACGCGCAGGCCCTCGGGGCCGTCCGGTTCGAGAACGTAGCATTCCTCGCGCTGGAAGTCCGCCAGCCCCGCGAAGTCCGGGGCGTCCGGGTCCTGCACGACGACGAGCTTGGTCCCCGATTCCCCCGGCGCGATCTCGCGCGGGTCGGCCCCGCCCAGCCCGCGGACTCTTTGGTGAAGATGTTTCAGGGCCTCGTCCACGGGGTCGGCGCGGATCGAGGTCTCGACGGACCAGCGATCGAGCGGGAGTTCCGAAGCCGCAGCCGCATGGGAGGCGACGACGAGGGCCGTCGCCGACATCATCCGCAGGGTGTTCGTCATGGTCGCTCGCGTCCCCGGGCCGCATGAGTGGTCACGATGGAGACGCCATTCTCGGCGAGGCTCGCGCACGTCGCCAGGGACTCGGCTCGTCACGGCTGCCGGAGAGAGGTTCGCACCGGCCCGATCGGCCGCGTAGGATGGGAGCCTCGATCCCCCCCCGCCCCGCGACGAGGCCCGCTGCGATGCCCCCCGACGGAGTCCGCCCCCCCTCCCCTCGCCGCCTGGGCCTGGTCGCCGCCCTGATCGCGGGGGCGATCACGCTGGCGACCCTGCGCGGGCCGGGGCTGACCATCGACGAGCCGCTGGACGTCCGGCCCGGCCGCGACTACGTCGCCCTCCTGGCTCGCGCGGGGTTCGGCTTCTTCGACCGGGCGAACGTCGACCGGCTGTTCCGCGACAACGCCGAACACCCGCCCCTCGGGCGCTGGCTGCTGGGGATCGCGTCGAAGACGTTCGAGCTGTTCGAAGCCTGGCTGTTCGGCCCGGACCCGACGGGGCTGTACGTCCTCTCGGGCCGTGTCGCGCCGGCCCTCGCGTTCGCGGCGCTCGTCGGGTTGGTGGCGGCCGAGGCCACCCGGCGCTGGGGGACGGCGGCGGGCGTCGCCTCGGCCTGGTCGCTGGTCGCGATGCCCCGCGTCTTCGCCCACGCGCACCTGGGCGCGCTCGACACCTTCATCACCTTCTTCTGGACGCTCGCCCTGCTGGCCGCCGCGCGGGCCATCGACTCACGTCGTCCCGCGCTCGCGATGATCGGCGCGGGCCTGTTCTGGGGCCTGGCCCTGCTCACGAAGATCCACGCCTGGTTCCTGCCGCCGTTGGTCCTGGGCTGGGCCCTGCTCCGCCTGAAGCCCGCGCGGGCGGTCGGCCTCGCGTCGGGCTGGTTCGTCGCGGGCGTGGCGACCTTCCTCCTCGGCTGGCCCTGGCTCTGGCACGACACCTTCGCCCGCTGGTCGGCCTACTGGGGGACGGGCGTGAATCGGGCCTCGATCCAGGTCCTCTACTTCGGGCGGATCTGGAAGGACGTGGACCTTCCCTGGCATTACCCCTGGTTCTATTTCGCCGTCACGACGCCGGTGCTGCTCCAGGCTTGCGGGGGCCTGGGACTCGTCCGGGGATGGAAGGGACGTCGCGAGGACCCCTTCCCCGCTCTGCTGGTCGCGTCGATCGCCCTGTTCCTGGTGCTGTTCAGCACGCGAGCCCCGGTCTACGACGGCGAGCGCCTGTTCCTCCCGGCCTTCCCCGCCTGGGCGATGCTGATCGGGCTGGGGGCCTCGCGGGCCTGGGAGCGGTGGGGGGGCCGGCGGGCGGGGCGCGTGGCGATGGCCGCGCTGATGCTCGGCCAGGGTTTCGGGACGACGTCCATGCACCCATTCGGGTTAAGCTACTACAACATGCTCGCGGGAGGACTGGCCGGCGCGGACCGGCTCGGGCTGGAGACGACCTACTGGGGCGACGCCGTCGACCGGGTGCTCCTCGACGAGCTGGCCCGCCGGGTGAAGCCCGGCGAGGTCGTCGCCCTGGCCCCGACCCTCTACCCCGGACAGGGCGTCGCCACCACGACGGCCCCGCTGGTCCGCCGCGACGTCGTCATCCAGGACGAGCCCGCCGCCGCCACGGCCGACTGGCTCCTGGTCTCCCGACGCCGCGCCTACCTCCCCGCCGCCGTCCTGGCGAGGCTCGCCTCGGGGCGTGGCGAGCGGGTCGCATCGCGGTCGAGGCAAGGGGTGATTCTGTCGGAACTCTGGAAATTCCCAAAGGATGCGACCGGCCCCGGGCGCGCTCGGGACGGCCGTGAAGATTTGAGGGCGAGACCCCTCTAGCCGCCATCGGGGCAATTCGTAGAATATGTTCAGAACGAATTGAACGAAATTCCGGGGATCCTATGGGGGAGTTGAGCCACTACGACGAGCGCGGCGCGAGCCGGATGGTCGACGTATCGGCCAAGGAGCCGAGCCTGCGCACGGCGAAGGCGAGCGGGCTGGTCCGGATGGACGCGGCGACGTTGCGGCTGATCCAGGATCGGGCCGCGGCCAAGGGGGACGTCCTGGAGACGGCCCGGCTGGCGGCGATCATGGGGGCGAAGCGGACCGGCGACCTGATCCCGCTCTGCCACCCCCTGGGGCTCGACGCGGTCGAAGTCGACCTGACGCCGAGGCCCCCGGACGCGGTCGAGATCGTCGCGACCGTCAAGGTCCACGGCCGGACCGGCGTCGAGATGGAGGCGATGACTGCGGTCGGCGTCGCCGCCTTGACGATCTACGATATGTGCAAGGCCGTCGACCGCGGGATGGTGATCGAGCGGATTCGGCTGGAAGAGAAGACCGGTGGCGCGCGGGGCGCCTACAGGCGGGACGGGGCGGGCTGAACGGGCGCGAGTCGATCGGGATCGGCGCGGCGGACGGATTGGAGACGGGGATGACCAGACCATCGGGCCTTCAGGCTGAGGATAGCCGCCGGACGTTGAGCCGCCTCTTCGCGCCCATCCAGGCCGGCCTGGCCGACGCGGAGCGGATCTTCCAGGACGAGCTGCGGAGCCGCTTCCCGTTCGTGCAGGCGCTCGTGGATCACTGCGGCGACTACCAGGGCAAGCGGCTCCGGCCCGCCCTGGTGCTGCTGACGGGCGGGGCCTGCGGCCGGATCGCCGCCGCCCACCCGGTCCTGGCCGCGGTGGTGGAGATGATCCATACCGCCACCCTCGTCCACGACGACGTCCTCGACGAGTCGATGGTCCGCCGCCACGCCGCCACCGTCAACGCCGAGTGGGGCAACGAGTCGGCCGTGATGCTGGGCGACTACCTCTTCTCGCACTCCTACCACCTCGCCGCCTCGCTCGACTCGACGCTCGCCTGCCGCTGGATCGGCAAGGCCACGCACGAGGTCTGCGAGGGGGAGATGCAGCAGATCCACCACCGCGGCAACCTCGACCTGGACGAGGCGTCGTACTTCCAGATCATCGCCGGCAAGACGGCCGCCCTCACCGCCGTCTCCTGCCGCCTCGGCGCGCACTACGCCGGGGCCGACGAGGCCGTCGTCGAGGCCATGGAGTCCTACGGCGACCACATCGGCATGGCCTTCCAGATCGCCGACGACGTCCTCGACATCTGGGGCGACGAGCGCGCGACCGGCAAGAGCCTGGGGACCGACCTGGAGAAGCAGAAGCTCACCCTCCCCATCATCCGCCTGCTCGAGATCGGCGAGCCCGCCGCCGTCGCCGAGGCCCGCAGCCTCCTCCAGGAAGCCCGGGCCGACTCCCGCCGCCGCCTCCAACCCCTCCTGGAAGAGTCCGGGGCCCTGGACTACGCCTGGGCCAAGGCCCGCTGGCACGTCGAACGGGCCGTCGCCGCGCTCGACGTCGCCGCGCCGTCGCCTTATAAGGACATCCTCGCGGAGATGGCCGAATACGTCCTCCGCCGATCGTCCTGACGCGAATCCCTCGCCCTTCGTTTTCTCCCGCTTACGTCATCGTCAGTGTTTAACACTCGTTGATCCTTGCGGGACGAGGAGATCGGGCCCCGGGCGATCGCGAGGCGCTCCGCCCCGATCTTCCGCCGCCTCCGGGCCCTCCCCGCGAGGATCCGCGGCCGCGAATTATTTGGGGGATTTTTGATTGAAAGGCCGGGGCGGTCGACTATGATGTGGCTGTAGAGCCAGGGTTGGAAGGCTTTCGATGATTCGCGTCCCGGGCCGGCTCCGAACCTTTCGGATCGACCCGATGGATGCAAACCCTCCTCTTCGGGATCGCCGATCCCCCCGCCTCCCATCACCCATCGGTGTCCCGTACGCCGGGCCGGGTGTTTTACGTTCGTCGGATTGCTGCGGATACGGAAGTTTTCTCCCTGAAACCGGGAAATCGACGGCCGACGCGACATGGAACTGAAACAGAAGCTCCAGATGCTGATGAAAGCCAGGAACCTCAACGGCCAGAAGCTGGCGAGGTTGTCGCGCGTCAGCGACTCGGAGATCTCGCGCATCCTCCAGGGCAAGTCGCGTCCGGGGCTCGACAACGCCCTGCGGCTGGCCCAGGCCGTCGGCGTCTCGCTCGATTACCTGGCCGACGACCGGGTCGAGGTCGAGCCGGCGGCGACGGCCGAGGACGCCCTCTCCACCGAAGACCTCAAGCTCCTGAGCGCCTGCAAGAAGATCGGCCCGGAGGAGGTCCAGAGGATCCTGGAGATCGTCCGGATCCTGGGGTACGACGTGGCGATGGCCCGCCTGCTCGGCATGGCGTCGAGGCCCGTCATCGAACGCCTCGACGACCAGGTCGGCGAGCCGCGCCCGACGCTCTCGGCCGGCGGCCCCCAGGCCGTGCGGACGGTCGCCACCGCCTGAGCCGGGTGCGATCGATCGATCCGCCGGGAATGCAACCGCCCCCGCCGGCCCCTCATCAAGGGGCCGGCGGGGGCGGTCCGCGTTACGGGGCCGGGCCCGGCCGATCAGAACTGCTTGCGCTGGCGGCTGGAGGGGATCATCAACGCCTGGCGATACTTGGTGACCGTGCGGCGGGCCACCTTGACGCCGTGCCTCCCCATCTCCTCGACGATCTCCTCGTCGGACATGGGGTTCGACTTGTCCTCCTTGCCGACGACCTCCAGCAGCTTCTGCTTGATCGTGTCCCAGGCGATCTCCTCGCCGTCGGCCGTCACGGTGCCGCCGCCGAAGAAACGCTTGAGGGGGAAGATGCCGCGGGGGGTCTGGACCCACTTGTCGTCGACGGCCCGGCTGACGGTCGTCACGTGCACGCCCACGCGGTCGGCGATCTGCTGCATCTTCAGGGGCTCGATGAACTCGGGGCCTCGATCGAGGAACGGGCGCTGGTGCTCGATGATCGCGCGGGCGACCTTCAAAAGCGTGTTGCGGCGCTGCTCGATCGACTCGATGAGCCATCGGGCCGACTGGATCCGCTTCTGGATGAACTCCCGGGCGGCCGGGTCGGTCCCCTTGTTGCGGAGCTGCTTCTGATAGTAGCGCGAGATCGAGAGGTTCGGGGTGTGCTCGTCGATCAGGCGGACGTCGTAGGTCCCGGTCTCGTTGGGCTCCACGATCAGGTCGGGGACGACGTACTGCGTGTTCTCGCTGAGGTTGAACGAGGAGCCCGGGCGCGGGTTGAGCCGGCGCAGGTGCTCGATGGCCTCCTTGATCGCGCCGATCGACAGGCCGGATTTCTTCTCGATCGCCGGCAGGCGGTTGTGCTGGAGGTCGTCCAGGTGATGGGCGATCAGGGTGCGGAGGACGTCGTGGCAGGGGGTGTCGGGGGTGAGCTGGAGGAGGAGGCACTCCCGAAGGTCGCGGGCGCCGACCCCCGGCGGGTCGAGGCGTTGGACCATCCGGAGGGCGTCTTCGGCCTGCTCCGCCGTCACGTCGTGCCCGAAGTCGCGGGCGACGTCGTGGAGCGTGACGTTCTTCGGCAGGTATCCGTTGTCGTCCAGGTTGTAGATGATGTACTCGGCCAGGTCGCGGAGGATCGGGTCGCAATCGAAGAAGCCGAGCTGCTCGGTCAGGCTGTCGTGGAACGAGCGCGGGCGCGACGCCATGTTCTGCATCGCGTCGAGCTTGCGGTCCCCCTCCTCGCTGAGCGCCGCGCGGCTGCGACGGGGGCCTTCGTCGTAGATCTCGCTCCAGTTCTCGTCGAGATTGATGAGGCTGTCGAACTCGTTCGGCTCGGGCTCGGCGGGCTCGGGGGCGGCGGGGGCGGCCCCCTCCTCACCGTCCTCGGAGGGCGAGGCCGATTCGCGGAGATCGACGAGGACGGGATTCTCGCTCAGCTCCTGCTCGATCCGCTCCTGCAGGGCCATGATCGGGAGCTGGAGGATTTCCATCGACTGGATCATCCGGGGCGCCATGCGGAGGCGCATCTCGGTCCGCATCTGCTGGGACGTATCAAGCCGCATGATCCATAGTTCCCCAAACCGACGAGCCGTCACGGTCGCCGCGACGGCGGGCGGAGGCCCGCGATGGTCGGCGGCGACGTGTTCTCCAGCAAGTATTATGCCGCGCCCTTCCTCGGTTCAAGACCCGTCTCCGCGGAAGCTCGCGGGCCGTCCCCGCCGGCGCGTTCCAAGGCGTCTCCCGGGCTGGAGATGGGGCGGATCAGAAAGGCTGCCGGCCGGTGAGCGCGTCGGCCAGCATGTCGCGGCTGGCGAATTCCAGGGTGCTCCCCGAGGCCAGCCCCCGGGCCAGCCGCGTGATCTGGACCGGCTCGTCCTGGAGGCGTTGGGCGATGTAAAGGGCGGTGCCGTCGCCTTCCAGGTTGGGGTTGGTGGCCATGATGATCTCGCGCACCCCACCCTCGTGGACCCGGGCTTCCAGGGCGGCCACGGTGAGCTGATCCGGGCCCATCCCCTGCAACGGGGCGAGCCGGCCCAGCAGGACGTGGTACGTCCCCGGGAACGAGCCCGATTTCTCGATCGCCAGCAGGTCGCGCGACTGCTCGACGACGCAGACCAGGCCCGCGTCGCGTCGCTCGTCGCGGCAGATGGCGCAGAGGGGCTGATCGACCTCCGTCAGGTGGAAGCAGCGCTGGCAATGGCGCACCTGCTCCTTGGCCGACCGGATGGCCTCGGCCAACTCCAGGGCCTCCTCCACGGGGCACTTGAGGAGGTGGTGGGCCAGCCGCTCGGCCGACTTCGCGCCGATGCCGGGGAGGCGTCCGAGCGTGGTGGTGAGGCGGTCGAGGGCGACGCCGTAGCCCGCCATATCAGGAGCCTCCGCCGCCGAAGATGTTCGGGAGCCCGCCCATCGACGTGAACGACTGCGTGGCCGTCTCGCGGACCTTCACCAGCGCCGCGTTCGTGGCGGCGAGGACGAGGTCTTCCAGCAACTCCACGTCGCCGTCGGCCGCGAGCCTCGGGTCGATGCGGACCGACGTCGCCTCCATGCGGCCGTTCATCTTCACGACGACCCCGCCGCCGCCGGCCTCCCCCTGCACCTCGATCTGGCCGAGCGCCTCGGCCGCCTTCTCCATCGATTCGCGGATCTTCCCCGCGTTCTTCATCAGGTCCGCCAGGTCGCCGAGCTTCCCGAACATGGCGCATCGCCCCCTTCCCAGTTCAACGCTCCAGGACGGTCCACGGCCGGCCTGCGAGGACACGACCCATTATCGCATTTCGGTGGACGAACGTCTAGGCGTCGTCGCGGGCCTCGGCGTCGACGTGGGAGACGCGGGCTTCGAAGAGTTCGACGACCTTCTGCACCAGCGGATCGCTGGCGTACTGGTCGGTCCGCCGGGGGGTGAGATCGGCCTCGGCCGGCTGAGGGTAGTCGGCCGAGGCCGAGGATTCGTAGCGGACGGTCAGGGGGCGCTGGAGCAACCACTGGAGGCATTCGGCGATGCGCTTTCGCGCGTCGTCGGCCCCGCAAGGGTCGGCCACGCCGTTGAATCCGGGTTTCGCCGCGATCACCAGGACGTCGGGCTCGTCGACGCCGATCGGCTGGGCCTGGCTGAGCCGCCACGACAGCCCCGCGCCGACCTTCTTGAGCAGGTCAGGCCACACTTTCTGGACGACCTCCAACTCCAGCGGAGGGAGGCTCGCGGCGTGCTGCCGGCGTTCCTCGGCGAGCCGTCGCTCAACCCCGGCCGCCGGCTCGGGGCGCGGGGGCGTCGGCGGTGCGGAGCGGGCGGGTTCAACGGGCGTTGCGAAATGCGCGGGCTTGCCGATGCCGACATCCAACGCCGCGGCGGAATCCGCCTGCGACAGCTTCTTTCGTGCGCTGGTTGCTGAAGGCCTGGGCGTCGAAGGCGAGCCGGACTCCAGGGCCTTGAGCCTCTGGACGATTTCGCCCAGTTCGTCCAGGTTCTCCAGGCGGGCGACGCGGACGAGTGCCAGCTCCGCGAGCAGTCGGCCGTGGGCCACGCCGCGCATTCGCGCCCGGGCTTCGGCGAGAATCTGGAGGGCGGCGAGGATGGCGTCGGTGGACCATCGGCCCGCGGCGGCCTTGAGCCGCGCCTTCTGCCGAGGGGCCACGATGAGCGTCAGGGCCTCGGCGCCGATCGCGAGGACCATGGCGTCGCGGAGGAAGTCGATCGTCCCGGCGAGCAGGTCGGTCGGCTGGACGCCCTCGGACGTGGCGCGGTCCAGCAGGGTGAGGGCGGCGGCCGAGTCGCCGGCCGACAGGGCCTCGATCATCTCCAGGAGCCGTTCGTCGCTGGCCGTCCCCAGCAGGCCGTGGACGACGTCCGGGGTCAGCTTCGGATTGCCCGAGGAGAGCATCCGCTCCAGCAGCGACTGGGCGTCGCGCATCGAGCCGCCGGCGCGGCGGGCGACGATCTGGAGGGCGTCGGCGTCGGCCTCGACCTTCTCGCGGTCGCAGATGAGTTTCAGGGTGTCGACGATCGCCTCGGGGGAGATGCCCGCGAAGTCGAACCGCTGGCAGCGCGAGAGGACGGTGATGGGGATCTTGTTCGCCTCGGTGGTGGCGAAGAAGAACTTGACGTGCGGCGGCGGCTCCTCCAGCGTCTTCAACAGGGCGTTGAACGCGCCCGTCGAG
>Ga0209958_1000984_pt1 | contig 29082 bp, 30 predicted proteins | sample ThiBio_inoc_plan_FD_183942 | JGI IMG/M metagenome (GOLD analysis project Ga0209958, IMG submission 183942) | Wastewater bioreactor microbial communities from Cape Town, South Africa - Thiocy_inoc_plan (SPAdes) | ecosystem: Engineered > Bioremediation > Thiocyanate > Unclassified | place: South...
GCTGACCCTGCGCCTGCAGGCCCCCAAGCCGGTGTCGCCCCTGCCGCCGGCCAGCTTCGATTTCGTGGTGTTCGACTCGGTCGTGATCGGCGTGTTCGTCGGCATTTCGCTGGCCCTGGCGCAGCTGTTGCAGCTGGAGAACGCCTACTGGGTGCCGGTGAGTTGCGTGGCGGTCATCCAGGGGGCTTCGCTGCGCGCGGTATGGAACAAGCAGTTTCAGCGCATCCTGGGCACCGGCATCGGCCTGCTGCTGTCCTGGGGCCTGTTTCTGCTGCCGCTGGACCCATGGGGGCTCGCCTTCACCATGATGGCGCTGACCTTCGTGGTCGAGATGGCGGTGGTGCGGCACTATGCCTTTGCCGCCATATTCATCACCCCGCTGACGATCCTGCTGGCGGAAGCCGCCACGCTGGGGCATGCGCCGCCGACCGTCCTGATCCAGGCAAGGTTTTTCGATACGGTTCTGGGAAGCCTGGTGGGGCTGGCCGGCGGCATCTGCCTGCACAGCCCGCGCTTTCGCGAGGTGGTGGGCCGCCGGATGCGGCGCCTGCTGCCGTCCCGCATCGCGCGGTCATGAACGGGCCGAACCGGCCCGGCTTTCCTTCCGGCGCTCCGCACCCTCGGGCGCCATGCATGCGTACCATTTGCCTATTGCAGCCGCGCTGCCGCAAGCGGAACCTCGTCGACGGCCTGCCCTGCCGGCTGCGCGCGTGTCCGAACCCGGCGAGACGCCGACTCAAACCGCGGCGATCTGGCCATTCACAGGCGGAAAAATTTCGCGTTGCGCTAGACTGCGCCCCGCAACCGGACAACAAAACACAAGCAAGCATCGCACATGAACCCGCCGTCAATCGTCTTATTCATTTCGTTTTTCGTGGCGCTGGCGATGAGCGGGATTCTGCTGGTCATTGCGCGGACTTATCCCAAAACCATTCGCGGCCTGCGCGAATGGAGCGTGGCCGCGCTCGTCATCGCGCTGTGCTTTCCGCTCTTCATCGCGCGAGACCGCATCCCGGATCTGTTCAGCATCGTGCTGGCCAACCTGATGCTTTTGATTGCCCTCATGGTGATGAACCTCGGCACCCGAAAGTTTTCGGGGACGCCGCCGAGATTCGGCCGCGCACAGCTGATCCTGTTCGTGTCTGCGCACGTCGCCTTGTTTGCCTGGTTCACCTACGTTCAGCCCGATATCCGGGTGCGCATTGCGACCCAGGCTTTGTTCACGCTGGTCGTCATTGTCGACCAGCTGATTCGTGTCCTGAAGGCATTGCCCGGAACCTTGGGACGTCATGTGCTGGTCTTCTCGCTGGCCATCATGATCGGGTCGCGAGTCATGCGCCTGGGCGCCCTGGCCCTCGGCTTCGATCCGCCTGCCGACCTTTTCGACACCTCGGCCGCGCAGCTTGTCTATATCGCGATACCCGCCATCACGATTCCGCTCGGAACGATCGGTTGCATCATGCTCGCTTCCGAAAAGCTGCGGCAGGACCTCGAATTCATCAGCCGCCACGATGGCTTGACCCAGTGCCTCAACAAGAACGCGGCCATTGAAGAACTCCAGCGGGAAACCGCCCGTGCCACGCGCCATGGCGGCAAGCTGTCGGTCATGCTGTTTGATCTGGACAACTTCAAGGACATCAACGACACGCACGGCCATCTCGAAGGCGACAGGATCCTGGTCGACTTCTCGAAGAAGACCAAAGCCTCGCTCAGGGGATCGGACCAGCTCACGCGTTTCGGCGGGGACGAATTCATGGCCATACTCCCCGACACCGATCTTGAACAAGCCTTGCTTGTTGCGAACCGCTTCCATGAAGCGGGCAGGCAAAGCCAGCCCATTGCCTGGTCGGTCAGCATCGGCATTTCGGAATGGCTGGACGAGGACGACTCCGTGGATGCCCTGTTGAGCAGGGCGGACCAGGCCCTGTACAAGTCCAAGGCGCTGGGCCGCAATCGAACGCAGGCCGCCTAAGCGCCGGCCGGCTTATGTCCCGGACGCTTCCGCCAGGCCGCGGAACACTTCGTTGAAAGACGCCTCGCGATTGCGAACAAAACAGGCCACTTCCGCGACTGCGCAAACGGACAGTTCGTCGCCCATCATCATCCAGCCCCGCGGCGGCCAGCCTCCGGTTCCGGAAAGGGTCATGAGCATATCGCTGCCATGGTGCATGATGCGGCCATTCGCGTAACACAGCTCGGCCGCCAGTTGCAGGTCGAGCTGATCCAGGTGGCCGGCCGCCTCTGCGAGCGTCCCATCGTCATGGAAACGCAGCGCGGCAACGACACCCTTGAGCACCGACAGGCTCTCCAAATCCGACAACATGCCATTCTCCTTTTGCGGGCGCCGGGTTCAGGCGGCGGCATTGAAGCGCCGGTAAGCCGCGTCGTAATCGAAGTCCTTGCCGTGCGCCAGAACCGCATTGCCGTTCATGCCCATCACCACGTGATCCAGCGTCATGAAGGCAAAACCGCGTTCGGGCAGGAACCCCTGCTGACCCGTCAATTTCGTCCACCCCGTGGCCTGCATCCGGTAGATCGCCATGTTGGCGGCGCACATCTGCGCAACAAGCTCCGCAAAATCCCGCTCCAGATCGCCGCGCATTTGCCCCAGTTCGCCGGTGCAGGAAAATTCGATCGCGCCATGCACCCCTGGCAAGGACATCAACTCATCCAAGATCGGCATTTGGCTCTCCTTCCCCGCCCGGTTTGATTGGTTCAGTACCCGCCGACGCCGTCATGGCCCCGACCACCTGATTGAATGAAACCTGCCCTCCCTGCACGACGCACAGGCTGTCGTGAATCGCGACGATGGACATTTCAGGCCCCCACGTCACCCAGCCGTAGCAACCATCCCATCCCGCTTGATCGGCCAGGCGGCCCAGCAGGCGGCCCTGCATTTCCATGGTCAGCGTAATGGCCGCGCACAGGTTCGCCATTTCTGCCGCTTCGGCCTGGTTCAACGTCCCTTCGAACTCTTCCAGGAAACCCTTTCGGGAGAAGAGGCCGGCGGCCACAGTGCCGGGCAGTTTCACCAACTCGGATGTTCTCGACATGCCGCCTCCGCAAAATATCCAGACCTGAAGGAAAGTATAGGAAGGAATGAATATTTTTCCCCGGCGCCCCAAGGCCGCGGACTTTTCAGGGCCGGGGAACGACGGCCATTTCTGGCTGAAGTTCTGGGCGCCGGGTAGAATCGTTTCGCCAGCGGTGCCCGTCGATGGAATGCCCATCCGCATTCCCGGCAATGCGGGCACAAGATTGCATTCGATCCAGCCAACCCCAGCCAACCTCTCCTCACGCCGCAACCATGAGCCGTCCGACCGTCTATCACATCCCCGTCTGCCCTTTTTGCCAGCGACTCGACATCCTGCTGACGCTGAAAGGCCGCCGGGACGAAGTCGACTTCAAGACGATCGACATCACCCGCCCGCGGCCCGACTGGCTGCTGAAAAAAACCCGCGGCACGACGGCGCTGCCGGTGCTGGAAACCGCCGACGGGCGCATCATCAAGGAAAGCCTGGTGATTCTGCAGTACCTTGAGGACATTTACCCGGAGCGCCCGGTTGCCCAGCGCGATCCCTACCGGCGCGCGGTGGAGGACATGCTGACGCGGATGGATGGCGATTTTTTCTCCCTCGGCTACGGCTGGCTGATGAACCAGGATCCCGCGCGCCGCGAAGCGCTGCGGGAAGGCATGCTGAAGCAGTATGCGCAGCTGGACGATTTTCTGCTGGAGCATGCGCCTGCCGGCCCGTTTCTGTTCGAGGAATTCGGCTGGGCGGAAACCGTGTTCACGCCGTTCTTCCAGCGTTTCTGGCTTCTGGAGTATTACGAAAGCTTCGAGTTGCCCGGCGATGATCGATACGCGCGCGTGCGCCAGTGGATCGAGGCCTGCGTCGCGCATCCGGCTGCGCAGCAGGTTACCCGGGAAGAAGTGGTCAAGCTTTACTACGACTACGCCAAGGGGGCGGGCAACGGTGCGTTGCTTCCTGGCCGCAGGCAGTCGTCCTTTGCGTTCGAACCCGACTGGCGCGGCCGGCCATGGCCGCCGCAGGACAAGTACCGTCACAGCGCAACCGACCTTGAATTGGGCCTGTGACCCGACGCCCCGATTCGGCGCGTCCGCAGACGCACACCGCGTATCCGGGCGAATTATCGCGGCTTCGCGTCAGCCGCTCATGTCCGGGAAGGATCCGGCATGGCCGCCTCCCCGGCGGAGTCATTGGGCTGATCGATCGGCACGGCCATGCTCGCCGGATACTTGCGCCCGTCGATGGCGGTGAACGTCTCATCCCTGGTCAGACTGCCGTACACCAGCCAGGGGGTGCCTTGATTGAGCGTCTGTCCCTCGGCGAGGCGGAGGTAATGGGTAGGAAGCTTCATGCGCCCCCTCCTTTCTTGATCTGCATTGAATTGCGCCGCCGCCTGGAGGCGTCGCGGCTCCGGTTGCGCCGGGCCGGAGCGCGCTGGCGTGTGGTTTCCCCTGCGCCTCAGCGCACCGAGCGGTAGACCAGCTGCCTTTCCGTCTTGCTCAGGACCAGCTGCCAGAGTTGTCCCTGGCGTGAGCGGAAGAAGCCCGCACAGCTCATCAGGTAGTATTTCCACATGCGGTAAAAACGTTCGCCGTATTTTTCCTGTAGGCCGGGCCAGGCCTGCTCGAAGTTGTCCCACCAGGCCATCAGGGTGCGGTCGTAGTCGGGGCCGAAGTTATGCCAATCCTCGATCAGGAAGCGGCGTTCCAGGACCGACGCAATCTCTTTGGCCGACGGCAGCTTGCCGTTCGGGAAAATGTATTTGTCGATCCACGCGTCGGTCTTGGGCGAGGTGACGGAGTTGCCGATGGTGTGCAGCAGGAACAGGCCGTCATCCTTGAGCGCGCGATGGACCGTATCGAAATAGGTCGCGTAGTTTTTCGGGCCGACATGTTCGAACATGCCGACCGAGACGACCTTGTCGAATTTTTCAGCGAGGTCCCGGTAGTCCATCAACTCGATCGCCACCGGCAGGCCGGCGCAGCGCTTGCGGGCCAGTTTCTGCTGCTCTTTCGAGACGGTGATGCCGACCACCTCGACGCCGTAGTGCTGCGCGGCGAAATGCGCCAGCCCGCCCCATCCGCAGCCGATTTCCAGCAGGCGTTCGCCGGGCTGCAATTCCAGCTTGCGGCAGATCATGTCGAGCTTTTTCTGTTGCGCGTCCGCCAGCCCGGTTGCGTTGTGCCAATAGCCGCAGGAGTAGCTCATGCTGGGGTCGAGCATGGCCTCGAACACGTCGTTGCCGATGTCGTAGTGCTGCTCCCCCACCTGGAAGGCGCGCTGGCTGGATTGGAGATTGAACAGGCTGTGGCGCAGGATTTCGCCCAGCAGGCGCAGCCGCGACCAGTTGTCGATTTTTTCTTCGGCTTGGCTGCTCAGCAGGCGCTGGAACAGCTGGTCCAGGCGGTCGCATTCCCACATCCCGTCCATATAGGCCTCGCCGAAACCGAGCGAGCCTTTCGTCAGGACGAGCCGGTAGACATCGTCGTCGAATACCTGGATATCCCAAGGGGCATCGCCGTTGATCGAAACGCCGGCTTCGGCCGTGAGCTCGCGGAGGATCGCAGGCGAGTCCTGCGGGGCCAGGGTATTTCCCGCTGGTTCAAGGACCAGGACGTCTTCTTTTTGCATCGATGGGCTCCCTTTTTCTGACAACCATGAAGGCGCCAGAGTAGGTATTCGGGAACTATTCGACAAACGATATTTTTGTATCTTATATATCGAATATGTCGATATATTTATATTTGGATTGGCGATCAGCGGCAGCGGATACAAAAAATCCAGCCGCCCTACTCATGGCCCGGCGAGCCATGCCCGTGGCCGATCGGCCCCGCTTGCGCGCTGCGTGGCATGTATGGAGGCGGCTCCTGCGCATGGGAGCAGGACAGGACAGAAAGCGGACAAACGCTGCGGTTGAGCCGGGCTATCGATACGCCGGATGCTTGATTGCGGATGAACGGATTTTTAGCCGAACGCGTATTTCGTCCCCACCGCATGCCAATGCGCCGCCTCTTCCTCCAGTGCGCGCTGGGTCAGCGGACGGCGTTCCAGCCAGCCTGCGGGCAGGCCCAGACGGATGCGCTTGCTGCCGGCTTCGACGGTCGCATCGGTCAGATGCGGTTCGGCGCGGCTGCGGCACAGGATGACGGCCTGGCGCAGCAGCCACACCAGCAGGCGGTCGTTTTCCGGCACCACGCCGGTGGAGAACTCCGGCAGTTTGGCCAGCGCGCCGCGCTGGGCGCGCGCCAGCAGCGCCAGGCGCGCCTGCTCGGTGCGCGAGAAGCCGGGCATGTCGGCGTTTTCCAGGATGTAGCCGGAATGGCGATGGTAGCCGCCGTGCGACACCATGAGCCCGATTTCGTGCAGCCGCGCGGCCCAGTCGAGAAAGCGCGCGTCGTTTTCATCGCTGCCGCCGCTGGCTGCCAGCAGTTTCAGCGCCACCTGCTTGACGCGTTCGGCCTGCCGGGTGTCGATGTGGTAGCGGCGCATGAATTCGTCCACCGTCACCTCGCGCATGTCCTGCTTGTGGAAGCGGCCCAGCAGGTCGTACAGGATGCCTTCGCGCATGGCGGTTTCGGCAACGTCCATCCGCTCGATTCCGAGTTCGGCGAACAGCCCCGCCATGATGGCAAAGCCGCCGGCGATCACCGGGCGGCGGTCGCGCGACAGGCCGGGCAGATCGAGCGCGTCGACATGCCCTGCCTTGATCAATTGGCAGCGCAGCCGGGCGAGGCCGTCGGCGGTGATGCCGCATGCCGCCCAGCCGCTCTGCTCGATAATTTCGCGCAACGCGCGCGCGGTGCCGCTGGAGCCCACCGCCTGCTGCCAGTTGCCCCTGGAAAACTCCCGGGCGATGCGCTCGACCTCGACGCGCGCGCTCATCTCGGCGGCCTTCAGCGCGGCCTTGTCGATGACGCCGCCGGCAAAGAAACGCTGCGAGAAATTGACGCAGCCCATGTGCAGGCTTTCGCGCTCGTGCGGCTTCAGGCCATGGCCGATGATGACTTCGGTGGAGCCGCCGCCGATATCGACCACCAGCCGCCGGTCGGGCGAGGCCGGCAGCGAATGCGCGACGCCGAGATAGATCAGCCGCGCCTCCTCGCGCCCGGCGACGATCTCGATCGGATGGCCGAGCGCGGCCTCGGCCCGCGGAAGAAACCGCTCGGCATTCCTGGCGACGCGCAGGGACGAAGTGCCGACGCAGCGCACCGCGCCCGGCGACAGCCCGCGCAGGCGCTCGCCGAAACGCTGCAGGCAGGCCAGCGCGCGCGCCTGCGTCGCCTCGTCGAGCAGCTTGTCCTCGCCGAGGCCGCCGGCCAGGCGCACGGTTTCCTTCAGCGAATCGAGCGGATACAGCTGGTCGCCGGCCACCCGCGCCACTTCCAGGCGGAACGAGTTGGAGCCGAGATCGACCGCGGCGAGGGTATCGTAGGTCTTCATGCAACTGCGCCAAAGAAGAGGTAGGCCATGCCGATGGCAGCGAGAATGCCGGCGACGTCGGCGATCAGCCCGCAGGCGACCGCGTGGCGCACCCGGCGGACGCCGACCGCGCCGAAGTACACCGCCAGCACGTAGAAGGTGGTCTCGGTGCTGCCCTGCACGATGGAGGCGAGCCGGCCGGCGAACGAATCCGCGCCGTGGACCTGCATGGTGTCGATCATCATGGCACGCGCGCCGCTGCCGGAAAACGGCTTCATCAGCGCGGTGGGCAGCGCCTCGACCCAGCGCGCGTCGAAGCCCAGCGCCAGCACCGCGCCGCGCATCCCGCCCATCAGCAGGTCGAGCGCGCCGCTGGCGCGGAACACGGCGATCGCCACCAGCATCGCGACAAGGTACGGAATGATGGTGACCGCCGTGTGAAAGCCCTCCTTGGCGCCCTCGACGAAGGCCTCGTAGGCGTTGACGCGGCGGCGCACTGCCATCAGCAGGAAGGTGGCGACAAGGCCGAACAGCAGCACGTTGCTCAGTATCGACGACTGCCGCGTCATCGCCGCGGCGTCGAGGCTGGAGAAGTATGCGACCAGGCCGCCGACTAGCGCGGTGGCGCCGCCCAGATACGCGAGCGTGACGCGGTTCCACAGGTGCAGTTTCTGGAACAGGCCGGTGACGAAGAGGCCGATCAGGGTGCCGATATACGTGGTGATCAAAAGCGGCACGAAGACATCGGTGGGGTCGGCGGCGCCGAGCTGCGCGCGGTAGGTGAAGATGGTGACCGGCAACAGGGTAACCGACGCGGTGTTGACCACCAGGAACAGGATTTGCGCATCGCTCGCGGTGTCGCTGGAAGGATTGAGCTTCTGCAGTTCCTGCATCGCCTTGATGCCGAGCGGCGTCGCCGCATTGTCCAGTCCCAGCATGTTGGCGCCCATGTTCATGGTCATCGCGCCGAGCGCGGGGTGGTTGGGCGGCACCTCGGGGAACAGCCGCCTGAACAGCGGCGCCAGGCCGCGCGTCAGCAACTCGAGCATGCCGGCGCGCTCGCCGATCTTCATCACCCCCAGCCACAGCGCCATCACCCCGGTGAGGCCGAGCGCGATTTCAAACGCGGCCTTGCTGCTGTCGAACAGGGCCTTCACCAGCGCGGCGAAGATGTCGGCGTCGCCGAGAAAAACCAGCTTGAATGACGCAATCAGGAAGGCGGCGAGAAAGAAGCCGACCCATAACGCGTTGAGCATGGAGCCTTACGCCACCCAGCCTGCGATGACGATCAGCAGCCCCGCCACCAGCCAGATCACCAGGCCGCGCCAGATCATGCTGACCGCGCTGTCGATGTAGTCGGCATCGGCCGCCTGGCCGGTGCCGAGTTCGGGCCGCCAGACGGTGTCGCCCCCCACGCTGAGGCTCTGCCCCAGCCGCACCCCCATGGCGCCGGCGCCGGCAGCGAGCACCACGCCCTCTTCCGGCTCCGGCCAGGCGGCCGCCTGGGTGCGCCAGCAATAGGTGGCGTCCTCGAAATTGCCGGCGATGGCGTAGGTCAGCGCGGTCAGTCGCGCAGGCAACCAGTTGAGGACATGAAAGGCGCGCTGCGCATACGCGCCGAAGCGTCCCTGCGCCGCGGTCCAGCGCCGCGCCAGAATCGAGGCGGCACGGAACAGCACCGCGCCGGCCGGGCCCAGCGGCACCAGCAGCACGAACCAGAGCAGCACGCCGAACATCTGGCGGTGGCTCGCCGCCGTGACCTGCTCGATGGTGACCCGTGCCACTTCGTCGGCGCTGAAATGGCTGGCATCGCCGCCGCGCCAGGCGTCGAGGCGCGCGCGCGCGCCATCGAGATCGCCCGCGCGCAGCAGGCGCGCAATCTGCTCGGCGTCGTCGCTGTAATACTTGAACCCGAGGGTCAGATACAGCACGGCCACATTCCATACCCAGCCGAGGAACGGGCTGATGCTGTCGAGCGCGATGAAAATCAGCCACACCGCGACCAGCGGCGGCAGCACCGCCAGCGTCCAGGCGATGGCGCCGTGGCTGTACTCGCCTGCATTGAAGCGGCGCTCCAGCCACTGGGTGAAGCGGGAATAGTGCCGATAGTGCGGCAACGGCTGCCGCAGCGGACGCAGGTGTTCGAGAATGACGGCGGCGAGGACGGAGAAGAAAACCATCAGCGATTCATCTCCAGGGTAAAGGTGCCGATCCGGTTTGCCTGCCCCGCCGGGCGATACAGTTCGACCGTCGGCATGGCGATGGCCTGTCCACGCGGCGCCAGCGTGTCGGACAGCGCCTGGTAGGCCTTGGACGGCGCCAGCAGGACCGCCGCCTGCACCTGGGCCGCATAGACCGGGCGGCGTTCGATGCGGCCTTCCTTAAGCCCGTCGGGGATCGGGGCGGCATCGGCCAGGGTATAGCCCAGTTGCGCGCGCACCTTGCCGTTGGCGGCACGCGGATCGGTGAGGATCACGCTGATGGTGTCGCCCGCCGCCACCTTGGCAGCGGTGAATTTGTCCAGCGCCGTGCGCTGCGATTTGCGCATGTCGCTGATCGGGCCTTCGTAATCCAGATACGCGTAGCGATAAGGCCCGGCGTCGGTTTCCGTCACGCTGACGGCATTGAACCCGCCCCACCACCAGAACACCGCCAGCAGCGGCAATATGAACGCCAGCACAAACGCCGGCCACTGTTTCTTGAACACGCATGACCCCCTTCTTCCAGCGGACGAAGATACCACAGCCGCGCTGGCGCTTCGGCGCCGCGACGGGCCGGGTAGTTCAAGTTTGCGGGAAGCGTGGCCGTAAAGCCGATATTTACATCATCGATTCGCGTTCAGGCCTGCGTTCACCCCGGGGCGCGGCGCCGCCCGGCCGTCTCCAGGCATGAATGCCGGACGCTCGCTGCGCGCCCAGGGAAATCCGCCGACCGCTCCTTATGCACACGCCCGAAGCCTTTGACCTCCATCCACAGCCGATGTGGATTTACGACCTGGAAACCCTGCAGTTTCTGGCGGTGAACGATGCAGCGACGGCGTATTACGGCTATTCCCGCGCCGATTTTCTGGACCTGACAACCCGCGACATCGGCCCGGCCGAAGCTTCCCGCGCACGGCCTGAACCGGCCCGGCCTGCCGCCACCCGGCAGCAGGCCGGACAGACACCGCCGCTGCATCTCATCTCGCAGCCGTTGACGTTTCAGGGCCGCTCCGCCGAGATGGTGCTCGCGCTTGACGCCGGCGCGCAGGAGCGCGCCGCGATGCTCGCGGATTTCCGTGAAATCCTGCTGAAGATCGCCGGGCAGAGCGCCGGCGGACCCGGCGAACGCAATCAAGCCCGGCGGCAGTCCGAGCTGCTGGAAGCCGGCATTGCGCACCTGAACGATGTCGTTCTGATTGCCGAGGCCGGCCCCATCGACGATCCGGGCCTGCGCATCGCGTTCGTCAACGAGGCGTTTGAACGCCTCACCGGTTATCGGCGCGAGGACGTGCTGGGGAAATCGCCGCGTTTCCTGCAGGGTCCGCTGACCGACCCCGCCGAACTGGAGCGCATCCGCCAGGCGCTGGGGAAATGGCTGCCGCTGCGCAGCGAACTCGTCAACTACGCCAAAAGCGGCGAAGCCATCTGGATCGAGTTCGACATCGCCCCGGTTGCCGACGCCGCCGGCCGCTACACCCACTGGGTGGCGGCGGGGCGCGACATCACCGAGCGCAAGCAGGCCCAGCAGGCGCTGCATAAAAGCGAGCAGCGCTTCAAGAGCGTCGCCCGCACCACCACCGACACCATCTGGGATTGGGATCTGGTTTCCGATCGCATCTGGTGGAACGAAGGCATGCAAAGCGTGTTTGGCTACGCGCCCGCCGACCTGCCGGCGGACAGCCTCGCCTGGGCGCGCCGCATCCATCCGGATGACCATGAGCGCGTGGTGCAGGACATCCATCGGGCGATCGATTCGGGCGAGGCAAGCTGGTCTGCCGAATACCGCTTCCAGCATCGGGACGGCCGCTATGCCTATGTGCTGGATCGCGGCTCGGTGATTCGCGATCACAGCGGACGGGCGATCCGCATGATCGGCGGGATGGCCAATCTCACCACCCGCAAGGAAGCCGAACTGGAACTCGCCCGCCTCAACCGCGCGCTGCACGTACGCAGCGCCTGCAATGAAGCCCTGATTCGCGCCACCGATGAAAGCGAACTGCTGCACGAGATCTGCCGCATCGCCGTCGACGTGGGCGGCTATCGCATGGCCTGGGTGGGCTTTGCGCAAGCGGATGCCGCGCAATCGGTGCGCCCCATGGCCCATGCCGGCGATGGCGAACGCTATCTGCACGGCATCCAGCTCAGCTGGTCCGCAGACAAGGCGACCGGGCGCGGCCCGGTGGGGCGGGCCTTGCGCAGCGGGGAGGTCGTGATCATCGAGGATCTGACGCGCGACCCCGGCTTCCAGCCGTGGCTCGATGCCGCATTGCGCCACGGCTATCGCAGCCTGGTGGTGCTGCCGCTGCACGATGCGCAGCGCACCTATGGAGTTTTCGCCCTGTTCGCGCCCGAAGTGGCCCGCATCGGCGCCGACGAAATGCGCCTGCTGCAGGAATTGACCGACGACCTCGCTTTCGGCATCGCCATGCTGCGCAGCCGCCGCGAGCAGGACCGGATTCAGGCCACCGTGATCAAGATTGCCGCCGGCGTCTCCGCCAGCACCGGCACGGCATTTTTCGAGGAGCTGGTGATCAACATGGCCGATGCGCTGGGGGCCACCGCCGGATTCATCGCCTGTTTCCAGCCCGGCACGCTGCATTCGGCATGCACCAAGGTGGCGGTCGTCGCTGGCCGGCTGATTCCCAACTTCGAATACAAGCTGGCCGGCACGCCCTGCGAAGCGCTGACGGATACCGTCAATCACGTCATTCCCTGCAGGCTGGATGAGCACTATCCCGACGCACCCTCGATCGGCCTGCTGGATGCGCAGGCCTATGTCGGGCATCGCCTCGACGATTCGGCCGGCCAGCCGATCGGGCAGCTGTTCGTGCTGTACAGCCATCCCCTGCAGGACACGGCCTTCATCGCCTCGACGCTGCAGATCTTCGCCACCCGGGTGGCCTCGGAGCTCGAACGCCAGAGCGCCGATGCGCATATCCGCCAGCAGGCCTCGCTGCTGGACAAGGCACAGGATGCCATCATGGTGCGCAGCCTCGACGGCCTTGTCCGCTACTGGAACAAGGGCGCCGAACGCTTGTATGGCTGGACGCGCGACGAAGTCATCGGCCGCTCGATCGAACCCCTGTTGTACGACGACCCGGCGGTTTTTCGCGAAAACACCCGCAAGGTAGCGGAGCAGGGCGAATGGAGCGGCGAAATCGCCCAGCGGAAAAAGGGCGGTGACGCGCTCATCGTCGAGGCGCATTGGACCCTGCTGCGCGACGAGAATCAGCTGCCCGACGCCATCCTGGCAATCAACACCAACATCACCGAACGCAAGGCCGCCGAGCACAAAATCCAGCACCTGGCGTTCTACGACCACCTGACCGGCCTGCCCAACCGCCAACTGCTACGCGACCGACTGCAGCATGCGCTGGCGGTCGAAGCGGGCCGCAAGACGGTGGGGGCGCTGCTGTTCATCGACGTCGACAACTTCAAGACCCTGAACGATACGCTGGGCCACGCCATCGGCGATCTGCTGCTGCAGCAGGTCGCCCAGCGCCTGCAGCACTGCCTGCGCCAGGGCGACACCCTGGCGCGCCTGGGCGGCGACGAGTTCGTGATCGTGCTGGAAAACCTGGCCGCCACACCGCACCAGGCGATGGCGCTTGCCACCCAGGTCGGCGAAAACATCCTGGCCGGCTTCAAGTCCCCCTTCCAGCTGGCCGGTTACGCGCACCACTGCACGTCAAGCATCGGCATCTCGCTCCTGAACGACCAGCCGGCCTCTCTCGACGAACTGCTGCAGCGCGCCGATCTCGCCATGTACCAGGCCAAGGCCCACGGCCGCAATACCCTGCGTTTTTTTGACCCGGCCATGCAGGCGCTGGTCGCGGCCCGGGCCGAGCTGGAAGCCGATTTGCGCGACGCCCTGCAACGACAGGCGTTCGAACTGCATTATCAGGCGCAGGTCGACAGCCTGGGGCGCATCTGCGGCGCCGAAGCCCTGTTGCGCTGGCAGCATCCCGCGCGCGGCTGGATGCCCCCCGTATCCTTCATTCCCCTGGCCGAGGAAACCGGCCTGATCCTGCCGCTCGGGCTCTGGGTGCTGGAAACCGCCTGCGCGCAGCTGACGGCCTGGGCGGCCCTGCCCTACATGGCGGACCTCGGCGTAGCGGTGAATGTCAGCGCGCGGCAGTTCCGCCAGCCGGATTTCGTCGCCCAGGTACTGCAGGTGCTCGACCGCAGCGGCGCCGACCCGCGCCGGCTCAAACTCGAGCTGACCGAAAGCCTGCTGGTGGACAACATGGACGAAACCATCGTCAAGATGAGTGCGCTGAAGGCGCGCGGCATCGGCTTCGCGCTCGACGACTTCGGTACCGGCTATTCCTCGCTTGCCTACCTGAAGCGGCTGCCGCTGGACGAGATCAAGATCGACCAGTCGTTTGTGCGCGACGTGCTGACCGACCCCAACGATGCCTCCATCACGCGCAGCATCATCGCCCTGGGGCAGAGCCTGAATCTGGCCGTGGTGGCCGAGGGCGTGGAAACCGATGCGCAATACGCCTTCCTGGCCGAGCACCACTGCCATACCTACCAGGGCTACCTGTTCAGCAAGCCGCAGCCGGCGGCAATCTTCGAAGCCTGGGTGCTGAAACAGCGCTGCTGACGCGGCTTCCGGGCCGGTCCGGTGGAACGGAATGTCTATAATGCAGCTCACTGTCGGGAGCCTGCCATGATCCTTCGCCTGTTCGCCCTGCTGTCGCTGATCCTGCTGCCTGCCGCTCACGCGGCGCAGCCCGCCGACATAACGGAGGCGACCGTGCCGATGAAAGCGGTGCGTCTGGGCGCTCACAGCTACTTCGTGCAGGGCCTGCCCGGCGCGGCGTCCAGCGAAAACCAGGGCTTCATGTCAAACGCCGGATTCGTCGTCACGCGCGACGGCGTGGTCGTGTTCGACGCGCTGGCATCGCCGCCGCTGGCCGAGAAACTCGTCGGCCTGATCCGCAAGGTCACCAAGCAGCCGATCAGGCGGGTGATCGTCAGCCACTACCACGCCGACCATTTCTACGGCCTGCAGGTATTCAAGGCGCTGGGCGCCGAAATCTGGGCGCACCGCGCCGCCGAAGGCGCCACCCGCAGCGAAGGCGCCGCCGCGCGCCTCGCCCAGCGCAAGGAAGTGCTGTTCCCGTGGGTGGACGAGCATACCCGGCTGCTGGAGGCCGACCGTTTCCTGGAAGGCGACACCGATTTCGAGATGGGCGGGCTGCACTTCGCCCTGCGCCACGTCGGCCCGGCCCACTCCAGCGAGGACATGGCGATGCTGGTCCGGGAAGACCGCGTGCTGTACGCCGGCGACCTGGTGTTTCGCGGCCGCGTGCCGTTTGTCGGCGACGCCGACAGCCGCGCCTGGATCGCCGCGCTGGACAAACTCATCGCCCTGAAGCCCCGCGTCCTGATACCCGGCCACGGCGCGCCCTCGCGCGTCCCGCGCACCGACCTCGTCTTTACCCGCGACTATCTGCAGTTTTTGCGCGCCCGCATGGGCCAGGCTGCACGCGATCTCGTTCCCTTCGATGAAGCCTACGAGCAAACCGACTGGTCGAAATACCGTTCCATGCCGGCTTTCAACGAAGCCAACCGCACCAATGCCTACAACCAGTATTTGCGCCTGGAGCAGGAAGGCGCCGGGGAATAGGCAACCCGCGTGCCCGGGCAAGCGCATGGATTTGCCGCGCCCGGGCTGCACCGCCCGTTGCGCAAACCGCTTCATAAAGCGGAATAATGGACGTTAATAAGGAAATTGACTAAACCTTATCGACCCGCATGCTCTGCTCCCCGGAAGAACTCCTGCAAAAAAACCTGGCCTTGTCGAGCACATGGCAGCGCTACCGGGTGGCACCGAGCTTCGAGAGCTTCGTCGAGCTGGCGGTATCGATCAACAGCTTCACCGAGTTCCTGATCGACAAGGGCATCACGGCCCTGCACCACGCCAGCCATCAGCTGGAACAGGTGGCGCTGGCGCTGTTCCATGCGGACGTGGCGCATCCGCTGCCGCACGCCGCGCTGGACGACCTCAACGAACGCATCCTCGCGCTGGGCCGCATGACGCAGACCCATGCCACGGCCAGTGCCGGCCCGGACGGACGGCTCCATGACCCGCAGCATGCCGCCGCCGAGACCATGCGGATGGGCCAGACCTGGCTGATCGGGCAGGATCCGGCGGAGTGGCAGGCGCTGCAGGCGCAGCTCGGCTATTTCGGCATGGCCGCGGAGTTCATCGGCTGGCAACAGCCCTTGCCGGACCAGACTGGCGGCGCCCCCCTGCTGCTGCTCGATCTGGGCAGCCTGCCCGAAGCCGAGTGGCACGACCGGATCCAGGCGCTGCGGCAACGGTTTGCGATGGGCCGGCTGATCTGCCTCGGGGTGCGTTCCGATTTCGAGCAGCTGCAACAGGCCCTGCGGAGCGGCTGCGATAGCTGCCTGATGGCAGGCACGCCCGCGCACGCCATCGTCGAGCACATCATGGAACTGAACGAGCGGCAGGAACAGGAAGCGTACCGCGTCCTGATCGTGGAGGACTCCAGGACAGCCAGCCACCTGATCCGGCGCACGCTGGCGGAAAACCAGATCGTCTCCGAGATCGTCAACGATCCGCGCCAGACGCTGAACATGCTCAAGCAGTTCAATCCGGATCTGATCCTGATGGACATGTACATGCCGAACTGCACCGGCGTCGAAGTCGCACGCATCATTCGCCAGCACGACGAATTCCTCAGCACGCCCATCGTCTACCTGTCCGGCGAGACCAACGTCGCGCTGCAGGTCGACGCGATGCGGCTGGGCGGCGACCATTTCCTCACCAAGCCGTTCAACCCGGTGTTTCTCAACGCCATCGTCAAGAGCAAGATCGAGCGTTACCGCGCGCTGCGCCGCACCATGTACCACGACAGCCTGACCGGCCTGCTCAACCACTCCAGCGGCAAGCACATGCTCGACATGCTGCTGTCGGGGGTGGCGCACGAAGGCGGCTTCCTGTCGGTGGTGATGATGGACATCGACCATTTCAAGCAGGTCAACGACACCTACGGCCATCCGGTCGGCGACCAGGTCATCCGCAGCCTGTCGTGGCTGCTCAAGCAGCGCCTGCGCAAGCACGACATCCTCTGCCGTTACGGCGGCGAGGAATTCCTGATCGGCCTGCCGCACACCGATGCAGAACAGGCCTTCGCCGTAATGGACCGCATTCGCCAGGACTTCGCGCAAATCCGCCATCCGTATCGCGACACCCATTTCCGCGCCAGCGCCAGCGGCGGCATCGCCACCTATCCGCTGCATCAAACCGGCGACGCCCTGATCAAGGCGGCGGACGAAGCGCTCTACCAGGCCAAGCACGACGGCCGCAACCGCATCCACGCCGACGAGAACTAGGGCTGGCGTTCAGCCGAGGATCAGTTTCAGGCCGATCAATAGCGTCACGATTTCAAACGCCCGCTTGATCCACAGATTGCCTTTCTTGATCGCCAGGTGGCTGCCCAGATAGCCGCCAATGAGCGAGCCCGCCAGCAGCGCCGGCATCCAGTCCCACGCCACGGTGCCGATCGCGCCCAGCACCAGCGCGCCGGTGCCGTTCCATATCAGGCCGCAGAGGATCAGCGTGTAGGCCACCGCACGGGTGTAGTCGAGCCCGAAATAACGAATCAGCCAGATCGTGAGAAACAGCCCGGTGCCGCTGGTGATCGAGCCATTGAGGAAGCCGACGACGAAGAGCCCGGCCATGCCGCCGGCCAGCGCCGCGCCCTGCCGGTGCCTGGGCGCGTGTTCCAGCCCGAGCCGGGGCTTGAATACCGAATACAGCCCCAGTCCGAGCGTCAGGACGCCCAGCGACAGGGTGGCGATGCGTTCGGGGACATGCAGGATCGTCACCGCGCCCAGCACTACGCCGGGCAGGCCGGCGCCGAGGATCAGCAGCGAGAAGCGGCGCTCGAGATGCGACTCCTTGAGATGCCTGAGCGTGGCGCCCAGGCCGAGCGCCACGCTTGCAACCTTGTGGGTGGCAAGCGCAATGCCGAACGGCAGCCCCAGGAAAATCAGCATGGGGAACTGGATCAGCCCGGCGCCGCCGCCCGACAAGGCCGAAAAGAAATTGGCCGCCAGCGAGGCGACGAACAGGATCAGCTGGTCAAGCACGCCGGGTCGCGTTGTTTCGGCAGCAGGCCACTAGGCAGTGACGCCGATTTCGGCCGGCAGCCTGGCGTAGACCAGTTTCAATTCCGCCGCGGCGACGGCCTCCAGCAGCCGGTCGGCCAGCGCCGTCTCGACGAAGAATTCCACCACCACCGGCAGCTCGCCCGCGAGCTCGAAAAAGCCCGCGTCGCGGCGCTCGTGGCGGCCGAACCCGGCCAGCGCGCGAAATGCCGAGCCACCGCCGATGCCCAGTGTTTTCGCGGTATCGAGCAGCCATTCGTAGGTCGGCTTGCCGCGGTGGCGGCTGGCTTCGGAGACAAACACCTGCAGGCAGACCGTGTTCATTTGAAAAGCCTCAGCGAATAAAATCCCAGCCCGGTGGCGAGGAAGGAGCCCGCCATGTGGGCCAGCGCGATCGAACCGCCAGTAAGCCACAGGCCGCGCATCAACGCAGTGACGACTTCGGCGGAAAACGTGGAAAACGTGGTCAGCCCGCCGAGCAGGCCGGTGATGAGGAACAGCCGCGCTTCCGGCGGCACGCCGGGGTGCTCGGCAAACCAGGCGATGACCAGGCCGATGCAGTAGCCGCCGATCAGGTTGGCGGCCAGCGTGCCGAGCGGCATCGCGGGAAACAGCGGGTTGAGCCACAGCCCCAGCCCCCAGCGCAACCACGCGCCGATGGCCGCCCCCAGGCCGATGGCGAGGAAGGCGGTCATGGCTGGAACGCGGCGCGCGGAATCATGCGCGCATTCTAGCCGACGCTCCCGGAGTCAAGCGTTTACATCGCGTCCTTGATGATCTCGGTGAGCAGCGCCTCGACTTCGCCGAGCGCCTTTTTCAGCGCGGGGTTTTTCGTTGCGGCCGGCTTGCGGTAGGCCATGTAGACTGCCTTGTCGCCGGGGATCGTGTACACCGCCACGCTGTAGGGGCACATCATGATCGCGTGCGGATCGGCTTCCATCATCCGGCGCGAAATCGTGGCGCTGCAGAATTCGAACTGCTCGGCGTCGCCGTACACCTGCCGGGTGGCGCCGATATCCTTGCCGGTACGCTCCAGCATCGCGGCGATCTTGTTGGTGTTGGTGATTTTCAGGCCCTTGCCCTCAATCGCCATCTGCAGCGAATCGCGCACGTCCTGGAACGTCCCCTGGGTCTTGAACAGCACGGTGTAGCTTTCTGCGGCCAGGGCGGAAAACGGCAGGCAGAGCATCGCGCACACGGCAAGTATTTTTTTCATGATCATCTCCTTCGATTAAGAACCTTATTTTTAGGCGCCTGCAGCGGGATAACAATGGTCGTTTGTTACGCCGCCTCTTTGTTAAACTGGAACCCATGAATTCCATGCTCAAGGCCGATGGCCGCTTCTGGCTGACCTTGGACGGCAGAAACTTCCTCGGACGCGGACGCGTCGAACTGCTGCAGCGCATTCGCGAAACCGGGTCCATTTCCAAGGCTGCCAAGGCGATGAAAATGAGTTACAAGGCCGCGTGGGACGCCGTCGATGCGATGAACACCGCCTGGGGCAGCCCGATAGTCGAAAGCGGGCCTGCAGGAAGCCGCCTGGCCAGGGATGCCGAACAGCTGATTGCGGCGTTTCAGGAGGCCGAGGCGCAGCATGCGGCATTCATGGCGAAACTGGCGGAAAGTCTGCCGCAGCGCACGCCATAAGCAGATTGCCGGGCCCGTCTGCCCGCCGGCCGGCTCATCCCCGCGCCCCGACCGGATTGGGGCCGGTTTTATAAAACGTCAGCGGCACCCCGCTTTTGGCGATGGCCGGCTTCAGTTTCCCGACGACATGCATTTCGCACGCCTTGCAGTCGAAACGCAGGGTGAGTTTCTCGCTGCCGTTGATCAGCGTCAGCGGCGCGGCGCGCAGCGTGCCCTGCACGCCGGTGACGCCCTTGGCCTGCTTCGGGCACAGGGAGAGCGAATAGCGCACGCAGTGCTTGGTGATCATCAGCGAGACGTCGCCGGTTTCCTCGTGGCTCTCATAGGCGGCGGCGATGACCTGGACGCCGTGTTTCGCGTAAAAATCGCGCGCCTTGTGGTTGTAGACGTTGGCCAGATAGCTCAGCGTGTCCTCCGGGTAGATCGCCGGCGGCTCGACTGCCTGCGCGCGGGGGGGGCGCCGGTACGCCGCGGCACGCGCGGCTTCCAGCGCGGCGACGGCGTCGCGGCGCAGGGCATTGAGGAAGGACGCGGGGATGAACCAGGGCTGCGTCAGTTCCAGCGCGATACCCATCGGGGCAAAGTGTGTAGCGCCAAGCTTGCCGAGGTGCTCGCGCAAGCCGGACTCGGCCTTGGCCGTGTCCCTGGCGGGCTCCTTGCCATGCGCTGCTTCTTCCGTGACGCTGTGGCCGTCTTCGTCGGTCAGCGTCAGCGCGAATCCGGCTGCGGTTTCCTCCAGCCGCAGCCACACCCCGATGCGGCGCTCGCTGGAGGGCCGGTCGAGCAGGCGCATCCAGTTCATGTCGCGGTTGCGGTTGACCGGAGTGCCGGCGCGCAAATCCTTGAAGCTTGCCAGCGGGTCCTTCGGGAACACCCGCCATGCGCCCTCGCCCACTTTTTCGGCGCGGTTGATCGCCAGCCCGGCAAGATCCTTCTGCAAAGTGTAGTAGCACAGGCCGTCGCCGTTGTTGAGCACGGTGGCGGGCGAATCGGTCTCGATCTCGACCCATTTGTCGCCGACCTTCTTCACATGCCCGATCGGCAGACCGGGGTTCTTCGGCGTGTCGAACGCGCCGATGTCGTCGCGGCGGCCGCCAACGAAGTAGTCGGTGAACTCGCGGTTGAAGTTCTGCTCGGGGTCGGGAGTGAAGGCGAATGTGGTGCGGCCGCTCGATGCGCGCGCGAATTCCGGGCGGCGTTCGATGATCTGGTCGAGCAGCGTGCGGTAATGGGCGGTGATGTTCTTCACGTAGCCCATGTCCTTGTAGCGGCCCTCGATCTTGAAGCTGCGGATGCCGGCGTCGATCAGGGCTTCGAGGTTGCCGCTCTGGTTGTTGTCCTTCATCGACAGCACGTGTTTGTCGTGCGCGACGATGCGCCCTTCCATATCGGTGACCTGGTACGGCAGGCGGCAGGCCTGCGAGCAGTCGCCGCGGTTGGCGCTGCGCCCGGTGTGGGCGTGGCTGATGTAGCACTGGCCGCTGTAGGCGACGCACAGCGCGCCGTGGACGAAAAACTCCAGGGTGGTTTCCGGCCGCGTGGCGGCACGGATGGCGGCGATCTGTTTCAGATCGAGTTCGCGCGCCAGCACGATTTGCGACAGCCCGACGTCCTGCAGGAAGCGGGCCTTTTGCGGGGTGCGGATGTCGGTCTGGGTGCTGGCGTGCAGCTGGATCGGCGGCAGGTCGAGTTCCAGCAGGCCCATGTCCTGGATGATGAGCGCGTCGACGCCGGCATCGTAGAGTTGCCGGATCTGCCGGCGCGCCGGTTCGAGTTCGTTGTCGGCGAGGATGGTGTTGAGGGTGACGAACACGCGCGCGTTGAAGCGGTGCGCGTGGTAGACCAGCCGTGCGAGATCGGCGATCTCGTTGCAGGCTGAGGCGCGCGCGCCGAACGACGGGCCGCCGATGTATACCGCATCGGCGCCGTGGTCGACGGCCGCGATGCCGATGTCGGCATCGCGCGCGGGCGCTAGCAGTTCGAGTTGATGGGGTTCCACGAGGCGGTGTTCCGGACGGCCAAACCGGCATTTTACCGGAGGCCGCCCCGCCCGTCTTATTGCGCGGCCGGCTGCTCTTTGACTGCTTCGATCGCCAGGGTCAGCGTCACCTCGTCGCTCACGTAGGGCGCATTCTTGCCCATGTTGAAATCCGAACGCTTGATCTGGGTGGTCGCGTTGGCGCCGCAGGCCTCCACTTTCAGCATCGGATGCGGCTGGCACTTGAAGTGGGTGATGTCGAGCGTCACCTGTTTCGTCACCCCCTTGATCGTCAGGTCGCCCACCAGGCTCACCGGCCGATCGCCCCTGAACGCCATCTTGTCCGACTTGAACGTGATCGTCGGGTACTTGGCGGTGTCGAAGAAGTCGGCGGCCTGGATGTGTTCGTTGAACAGCGCATAGCCGGTGTTGACCGAGGTGGCGTCGATGGTCACGATGGCCGAGCCGGCCTTCGCGGCGCGATCGAGCACCACCTTGCCGCTGGTCTTGTCGAACTTGTGGGTCTGGTTGGAGAAGCCGAGGTGGTTGTAGCTGAAATGCGGGTAGGTGTGGCTGTTGTCGATGACGAAGGTTTCGGGCGCGGCCTGGGCGGCGGTGGCAAAGGCAACAAGTGCGGCGAGGGTGGCAAGACGTTTCATGCAAGACTCCTTGAGAAGAATGAACAACGGGTTAGTTGCCGGTGGCGGCAATGCGGAATTTCACCTTGATTTCGTTGGCGACGGTGGCGACGTCGGCCCACATGCCTTCGCCGATGCCGAAGTCCAGGCGCTTGAGGACGAAGCCGCCGTCGAAGGCGGCGGCATTCTTGCCCGGCACATAGGTCACCGGCACGATCATGTCGCGGCTTCGGCCCTTGAGCGTGAGGGTGCCGCGCATCTCGTAGCGGTTGTTGCCCAGCGGGCGGATCTGGCCGGAAACGAAAGTCGCTTTCGGATAGGCGCTGCGGTTGAACCACAGCTTGCCGGCGGATTCGTCGTCGGCCTCCGGCGAGCCGGCGTCGATGCTGGCCAGGTCGATCTCGATCTTCGCGCTGGCGGCTTCGGGTTTGGCCGGGTCGAAAGCCATCTGCGCCGCGAAGCGCTTGAAGCCGCCCTGCACCGGCACGCCCATCTGGCGGAACTCGAAGCCGATGCTGCTCTGCTTCGGCAAGACCGTGCGATATTCCACCGCATGCGCCGCCGGCGCGGCCAATGCCGCAAGCAGCGTGAACAAGCTCAGACCCGTCAGATTGCGTTTCATGTGCGCTCCTTTTTATTCCAGCCCATGCGCTGCAGGAAAGGCCGGCGTTCGATGAAATGGTGCTGCAGGGCCGCGCCCACGTGCATGATGACCAGGGCCAGCAGCGTGAAGTTCAGGGCCTGGTGCACCCCGGCGAGAAAATCGCCCAGCTCGCGATTCTTTTCGACCAGATCGGGCAGCGGCAACACGCCGAACCACACGGTCGGAAAGCCTTTGGCCGAACTCATCAACCAGCCCGACAGCGGAATCGCGATCATCAGCAGGTACAGCAAGCCATGCACGGCCTGGCTTGCGCGGCGCTGCCAAGCGGCCATGTCGGCGGGCAGGGGCGGCGGCGTATGCGTCAGCCGCCACGTCACGCGCAAGGCCACCAGCATCAACAGCGTGATGCCGATCCATTTGTGATAGCTGTAGAGCTTGAGCTTGCCGGGCGACAGCGGCAGTTCGTGCATGTACACGCCGAGCGGGAACGCCACGAAAATCAGCAGCGCCACCAGCCAGTGCAGCACGATGGCCGGGGTCGAATAACGCATCGCGGAGGTCATGCCGTCTCCTTTCTGAAAACCTGTTCCAGCGCACGCAAGGCGGTTTGTACGCGCTTGTGTTCGGCTGCGCTCGTTCCGGTAAAGCACGCCGCCAGATGCGCCATGTGCGCCGGAAAGACCCTGGCGAACAGGGCTTCCCCTGCCGGGGTCAGGCGGATGATCTGGCAGCGGCGGTCGCTGTCGTGCGCGGTGCGCTCCACCCAGCCGCGATCGGCCAGGCGGTCGACCACGCCGGTAAGCGTGCCCTTGGTGATGAGGGTTTTTTCGCCGAGCTCGGTGGCGGTCATCCCGGCGGTGTTGCCGAGCGTGGCGACGATATCGAACTGCGGCGGCGTCAGCCCCTGCGCGCGGATGTCCGCGGCGGAATACGCCTCGAACGCCTGATAGCACTGCACCAGGGCTTGCACGGTCGGCAGGAATTCGGCTTGCTGCTTCATCAGTCGTCCATTTAGTTCTAACAAGAACGAAATTTAGTTCTGGTTAGAACCAATGTCAAGATTTTTTTCATGGAAGCAGAGCCCGCCCTGGCGGATCGCAACGGGCATCATCGTCAGCGCTGCCATCCAGCCGGCGCAATGAACACGCGCAATCCACCGCCATCCTGCGCACACGGCGGCCAGGCCGCGCAGGCGGCCGCATCGTGCGAGCGCTGCAACGGGGTTAGCGGGTGGTCTTGAAAGTGCGCCGTCCATGGCGCAAAGAGGATGCGCCGGCCTGCTCTGGCCCGGCCGCAGAAATAGGACTCAGGGCAGGTTCCAGCGCGCCGCCGCTGCGTCGTCGCTGGCGCGGGCATCCACCCAGCGCTCGCCCTCGGGGGTTGCTTCCTTCTTCCAGAACGGCGCGCGCGTTTTCAGGTAATCCATGATGAATTCGCAGGCGGCGAAGGCTTCGCCGCGGTGCTGGCTGGCCACCGCCACCAGCACGATGGGATCGCCCGGCAGCAGGCGGCCGATGCGATGGATTACGGTCACGTCGAGCAGCGCCCAGCGCGATTTCGCCTCCTCGACCAGGGCAGCCAGCGCTTTTTCAGTCATGCCGGGGTAGTGCTCCAGCGTCATCGCCTGCACGCCGCTGCCCGCGTTGTAATCGCGCGCCAGGCCGACGAAACTGGCGATGGCGCCGATGTCGGTGCGGCCGCGGCGCATCGCGTCGACCTCGGCGCCGAGATCGAAGGCCTCGCTCTGGACAACGATCTTCACGCCGCTAGCCCCCGGTCACCGGCGGAAAAATCGCGACTTCGGCGTGTTCCGGCAAAGGCGCATCGAGCGCGACCAGGTCCTGGTTGACCGCCACCCGGAACGCCCTGCCCGCCGCCAGTTCCTCCGCCCACACGTCGCCGCGCGAGCGCAGCTGCGCCACCAGATCGGCCGCGGTGACGCCGGCGAAATCCAGGGCTTCCTCGGCCACGCCGAAGCGCTCGCGCAGGCGGGCGAAGTACAGTACGCGCAGTTTCATGCCAGCAGCTCCGAGAAGGGAATGAAGCGTACCCAGTCGCCCGGCTGCACGGTCTGGCCAATGGCCAGGTCGGCCAGACCGTCGGCCCAGGCGCACGAGGTCAGCACCCCCGAACCCTGGTTCGGGAACAGCGCCAGCCTGCCGTTCGGCTGCAGCTGCGCGCGCAGGAATTCGCGTCGCGCGCCCGGCTTGCTCCAGGCGAAATCCGCCGGCACGGCGAATGCGCGGTACAGCACGTCGGCCGCGCCCATGCGCTTGAGCAGAAACGGCCGCACGAACAGGCAGAAGGTGACGAAGGCCGATACCGGATTGCCAGGCAGGCCGATGAAGTCGGCGTCGTTCACCTGCCCGTAGACGATCGGCTTGCCGGGCTTCATCGCCACTTTCCACATCTCGACCCGGCCGAGTTTCTCGACCGCGGCTTTCACGAAATCGGCCTCGCCCACCGAGACCCCGCCGCTGGTGATGACGACGTCGGCAACGCTGGCGGCGCCGGCCAGCGCGACCTCGGTCGCCTCCAGCGTATCCGGCACGATGCCGAGGTCGATCAGTTCGCAGCCAAGGCCGTTCACCAGCCCGGTCAGCGTATAGCGGTTGGAGTTGTAGATCTGGCCCGGCTGCAACGCGAGGCCCGGCGTCACCAGTTCGTCCCCGGTGAAGAAACACGCCACCTTCAGCCGCCTGAACACCGGCAGTTCGGCCAGCCCGACCGAGGCGGCAAGCCCCATTTCGGCCGCGCCGATGCGGCTGCCGGCGGCAAGGATCTGCGCGCCGGCGGCGATGTCCTCACCCGCGCGGCGGATGTTTTCAGCGGGCTGCGGCAGCTTGTTGATGACGATATCCGCGCCGTCTGCGCTGCAGTCTTCCTGCATCAGCACGGCGTCGGCGCCCGGCGGCACCGGCGCGCCGGTGAAGATGCGCGCCGCGGTGCCGGGCTGCAGCGGCTGGCCGACCGCGCCGGCCAGGATGCGCTGCGACAGGGGCAGCCTGACGCCCGGATGCGCCACGTCGGCCAGGCGTACGGCGTAGCCGTCCATCGCGCTGTTGTCCGCCGGCGGCACGGCAATCGCGGAGGTCTGGGGGGCGGCGAGCACGCGCCCGAGCGCCGCGGTGATGGCGACGGTTTCGGTTGCGGCCGGGCCGCGCGCGCGTTCGAGCAGGGCATCAAGCAGTTGGTCGGCTGAGAGCATGGTTCAGAATGAAGTCCGTAAGAGATGGAATGGCATCGATGTCGATGCGGGGAAAGCCGTTGGGCGGCTCGGCGTCGGACGCCACCGCCAGAATCTGCCGGTCTTCGGGAAACAGCCAGGGTTTCCCGGTCTCGGCGCGATGCACTTCCAGCTTCGGGATGGCCTCGCGCTTGTAGCCTTCGACCAGCACCAGGTCGCACGGCGGCAGTGCCGCCAGCAAATCATCCAGCACGGGCGGCGTGTTGCGATGCTCGGTCAGCACCGCCGTGCGGTGATCGGAGGCCAGCAGCACCGCCGCCGCACCCGCCGCGCGCGCGCGCCAGCTGTCCTTGCCGGGGCGGTCGATGTCGAAATCGTGATGGGTGTGCTTGATTACTGCCGCGCGCACGCCGCGCGCGGCCAGTTGCGGCAGCACGCGCTCGATCAGCGTGGTCTTGCCGCTGCCGCTGTAACCTGCGATGCCGAATACTTTCATTGCACGATCCCCCCAAGCTTGTTATATTTTTCCATATATAACCCATTCCTGCCAACCACAGCCGACATCATGAACGCACCCGTTCTCACCGATCAGTTTGGCCGCCGTATCGACTACGTGCGGCTGTCGGTGACGGACCGCTGCGATCTGCGCTGCAGCTACTGCATGCCGGAAGGCTTCAAGGGGTTTGAAGAACCCGAACACTGGCTCGGCTTCGACGAGATCGAACGCCTGATCGGCGCATTCGCCCGCCTGGGGGTGAGCCGCATCCGCCTCACCGGCGGCGAGCCGCTGCTGCGGCGCAACATTGCCGAACTGGCCGGTCGCATCGCCGCCCTGCCCGGCATTCAGGACCTGTCGCTGTCGACCAACGCCACCCGGCTCGACAAGCATGCGCAGGCCTTGAAGGCCGCCGGCGTGACGCGGCTCAACGTCAGCCTCGACTCGCTGCAGCAGGCGCGGGTGGAAAAAATCAACGGCCGCGACGTGCTCGCCAAGGTGATGGCTGGGCTGGCGGCGGCGCAGGACGCCGGCTTCGCGCCGATCAAGCTCAACATGGTGGCACTCGCCGGCAGCAACGAAGACGAGATCGACAAAATGGTCGCCTTCTGCATGCAGCGCGGCTTCGTGTTGCGGCTGATCGAAGCGATGCCGATGGGCGAAACCGGGCGCAATGCCGAATACCTGGACCTGCAGCCGGTGAAGGAGCGCCTGCGCACGCAGTTCGAGCTGGTCGAGACCACCCTGCCCGGCGCCGGGCCGGCGCGTTACCTCGGCACCCCGGACGGCCGTTTCAACGTCGGCTTCATCACCCCCATCTCGCAGCATTTCTGCCAGACCTGCAACCGCATCCGCGTTGCCGTCGACGGCACCGCCTACATGTGCCTGGGCCAGGAAGAGAAATTCGAATTCCGCCCCTTGCTGCGCAGCGGCTGCAGCGACGCCGCGCTCGACGCCGCCATTCTCGAAGCGATCAACCTCAAGCCGGAACGCCACGAGTTCCGCGAAGCACCGCACAAGATCCTGCGCTTCATGTCGATGACCGGCGGCTGAGCCGCAGCCTCAATCCGCGCTCACGGTACGCAAGCCGGCGAAGGGATCGCGCCGCTCGGGCAAATAGAAATTGCGGAAGCCGGGGCGCTTGAGCGACGGATCGGTGAACGGTCCGCCGCCGCGCAATTCGCCGTGCGTGTGAAACCAGGGCTGCGCGTAATCCCGGTAGGGGTCGGGCGCAAACCCCGGATACGGCGCGAACGCGTCGCGCAGCCATTCCCACGCCATGCCGCTGCGAAATTCCGGCCGCTGCGTTGCCCGCAGCCACTGCGCTGCGGCGGGCAGCCGCCGCCCCATCCAGGCGGCGCAGGCCTCGGCCTCATAACGGTTCACGTGCAGCATGGGCCGGTCTGCGCCGAGCGGCAGCCAGCGGTCGAAGCGGCGCACCTGCCAGGCAGCATTTTGCCGCCGCCAGTAGACGGGATGGCAGGCGCCGCAGGCGACCCGCCAGGCCAGGCCTGCATCCGACCACCCCGCGCTGCGCCGGTAACCGCCGGCGTCGACGAACTCGGCGAAAGCCGCTTCCGACAGCGGGCTCGCGTCGATATCGAATGCCGGGACCGGCACCGGATGACGCCACTTCTCGTTGTCGAAAATGAAGCCCTCGCCGCTCCCGCTGCCCAGTTCCACCTCGCCCGCGGCGAACGCCAGCCGCGCCACCGGCAGCGCGCCGGAAACATCGGGCCGCACGGGCGGCGCATAGCCCAGATTCTGGAATGCCATCCACCAGGCCTCGACGTGCATCAGTTCGTGATACAGGCACAACTCGGCGAAATACGCGAGCTCGGGGTCGAGTCCGCTGCGCAGGCGAGCGGCCACGGCGGCGGCGACCCGCTCGGCGTATTCGTCGACCGCGGCAGGTTCGGGCAAGGCCAGATCCCAGCGGCGATCGTGCGCAACGCTGGAAGAATCGTACAGCGCGTCGGCCGCCGCCAGCAGGCTGGCCGCAAACCCGCCGCCGGGCCGTGCCCGCAGGCACCATCGCTCCTGAAACCAGACGATGTGCCCGTATTCCCACAGCGGCGGATTCAGATGCCCGGCGCGCGGCCCCAGCCAGCCGCCCGCGGGCAGGCAGTCGATCAATGCCCGCAGCTGGCCGCGCGCCTGCGCCAGCCGAGCAATGAGCTGGTTCGCCGTATGGCCGCTGACGGGTCGGGTTCGGTTCATGCTATATAGATGCACTATGTCCAACCGAATTCTAGGCGCCCCTCCCGCGACGGGCGAATTCCGACAATGAGCAATTCCATTCCCGATCAGCCCATCCGATTGACCCAGTTTTCCCATGGCGGCGGATGCGGCTGCAAGATCGCGCCCGCCGTATTGCGCGACATCCTGGCCGATACGCCCTTCGCCTCGCACATGGCGACGGCCTATCCCGATCTGCTGGTCGGCATCGAGCACGGCGACGACGCCGCGGTCTACCGCCTCAACGACGAGCAGGCGATCGTGGCGACCACCGATTTCTTCATGCCCATCGTCGACGACCCCTTCGAGTTCGGCCGCATCGCCGCCACCAATGCGCTGTCCGACGTCTATGCCATGGGCGGGCGGCCGCTGTTCGCCCTGGCCATCGTCGGCATGCCGATCGGCAAGCTGCCCAACGAGGTCATCCGGCAGATCCTCGCCGGCGGCGAAGCGGTGTGCAAGGCGGCCGGCATCCCCATCGCCGGCGGCCATTC
>Ga0209958_1000986_pt1 | contig 29032 bp, 37 predicted proteins | sample ThiBio_inoc_plan_FD_183942 | JGI IMG/M metagenome (GOLD analysis project Ga0209958, IMG submission 183942) | Wastewater bioreactor microbial communities from Cape Town, South Africa - Thiocy_inoc_plan (SPAdes) | ecosystem: Engineered > Bioremediation > Thiocyanate > Unclassified | place: South...
TTCCCGAACTCAGAAGTGAAACCTCTTAGCGCTGATGGTAGTGTGGCACTTGCCATGTGAGAGTAAGTCATCGCCAGCTTTTAAATCTAAACACCCCCAACCTAACCGTTGGGGGTGTTTTTTATTGTGTTGGAAATAAATTAAGTTTAATTATTAAAGACGCTCTCATTATTTTAAGTCTATATTTCGAATATATTTTTCTTTTTTAATAAAATTTATAGCAAATGGTATTTATATTTATAGATACACTAATTTATTTGTTAAAACATAGAACCAATATCTCGATTTAATTAAATAATTTGATTGAGTTCACTTTAATATTTTTTACTTGAAGATAAACTATATTTACACAAAAGTTATAGTATGGTTACATTAGACATATTTTTATAAAAGAAAAATCTAGTTCTATTCGGGGATTAAAAGGAATGATGATGAATAAAAAGCAACTTACATTAAAGTTGTCTGCAGTTGCTATGGCTGTGCTATTAGCGAGCTGTGGTGGTGGTAGTGGGGGAGGATATTATGGTAATAATAGTGGAAGTTCTACTGATACAGGTGGCAACACAACCAATCCGACTCAAGTCTCTGCGGAATTATTATCTGTAGGACAAAGTAAAAGTAGTCTAAATGCGGGTGGTGATGACAGTTTAACTTTAACAATCCGTACATTAAATAAAAGTGGCGGTATTGTCCCTAAAGCAAATGTCAAAATAGAAATCAAAGATGCTAAAAATACTGGCGCGAGTTTAGACACACCAAGTGACTTAGTCAGTGGTGATAATGGATTGGTTACAACCAAAATTTCATTAATAAATTCAACATTAGATCAACGCATTAATCGATCAATTACAGTTATTGTGAGTTCTGGCCAAGCTAAACAAGAATTAACAATCCCTGTAAATGGCACTGCAATCAGTATTTCTTCAGATATTAGTCTGTTAGAAGAAGACGGGACTGCGAATGTTACTTTAACGGCTTTAGACGCTGTAGGGGCGCCTCTAGAAAATGCTAAAGCCAGTTTAATTGATTCGAGTGGCAACTCTGTAGGTGATACTAAAGCTACCAATAAAGATGGTAAAGCAATCTTCCAAATTCCCTATTCTTTAGTAGCTGGGATACCAAGTCGAAAATTAACGTTAACTGGTAAATTAACTGTCGATGGTGCTAATCAGGCAATTAGTAACTTGTTAACGACAGATTCTGTTACATTGACAGCAAATGTCGCCAATAATGTTTTACAACTGGTTTCAAATACAAATCCTGTTGGTGTGGATGAAGTTAAAACAATAACTGTCAAAGTTTTTGGAAATACAAAAGCTGATCTTGATGGAAAAGAAGTAACTTTTGCGACGACCAATGGCTCAGTAGATCCAAAAGCAACTGTAACCAACATTCGCCAAGAGAATGGCAAATGGGTAGGTGATGCAAGTACAAAATTGATTGGTACAATTGCTTCAGTGGCGACTGTTTCAGCAAAATTTGGTACCAATGTTATTTATATTGCACAAAAAATTAGTGCGGGTGCGCCTGCAACAATTACATTACAGTCTGAATCTAGTGTATTAGCGCCAGGCGCGAATACAAAAGTAATTGCCTTGGTTAAAGATAAAAATGGAACGCCAATTCCAGACACTGAAGTCAGTTTTACAATTATTAAAGACACTTCTGTTTCGGGGCGAATTTCACAACCGACAGCCATGACAGACAGTGCTGGTCGAGCAACCGTGATTTATACTGCAGGCTCAGCACAAACATTGGGTGGTGGAGTAGCAATTCAAGCAAAAGCGGGTAATGCTACTGTTCCTAACCCAGTATATTCACCTAATTTATTATTAACTGTTTCAACTCAATCTGCATTTATTACATTGTCACAAAACCATGAAGTCCTTAAAGATGGTAGTGACAATACAAATTATTATAAGGAATTCTCAGCAACCGTTGTCGATACAGCAGGTAATCCGATTGCAAATCAAAAAATTAGCATTTCGCTAGATCTGGTTAGCTTTTTGAAAGGTAAATTTAATTGGGTACGAGATTATTCCTATGCTCAGGCTGGTGATGGTACTTGGTCATGGTTCTGGCGTTGGTCACGTGATTACACAATTTATGAAAATGGGGTAAAACAGAGAGTAACTACATTTGTAGAGTGTACTTCAAATGAGTTCCCTAATACTGTCGCGATTCTTGATACCAAGAATGGTGTTTTGGGAACAAGAGCAACATTTACGACTGATGCTCAAGGTAAATTTGATTTTAAAGTCCGTTATGGTCGTAATTATTCGAACTGGCTACGTGTCAATTTAAATGCTTCTACAACAGTTTCAACAAAAGATAATATGACAGCTCTCTCTTTTGTTCCACCTGTAGCAGCTGAAGATGTAGATGATACGGATGGTAAATGGAGACCAGATGAAACCAGTCCTTATGGTCAAGATATTAGTACCTGTAACAACTACAAGTAATAATTTTTTTTAAACTTAATATTATAAAAAAACCGAGCTAACTTGATTAGCTCGGTTTTTTTATAAGCCAGTACCCACACTCACTGTTGCTGTTGGACGAACCTGAAAAGAACTACAAGCAGAAACTGAGAGGATACATAACAGGACAAAGGCGAGTTTTGACATGGTTCTTGATCTATCGAAAAAAAACCATCATCTTATAAATACAAAACTTTAACTATTTGGATCAGGTAATGAAATGTAATGAATTTAGTCGTCTAATAAATCCATTTGTTTCGCAATTTGATATAGATTATTTGAGCGGTTACCGGTACGACAGAACATTAAAATTGGTTTTGGTAGTTCATTATAATGATTGGCAAAAGTACGGACATCGAGTTCAGTGATTTGCCCTGCTACAACAGGTTGATAGACATAGTCTAAACCCGCAGTACGCGCTGATTCTTCAATCTGTGCACTGGTTGGCTGCTCAGGACCGCCTTCCATATCTGGACGGTTGTTAATAATCGATCTAAATCCTTTCTCAACCACTTGCTCAATATGCTCAGGGCCAATTTGACCTGCAAAACCAACATTCTCTGTCATCTTGTCACTCCAAAAACAAACAAAACATTTTATGCTCTATCATAGCATTAAGCTCGATCTTGAGTTTAAATGTCTGTAGTAAATAAATGATGATAAGTAAAAGATAAGGCAATGGAGCGCGCATGCACACCTATACTGTTGAGCCGTTGTATGTTCCAAGTGGCGATGAAACCATCGCTGCGGATTTTTATCTGCCTAAAGCCAATACCAAAGCTGCGGTGATTATCATGGCGCACGGTTTTGCAGGCTTGCGTCAATTCAAACTGGTTCAATATGCACAGCGCTTTGCTCAGGCCGGTTATGCAGTCATTTTATTCGATTATCGTAATTGGGGGGGCAGTACAGGCAAGCCGCGTGAATTGGTTTCACTCAGTGCCCAGCTTGATGATTGGAAGACCATGATTCAATATGCCTCGAATTGTAAACTGATCGATAATCGACGTATTATTTTATGGGGAACTTCGCTCAGTGGTGGATATGCCCTTAGCTTAGCGACGGATCTGAAAAACATTCAGGCGGTCATGGTACAAGTTCCCTATGTTGATGGGGCTGAAACAGCTAAGCTTTATCCCTTACAGCGCTATCCAGAGGCATTGAAGCGTTCCAGTCAGGACTATATGGGTTCCAAGATGGGCCTCGTGCCTAAAACTTTACCTGTGGTCGATCAATATCGATTGTGTTTTTTACCGACTTCAGACAGTTTTTATGGCTATCACTCGATTGTAAATTCTGACTACTATTGGAGCGGAGAAGTTCCGGCACGGGTGTTCTTTAATTTAATGCGTTATCGTCCGATTCAGTTTGTACGTAAAATTAATATTCCTGTTTTATTTATCGCGGCTAAGCATGACTCACTGATTCCGATTGAATCGAGTCGTGAAGCAGCGACCAATATTGCGCCATTTGTGAGCTATCACGAATGGGAAATGAAACATTTTGATGTTTATCATGGTTCTTGGTTTGAAAAAGCAGTCACAACCCAATTAGAATTTTTACATCAACATATTGGAGTGATGTAGATGATTATTGTCTGTGCATCCTGTGGTGCAAAAAATCGTGTACCCGAAGAAAAATTAGCAGTTCATCCCAACTGTGGGCAATGTCATAAAGCTTTGCTGTCTTTAGAGCCGATTGAACTCAATGAACAAAATTTCAGTAACTTCATCAGCAATTCAGATCTGCCAGTATTGATTGACTTGTGGGCTGAGTGGTGTGGTCCCTGCAAGATGATGGCACCTCACTTTGCTCAAGTGGCGAAGCAAAATCCCTATGTGGTTTTTGCCAAAATTGATACCGAAGCCAATCCTCGTTTAAGTGCTGCATTTAATGTGCGTAGCATCCCAACGTTGGTGCTGATGAATAAGACCACTGAATTGGCGAGAATCAGCGGGGCATTACGTGCACCCGAGTTACAACAATGGCTAGACCAGCAATTACAGCAACACCAAGGACACTAACATGAGCGAACGTCCAACTCATCCAGAAGGGACTTTATCACTACAAAACATTGCCATGCCAGCAGATACCAATTGGAGTGGTGATGTTTTTGGCGGCTGGATTGTCTCTCAGATGGATCTCGCAGGAGCGATTCATGTTGAACGTTTTAGTAAAGGACGTTGTGCGACGATTGCGATCAATCAGATGACCTTCCTCGTACCTGTAAAGGTCGGGAATGTGATTAGCTGTTATACCAAAATTTTGAAAGTTGGTAGTAGTTCTGTACAAGTCCAAATTGAGGTATGGAACAGTCATGATGATTCGCGCGAGCCAGTTCGTATTACCGAAGGTGTATTTACCTTTGTTGCGGTGGATGTGAATGGCAAGAAACGCTTGATTTCAGAAGAGATTAAACAGGCATTTGCAGCAAGCTAAGTTCTCTTTTATCGAGTGAATGAAGCCAAGACTATTTTTTGATTTGGAATGAAGTATGGCAGAAGAATTAGTTTTGCAGTATGGACATAAGGCTGAGCAATATCAAAGTATCCTTCCTCAGATTCAGGCAATTGTTGAAGATGAAAGCGATGTGATTGCCAATCTCGCCAATATCTGCGCGGCGTTAAAACAGCAATTTGGCTGGTTCTGGATCGGCTTTTATCTAGTCAAAGAGAATGAGTTGGTGTTAGGCCCATTTCAAGGCCCAATCGCCTGTACCCGTATTGGCAAAGGTCGCGGCGTATGTGGAGCAGCATGGCAACAGCAGCAAGTGATTATCGTGCCAGATGTAGATCAGTTCCCAGGGCATATTGCCTGTAGTTCTGCATCTCGCTCTGAGATCGTCTTGCCAATGATGAAAAATGGTCAGTGTGTTGGTGTGTTGGATGTCGATAGTGATGAACTGAATCAATTTGATCAGATTGATGCGGAATATTTGCAGCAGCTGATGCTGATCATTGAAAAATTTATTTAAGTATTTAAAAAATAAAGCCCAAATCAGTTTGGGCTTTATTTTTTGTATACTGCTTAGAACATGGTGTTGGAATTCTGGCTCTTTTCAGGAATATTTTGTATCACATCCCAATGCTCTACAATTTTGCCATTTTCTACACGGAATATATCAATAATCGCTCGACCTCGATCGCTGTCATTCTCTGTAGAATGCACATGCAGGACGACTAAATCTCCTTCAGCAATTACTTTCTTGATGACATTCTTTGCCTGAGGGTTATTACTAAATTTTTGGCTAAAGAAGTTTACAAATGGTGCCTTACCGTCAGGTACATTCGGATTATGTTGAATATATTGATCCCCAATATAACGATCGGCATATTGTTTCACTTGGTGTTTCAAGAAAACACCTTCATAAAAATCAGTGACAATTTTCTTGTTTTGTTCAGCTAAAGAAGGGATCTGTTTTGAAGGAGTTGAAACGGATGAATCAGCGGCGAGTGCTTGAGCAGAATAACTTGCTAGATTGAGCGCTATCAGAAAATGAGAAAGGAGGAGTATTTTTTTCATTTTTAGCATCAGAACACAAAGAGTGATCTTTGCATCCTGATGCTAATACTGTCACTAGAATAGTCTAGATCGGTTATTATTTTTTACGTTTTGGTAACCAAGCCCAAAGCATTTGGCATTGGATTGGTTCATGGCCAGAATCATCAATCACGGTAATAGGGACCAATAACTCGCCTTTTTCATTATCTGCGATAAACTTTTGTTGATCAGCTGATAATGTTGCCGTTGCTGTTAAACCGCCTTGCGCAACTTTTAAGTAATCAACATGCAATGATTTGATCAACAAAATCCGATCATCTGGTACATGTAAACCCGTTAAAAATCCAGTCGCAGTTTCACCCAGTAGTGCCATGGCTGCAGCATGTACACCTTTAATATGATTTTGCATATTACGCTGGTTTTCAATACGAACAGTCACGTGGTCTTTATCGACTTCTAAATAACGAATATTCGCTGTTCCGACCATTGGAACTACACGACCAAATGCCTTGCTCCAGAGCGTGCTACGAATGCCTTTCGGAAATTTAGATGTGGTTTTAACCAGCTTATAAAGACGGTTATCTTTTGCCATAGTGAACCTATTGCTTAATCTTTGAAATTATTAAATTGCAGTGGCAGACCAAATTGTTGTTCACGTAAAAAGTTCATCACTTGTTGCAAAGTATCGCGCTTTTTATCCGTAACACGGATTTTGTCTCCTTGGATAGAAGATTGCGCTTTGATGCCGCTTTCTTTAATGGCTTTATTAATTTTTTTTGCGGTATCTGAGTCAAGTCCATCTTTTAACTTGATCACTTGCACCACATTTTTACCCGAAGCGGTGGCTTTTTGTGGATCTAAAGCCTGTACATCAATTTTGCGTTTATAAAAATGGTTTTCAAGCATGGTATAGACTTGTTCACATTGGAAATCGCTTTCAGTTGAAATTTTGATTTCTTTATTTTTTTCATTTAACTCAATTGAAACGTCTTGTCCACGGAAGTCAAAACGAGTCGCAATCTCTTTTTCTGTGTTTTGCACAGCATGATTGACTTCAAATAACTCTAATTCAGAAACAATATCAAAAGAAGGCATGGTTAGACCTTTACAAAGGGAAAGAATATTTGAGATGCTAAGGGGGTTTTCTTCATTTGCCAAGTGTTGTTTACATCAAAGGAGTGCACAATGATCCGTAAACAAGAAATTACAACATTTGAGTTCCCAGAAGGCGCAGTCATCTGGGATGTCCGTGATACCAAAGCGTATGCAGAGGCTCATGTTAAGGGGGCGGTGAATCGTCCAATTGCTGAGATCACTGCGGACAGTCTGACTCAAGTTACAGCGGATCAACCGATTTATATTCTATGTGGTGGCGGCAGCAAAGCACCGCGTGCAGCAGAGCTTTTAGACGGTATTGATGGTTCTCGTGAATATGTTGTATTGATGGGTGGCACACGCGCAGCGCGTGATGCGGGCTTGCCTTTAGAACAAGGTGCTTAAATCACTCAAAAGATTGGCCAAAATACAGCTGTATTTTGGCCAATTCAACATTCTAGATTTCAGTTATTTTAAAATTAAAAATATTTAACCAGAATAATAAGGCTTCTTGGCTTTTACTTTCTTCTGAAAGCGTTGAGGATTCAACTTATCCAACAGGTTTTGAGGCACTGGACAAAGCTCACCTAAAACAAGGGCTGCCAATACTTCGCTACACAACGGCGCAAACAAGAATCCCTTTGAACCTAGGCCTGCAAAGGTAAATATCTGTCCATCATTTTGTATTTTTCCGACCAAAGGGAAATAATCTAGACTTTGTGCACGCACAGACGCACGACCTTGCCAATGTTCTACCGTAGGGAGCTGCTGCGCATATTCTGGGAACACGCTGTGGATAAGTTCATAGTTATGCACATGGTCTTCAGCCAAGACGTCAACATCGTCTCGATTGGGATAAAAAGATGCACCTAAGATCAGTTGTGCAGCATCCAGTTGCATACAATAACCGCCATAACTATAGGCTTGATCTAGAGCTAAAGCTTGCTCGCGATTTTCAACCCAACTGACCTGTCCACGAATTGGTTTTAATGGGGGATAGTTTTCAAAGAGCTCAGCACTTTGCTTGGCACAGCAAACAATCACATCATCGGCTGTTGCGATGAGTTGCTGTTCTTGCCAAAGCTCAGTTTGCTTGTCTGTGCATTTTAAGCGAGAAATTTTTGCTTTTATGCATTGAATATTCGGGTGCTGCAATATTTCATCACGCAGTTGCTGTGGAGAAACTGCACCTGCCTGATGAAGCGTCAAGCTTGGATAATCTGTTTCAGGTGTAGCATTCTGCTGATCGTGTACCGATAACACCGCTTCAGGATATTGTTCCGCTAAGCCAAGCAATTCATCTGCATTTTTTAAAGCCATTTGCTGGACTTGAATGGATCTAAATGCTTTGAAACGTGAATAGAAATTCAAGGCATGTTGCCAGCTTAAGGTCATCAGATGTTCATGGGCTTGCTCAATTGGACACAGCTTGGGGTTGAGTAGAGCAAGGGGATTGCCCGATGCACCTGAGAGTGGCTCATCTTGCTCGTAGATCGTGACTTGATGGCCACGTTGAGCAAAGGCCCATGCGCAGCTTAAACCTGCGATTCCAGCGCCAATGATGGCAATTTGACGAGGTCTTGAACTAGATGCTATTGGTGCTCGTTCAGATTGAACCTTAATTTCTGCTGCATCAGCAGGGTCGGTTAGCGTTTGTGACGGATCAGACCAAATGGCTTTCAACATTTCACGTTTATGCCCGAAGCCACGTGGGCGGCTAATGTGCACACCATGTTGCTTGAGTCCACGTTTCAGTACACCAGCCACACTAAAGGACGCAAATGTCGTTCCGTAGTCTGATAAACGAACGATGTGATTGAGTACATTTTCCTGCCACATGTCTGGATTACATGAAGGCGCAAAACCATCAAGAAACCATGCATTCACGGCTTGGGTTTTCGGGATACTAGGGAAAATATCCTGTGCATCTCCCAACCATAAATCAATACTAAAACGTTGTTCTGGAAAACTTAAGCGATGGCAGCCTGCAATGGGCAATGGATATTGCTGAATCAGCTGTTCTGCAAGTGGCTTAAGTTCAGGCCAGACATTCAGTGTGCGGATCAGATCGGCTTTGCTCAGTGGAAATTTTTCAACACTGATGGCATGTAAATGGCTGTGATTATCTGGACGAACCTGCTGCCAAAGTTGCCACAGGGTCAGAATGTTTAAGCCCGTACCAAAACCTGTTTCGCCCACACAGAAGTATTGAAAATCTTCCAGTTCTGACAGACGTTCAGTGAGGTCATTGCCATTTAAAAACACATGCCGTGTTTCAAGCAGGCCGTTATCTTTAGAAAAGTAGACATCACCGAACTGTTTAGAAATGGGAACTTCGATAGCATCGATCAGTTCCCAATCTAATTCGGCTGTTTGTATTTTTGCGGAATGAGACATAAATAAAGAAGTGGTTTTTACCACTGACGGCGACGTTTAGTATGAATATAACTGGCAATCAAGAAGCCCAGAATCACACCCACAGCAATGGTCATTGCGCCGTATAAAAACATTTGTGCGCTGCGTTCACTTTGTAATACCTGAACCTGTACGGTGAGGTTGTCATTTTTTAACTGTAATTCTTGATTTTGAGAGAGTGCTTCCAGATTGGCGTGCTCAAGTTGCTTCAAGCGGCTGGCCTGATCTTGAATCATGGCTTTGACTTTTGCATCTTGTTGTTGCTTGGCTTTGGCAATTTGCTCGGCGGTCAGTGGTTTGGCCGCTGTCGCAGTTGTATTGGTGGGTGCAGCGGCAGGTGCATTGGCTGCTGGGGTTGGACTTGCTGCGACTGGGGCAGCAGGTGTTGCAGGCTCAACCGCCCAAGCAGTAGAGCTGAGTAAGCATAAAGCCAATACGCTTTTGACGACAAATTGCATGACTTACCCTTTTGGAAAAGCTTTGTTGAATGGTTTTACATCAATATTGCTGTAAATCCCTTCCTTTAAAAATGGCTCTTCTTCAATCCACAGATCCAATGCTTCACGGCTGTCAAATTCGACAATCATGGTACTGCCCCAAAAACCAGCTTGTGGATCATTTGGATCTTTCGGATGTGCACCTGCCGCAATTAAACGTCCTTCATCATCTAACTTTTGCAGACGTTCAATATGTTGTGGGCGGGTGGCTAAACGTTTTTCCAAAGTACCTTCGCGATCAGTACAAGTCAGCACAAAATATGGCATGGCAGTAGCTCGATGATTTAAAATCTATTCAGTGGTTTTAAAATGCTTTCTTAAGAAAAACAGTATAGCAGCTAGGTAACTGATAGAAACGATAATATCGCCGAAAGCGGTGAATTCGCCCCAATATTTTCCTTGCATATAGACAAAACCAAAGAAGAAATGCAAAGCCGCAAGCAAAAAGAATTGTCCGCACCACGCCCAGTTCAATTTGATCCAGCCTCTTGGGCTGAGTTCGAGCAACGAGCCTAAAAGTTTTTGGATAATTGGCATGCGTTCTTTATTAAATAATGGCGTCACCAGGAAGCCTAATCCAATGCCGATATTGATAATGATGGCTTTCATTTTGATGTAGGTCACATCGCTGAAAATCAGTGTGATTCCACCAAAAACGACCGACATGACGACAATAAACCACTGCATTTTTTCCAATTTAAATTTTTGGAAAAAGAACAGACAACCATACACGACAAGCGTCGAGATCAGTAATGCACAAGTTGCAACAAGAATATGATTTTGATCGAGATTTCCAGAACTACCCACTAACTGTAGCAGCGGATGATGACTATCTTTAGGATCGGTGGTTTTATAAAAATAAAAGAAGATAATAATCGGTAGATAGTCGAGCAACGCTTTCATGTTACAGTACGATGATGAAATAGGTCAGATAGCATAATACAAACCATGTTCGGTGTCGATTTACACACACATACACTCATTTCCGATGGTACCTTCTCCCCAGAGCAACTGGTACAGACGGCTGTCGACTTAAAAATTCATACTCTTGCCATCACAGACCATGACACCATGGATGGCTTGCTGCGTGCTCAAGATTATGCACAAGCATATGATATTCAAATTATTTCTGGGGTGGAAATTTCTAGTCAATGGTCTCGACCAAATACCAAGAAGAGTTATGGTGTACATATCGTTGCCTTGAATATGCAAGATGACGCGCCGATCAAAGCCATGCTGGAACAGCAAAAAAAAGTCCGTGCTGAACGGGCAAAAGTGATTTGTCAGCTCTTAGAAAAATGTATCGATTTTGATATTTATCCTGATGTGATTGCCCAAGTCGATGGGGAAGCAGATCGGGTGACTCGAACCCATATTGCCAAAGCCTTAGTCGACAAGAATATTGTCAGTCGTCCACAGCAGGCCTTTGATCGATTTCTGAAAGAAGGTAAAAAGGCTTTTGTGAAATTTGAAGGTATGGGCTTAAAAGAAACCATTGATGTGATTCATGCCAGTCAGGGTTTCGCCGTGCTTGCTCATCCGACCCGTTATGATCTATCTGCCACCAATATCCGTTATTTGATTGAGCTCTTTGCCGAATCAGGTGGTGATGCGGTGGAACTACCACCGAGTATCGAACCTGCTTCGACACGTCAAATGGTGGATCGGATGATTCAACAGTTTGATTTAGCTGTTTCGATTGGCAGTGATTTTCATGGCGAAAACATGCCATGGATTAAATTGGGACAGACACCACGCCTTAAAGAAGGGCAGAAAGGGATTTGGGAAAGCTTTAAATCACCAGTGATATGAAAAATTAGAATTTGCTCTGAGCATCAGTATTTTAGTAATTATGCTGCTGAAAGTAATCGGTTAAATAATCTAAAAAATGCTGCACTTTGGGTGCGATCAGTTGCCGATGTGGAAACACCGCATAAATTGCCGTTGCTTCAACAGGATAGTCGGGCAAAATCTGCACCAGTTTGCCTGCGGCAAGATCATCAGCCACATGCCAGATCGAATGATTGGAAATACCAAGACCGGCTAAGGCCGCTTGCCGAACGCCTTCTCCTGAGTTGGTCGCAAAATATCCCTCGACATGAATCTGTTCAACTTGACCTTCTGCATTAACTAAATGCCAGTGATTGGTGAGACCCTGACCATGCTGTTGCAAGATACAGCGATGCAATTTGAGTTCTGCCAAGCTATGGGGCTGACCATATTTTTCCAGATAGCTGGGTGAAGCACAGAGTAAGCGTTGATTGGTACTCAAGCGTTTGGCGATCAAGCTGGAACTTCTTAACTGACCAATGCGAATGGCCAAGTCCATGCCTTGCTGAATCAGGTCGATGTTTTGATCATTTAAATCTAAGTAAATCTTCAGCTCAGGATGTAAGTGGGAAAATCTGGCAATCACGGGCATTAACACCTGAGTACCAAACGTGGCTGAAGTGCTAATCCGCAAAGTCCCTGTTAATGCTTGATTTTGGGAGGTGAGAGCTTGCTGTAAATGAACAAAATCGTTGATCCAGCCACGTCCATGCTCAAGTACGGTTTTGCCTTCCTCTGTTAAAGTCAATTTTCGTGTGGTGCGATGAAATAAACGCAGTTGTAGGCTTTGTTCTAGACGTTGTAATCTCTGACTGGCCACCGACACTGAGATATTGGCGTCCTGTGCGGCTTTGCTGATCGAGCCCAAGTCTGCAACACGAATAAAAAACTGAAAATCTTCTGTATTCATTATCAATAAAATCAGAAAAGTATTTCTTGATTATCGTGGTTTTTCGAGTAAATCCCTAGCGCTATTTTGTACTTAAGCAATCACAGGTTGAAGAGACAGATCATGAAATATCATTTCTTAGGAAACTCAGGTTTAAACGTTTCAGAACTGGGATTCGGCGCAGGAACCCTAGGTGGGCAGGGGCAAATCTTCTCTGCTTGGGGACAAGCCAGTCAAACAGAAGCCAATCAAATGATCGGGGCTTGTCTGGATGCCGGTATTAATTACTTTGATACGGCCGATGTCTATTCGGATGGAGAGTCTGAACGGATGTTGGGCAAGGCTTTGGCATCTGAACGTCAACACAATATTATTTCCACTAAAGTCGGAATTCGTAGTTCAGAGCATCTAAATGATGCAGGATTTAGCCGACATTATTTATTGTCCGCAGTTGAACAGTCCTTAACTCGCTTGGGAACGGATTATATCGATGTGTTGCAGTTACATCAGTTTGATAGTTTTACTGCATTGCCTCAGTTAATGAAAACTTTAGATGAGTTAGTGCGTAGTGGCAAAGTACGTTACATCGGCGCGTCTAATTTTGCAGGCTGGCAATTGATGAAAGCCCAAGCGATTGCTGAACAATATGGCTATGAAAAGTTTGTGGTCAATCAGGTTTATTATTCATTGATCGGCCGCGATTATGAATGGGAGTTGATGCCCTTAAATGATGACCAGCAAATCGGCGCAGTAGTGTGGAGTCCTTTGGGTTGGGGCAGATTGACAGGTAAATTTGATCGAGAGAATCCGATTCCAGCACAAAGCCGCTTACATGATACCGCGCAATTTGCGCCACCAGTGAATGAAGCGCATCTTTATGCTGTGATTGAGGTGTTAAAACAGATTGCAGTTGAAACTGGCGATACGATTCCGCAAATTGCCTTAAACTGGTTATTACAGCGCCCAACGGTGTCCAGTGTATTAATTGGCGCACGTAATCAAACTCAACTGCAAGATAACCTTGTTGCCAAAGATATTCAGTTGTCGATTGAACAGATTGAACGTTTAAATCAGGTCAGTGCGGTCTATCCGCCCTATCCTTATTATCCCTATTGGAATGGACAGTTTACTGAGCGTTTTAAATCCATCGTCCCGTCCCAATTTATTTAACTGATGTTAAGTCGCATAAAAATGCCCTCATTGGAGGGCATTGCAATTAGAGTAAGTTATGGTCATGCGCCTGAATCGGCGGTGGGGTTGGTCGACCTAAAGTTCCAAGTAATTCAATTTCAATCGAACGGACCATCGCATCAAGCGGTAAGTCATTGCTTTGTGTGCCGAAAGGTTCTTCTATTTCAGTACTTAAAGCATCCAGACCTAAAAAGGTATAGGCCAAAATACCGACCAATAGCGGTGTCACCAAGCCCAATAACGAGCCAAGACTGAATGGCAGCATAAAGCAGAAGAAATACACGGTACGGTTCAGTAAAACCGAATAGGCGAATGGAATTGGGGTGTTGGCAATCCGATCACAACCCGTTTGCATTTCACTTAATGCGGCCACATGGCGGTTCATCTGGGTATAAATAATATCCGAGATTTCACCTTCTTTCATGGCCTGTAACAGTTCCCATTGAATTAGACTCAAGGTGTACTGTGGCGCATTATGTTGTTGATAAAGTTGGGTCAGTGCTTGTTGGCTCAGACCACTGGTTTCAGTCAACTCGGTTGGATTGGCGGTTTGATGACGCAGACGATCACGTAGCACATTGGCAAACACAATCACGTTTTGAATGATACGTTCACGACGTGCCTGAGTCAGCACGCGGCAATCACGGTCAAAATGGCGCGCCGTGGCAATCAACACGCCCCAGAGTTTACGTGCTTCCCACCAGCGGTCATAACAAGCGGTATTCTTAAATCCCAAGAAAATGGACAGCACCACACCAATCAACGTGAAGCCGACTAATGGAATTTCCGGGAAACGATATAGATTGACATACTCGACCCCACCAATGATGGCAGAGATCAGCATCACGAAACCGAGAGAGGGCAAAATTTTGGGTAAAATTGTCCCTCGCCATGAGAATAAAACTTTAAAAATACTCGGCTGGTCACGGACAATCATGTTATTTGAATCATTAATTTTATGTCTTGATATTCCTGTTTGATTTAAGCTTTGTCAAGGCGAGATTGCTTGGTTTTAATAGGGTTGAGTAGTTGTTGTTCAGAAAATGAAAAATAGCCTTCAGTTGAAATAATAAAATGATCGATCAGGTGAATTTCCAGCAGTTTGCAGGCTTGTTTGAGCTGTTGGGTTAGATAAATATCTTCGGTCGATGGTTGGGCAGTGCCATAGGGATGATTGTGTGCCACCACGATTTGACAGGCCTGTTGTTGCAGGGCATAGCGTAGGGTTTGATTCAGTGAAACAGCGCAGGAATGATGGGAACCGAAGAATAGCTTTTTAAAATGCAATTTTCTGAGTTCGGCATCTAAACACAGTACCGCAAAAACCTCCTGTTTTTCACCTTGCAGTTCATAACGTAAATAGTCGAGCACTAGGGTTGAAGTATCCAGGCAAAGCCGTTGTTGCTGGAAATGATTATTCAGATAACGCCGCCCAAGTTCCTTCACGGCCATCAGCTGTGCATATTTGGTGGAGGCTATCCCATTAAATTGTGATAAATCTTCAAAATTGGCATCAAATATCAAATTAAGTCCGCCAAAATGTTGAATCAAAATACGCGCCAATTCCACCGCAGAGTGCTGTTTTGAGCCTGAACGCAGAAAAATCGCCAACAGTTCCGCATCGGATAAGCTTTGCGGTCCTTGCGACAAAAGTCGTTCTCTTGGGCGCTCTTGTTCAGGCCAAGTTTTAATAGATTGATTCAATTGTTAATTTCCTTTTGATTTTATTGTGATTATTTTTTTAACGGGCAAAAATAATTACGCGCCTTTTCCTTTTATATTGCATCATGTCAACACGATTTTCGATCATCGTCAGTGCTGAAATGTTGAGGGTGCTACTTGGGTATCCACTTATTTAATGCTATTGTGAGCGCCACTGCAACAGTAAGGTATCCTGTTTGTGAGCTTCGATCTAAGTGTTATTCCCCATAAAAACATTATTTTAGCGGTTACAGGTGGTATTGCTGCCTATAAAAGTGCCATCTTGGTGCGCCGTTTAAAAGATTTCGGTTTTGATGTCCGAGTGGTCATGACCCATGGCGCACAAGCATTTATTACCCCACTTACTTTTCAAGCACTTTCAGGCAATCCTGTGCATACCGAATTGCTTGATCCTGAAGCCGAAGCAGGCATGGGACATATTGAATTGGCACGTTGGGCCGATTTGGTTCTGGTGGCACCTGCCAGCTGTGACAGCATTGCAAAATTTGCCAATGGCTTGGCGGATGATCTGCTCAGTACTTTATATCTGGCAACCAAAGCACCTGTATGGGTTGCACCGGCCATGAATCAGCAAATGTGGGCAGCGAAAGCCACACAGCGCAATCTGCAAACGTTGGTCGAAGATGGTGTTCATGTGATCATGCCAGATGCGGGTGAACAAGCCTGTGGAGATGTGGGTCTAGGCCGTATGCCTGAGCCCGAAGATTTGGCTCGCCAAGTTGCAGCCTATTTCCATAAAGCACAACGTGCCTTGGCCGAAAAATTTGGTTTATTAGCAGGCAAGCGCGTCACCATTACTGCTGGGCCAACGCGTGAAGCGATTGATCCTGTACGTTATATCTCAAACCACAGCACTGGCAAAATGGGCTTTGCTCTGGCAGCGGCGTGTTATGCAGCAGGGGCAAAAGTCACCTTGGTGGCTGGCCCTGTTAGCTTGGATACGCCGAATGGGGTACAACGTATTAATGTCAGTTCTGCAATGCAGATGCTTGATGTCAGTATGAACCAACTCAAAGACGGTTGTGACATCTTTATTGCAACGGCAGCAGTGGCGGATTATCGTGTGGCACAAGTGGCTGAGCATAAGATTAAGAAAGCCGGTGATGAGCTTGCGGTGGCTTTGGTCAAAAATCCGGATATCGTAGCGACCATTGCACAGCAGGAACAACGTCCATTTATGGTTGGCTTTGCTGCTGAAACACAAAATGTTGAAGAATACGCTGCTGGTAAGTTAGTGGCGAAAAAACTCGACATGATTGCCTGCAATGATGTGTCACGTCCAGATATCGGTTTTGCCTCAGATGAAAATGCCATGACTGTATTTTTTGCCCAGTCTTATCACATGAAAAAGCGTGAGTTGGAGAAGGCATCAAAGCAAGAGATTTCGCAGCAGTTGGTCGAGTCGATTGCCGATGCTTTACGCCGTCGTCTATAAACCTGAACACGATCTTTTTTTATCAAAATGCAACGATTCCGTTGCATTTTTTATGTATGCTAAATCAGCAATTGCCATTGTTGTTTTTAAGTCAAAGCACAGTGTTTTGCGTCGAGAAATTAAACATAGCCACAGTTTTTGATAGGATATCCGAATGATTAAAAAAACTTTAGCCACCGTTGTGATGTTATCCGCTTTTGCATTTAGCCATACGGCAATGGCTGCGGGTTTAGAAGATGACATGAAGACGCTGGGCAAAAATTATAAAGCGTTTAACCAAGCTGCAACGCCACAGGCCGCAACAGCAGCTTTGGATAATATGCGTACTGCCGCGACCCATTCAAAACAGTATAAATTGGCGCCGAATACCACTGAAAAAGTGCCAGCATCTACCGCTTTATTTGATCAAATTATTGTAGAAATTGATAAAGCCAAATTGCTGGTTCAAGCCGGTAAGCTGGATGATGCTAAGAAGCAAGGTAAGAAGATTGCTGAATTACGTGACCAAGGGCATAAATATTACACCCATTAAGCGATAAAGGTCGCTCATCGACATGATAGAGCTGTACTCAGAAGAGTGCAGCTTTTTTATTGGGACTTAGGCTGGCAGAGCATAAAGCTGAGACTGAGCATGATTCAGATTTTCATGGAATGGCAAAATTGCTACAGTGAAAACATGAATGATGAGAGGTGATGATATGTCCTCACAACAACGTAATTATGAGCGTATTGCTCAAGCGATTGACTATATTCAACAGAACTTTCAGCAACAGCCGCAACTGGATGAAGTCGCTGCACATATTCATTTAAGTCCTGCACATTTTCAGCGTTTATTTACTGAATGGGTCGGTACCAGTCCGAAAAAGTTTTTGCAATATATTAGTGTTGAACATGCCAAGAAGATTTTAAAGCAAGAACAGGGCAGTATTTTTGATGCAACCTTTGCCACAGGTCTGTCCAGTACCAGTCGATTGCATGATCTGTTTATTCAGATTGAAGGGATGACCCCGGCCGAATACAAACATGGTGGGCAGAGCCTGACAATTCACTATCAGTTCGCAGAGACCTTGTTTGGCGAAGTACTGATTGCATCCACACATAAAGGCATTTGTGCACTCAGTTTTGTGGACAATCGGATTGATGCTCTGATGCAGTTAACAGCGCAATTTCCTCAGGCTGAATTTATTGAACAGATTGATGCATTTCAGCAAAGTGCTTTAGCCTTGTTTCAAAAGGACCAACCACAATTGGCAGAGATTAAACTGCATTTAAAAGGCACCGAGTTTCAGCTTAAAGTGTGGCAAAGCTTGCTCAAGATTCCGATGGGACAGCTCTCTACCTATGGTGAGTTGGCCAAAGCTATTCAGCATCCCAAAGCTGCACGAGCGGTCGGCACCGCCATTGGTAGCAATCCTGTGGCATTTCTGATTCCCTGTCATCGGGTAATTCAATCCACAGGTGCTTTCGGTGGTTATGAGTGGGGAGCATTGCGTAAAACAGCATTGATCGGTTGGGAGGGTGTACAAACCCATGCAGCCATCTGAATTGACACAAATCCAAACCGTGATTGATAAGATTCAAGCTGCGGATTGGGAGGCCATCACTGAGCAAATGCACCAACAGGGTTTTGCCCTGATTGAGCAGGTTTTATCGACCGAGCAGTGTGAAACGCTGCAACAGGCATATCCGCAAACCGAACTGTATCGTAAAACCGTAGAGATGCAGCGTTATCGTTTTGGTCTCGGTGAATATAAATATTTTACCTACCCATTACCGAATCTGATTGAGCGAATACGGCATGAGATCTATCCCTATTTGGTAGCGATTGCCAATGCATGGTTTCGGGTGTTGAAGTTAGAACATTCATTTCCGTCCACCCATCCAGAATTTCTACAGCAGTGTCATAAACAGGGGCAAATGCGGGCAACACCACTGATTTTGAAATATGGACAAGGCGGCTTTAATACGCTTCATCAGGACTTATATGGTGAGGTGTATTTCCCGATACAATTGGTGATTGTATTGAGTCAGCCGAATGTGGATTTTAGTGGCGGAGAATTGGTTTTTACCCAACAAACGCCCAGAGCGCAATCTAAGGCCATGGTAGTGCAACCACAGCAGGGTGATCTGTTGATTTTTACCACCCAATTTAAACCTGAAAAAGGTAGTCAGGGTTATTATCGGGTCAATATGAAGCATGGTGTCAGCCCCATTCAGCGAGGTGAACGTTATAGCCTTGGGATTATTTTCCATGATGCGCTGAGTTAATCTGATGTGGCGACATTGTGAATTAACACAGACCGAGTTACATCAGAAAATGAAACAGCAACAGATTGTATTTGCAGGCAATGCACAGCTTAAGATTTATGGCAGATTGACCTGTGCCTCAGGGAAGCGCATGCTGAAAAACAATCGGGTATTTTTTGTCGATGAGCAAGAAGCAATTGCACAGGGTTTCCGACCATGTGGACATTGTATGCAGCAAGCCTATAAGAAGTGGAAAGATGCAACTATTTGATATTGAAGCTGATCCAAAGCAGAATCATTTGCCTTATGACGGTACGGTACAGTACTACGGCAAAGTGGTGCAGACCACGGCGGCAGATCATTATTTTGATCAACTGATGCAGACCATTGCATGGGAAAATGATCAGGCACTGATCTTTGGAAAGTTATTGACGACTAAACGTAAAGTGGCGTGGTATGGGGATCGGCGCTTTGAATATACCTATTCCAATATGAATAAATATGCCTTGCCGTGGACCAAAGAGTTACTGGAGTTAAAACAGCTGGCCGAAGAGTTAAGCGGTGAGACATTCAACTCTTGTTTGCTCAATCTTTACCATAGTGGTGAAGAGGGGATGGCGTGGCATAGTGATGGTGAAACGGATTTAAAAAAAGATGGTGCGATTGCCTCATTTAGCTTTGGTGCAGAGCGTAAATTTGCATTTAAACATAAGCAGAGCAAAGAAAAAGTCGAACTTTATTTAGAACATGGCAGCTTATTGGTGATGAAAGACACCACGCAGACCTATTGGTTGCATCGCCTACCGCCGACTAAAAAAGTCAGTACGCCGCGGGTGAATCTGACCTTTAGAACTATTGTGGAATAAGCCTATTTCAGATTAGACATAGTGATAAAGTTCAACATCAGAAAAAGTTGCATTAAATGCTTCAATCAGGTGATTAATCTGTTCAGTTTGATCGGGAACCAGCATCCAATAAGGATTTTCATTCGAGATCAGCAGCAAGGCCAGACCATGTTGTTCTGCAACCGCATAGATATTGTCAAATAAAATGGCATAGATATGTTCAGCAAAATCAATTTCATTCTGCTGTTCTGGGGCGCTCTCTGCATATTCAGTAAATAATTGCTCGACTTCAGCTTCAATACGATTATTCAGTTGTTCAATATCGACTTGGGCTTGTTGTAGTTGATAACACTTGTCGGTGTCATTGTCATAGTATTCTTTTAACTCAACATATTGAATGTTGGAATGTAAGGTATTGACCCAATGGATAAATTGATGAAAATCGTGTGCATGGGCAGGATAAGGCACCTGTGTCAGTTCAGGAAAGATCTGCTGGCATAGCGAATAAAGTGTTGTGGTCATGGTTTATTCTCGTTTTATTCGGATCTTTTTTATTATGATAAAAAAGCCACAGCAATTGCTGTGGCTTTTTTGCTTCGCGATGAAAGCTTATGCTTGACCTTGCGCATCTGCATCCGCTTGGAGGCGTTGCATGTTTGCTTCAAATTCAGCATCAAAGTTGATCGGTGTAAGCAGCAATTGCGGGAAGCTACCTTTCGTTACCAAATCATTCACTGCTTCACGTAAGAATGGGAACAGGATATTTGGGCAGTAAGCACCTAAGATGTATGGAAGGCGATCTTCTTCTACACCATCAACCAAGAAAATCCCTGATTGAGTTACATCAACGATGAACGCAGTTTCATTTTCGTTGTTTGCTTGAACCACAACTTTTAAAGACACTTCATAATGAGTTGGATCAATTTTTTCTGCAGCAGAAGATAAATTGATGTTCAGTTCAGGTTGCCATTGCTTGGTAAAGACTTGTGCACCTGGAACTTCAAAAGAAATGTCTTTGGTATAGATACGTTCTAACGCGAGTTGTGGTTGAACTTGTTCTTCGCTCATTGTTTTTCCTTAAATCTTGGATTTAGATGTTGTTAAGCTAATAATTGGTCGAGTTTGCCTTCACGCTCTAAAGCATAAAGTTGATCAAAACCGCCAATGAATTGGTCTTTGATAAAAATTTGCGGCACAGTACGGTGATTGGTACGTTGCATTAACTCAAGACGAACTTCTGGTGCTTCATTGGAAAGATTAATTTCTTTATAAGCAACACCCTTGCGCTCAAGTAATTGTTTTGCGCGTACGCAATATGGGCAAGAAAGTGTTGAATAAATGGTGACATTTTCAGTAGTCATTTTATCTCTCCTTAAGCTTTGGTTTTGCTTTTCACTAAAGGTAAGCCTTGAGCTTTCCAATTGCTAATACCACCGTCTAAACGGTAGCTGTCGGCATGACCAACTTTTTGCAATGCTGAGCCTGCAACCTGACCTAAGTTACAAATGAAGACCAAGGGACGATCACTTGCTTTTAATTCATCGACATGACTTGTAATTTGGCTGTATGGAATGTTACGGCTACCGCTGATGTGACCATCACGGAAATCTTTTCCATCGCGTAAGTCGATCAAGATGGCATTTTTTGCCTTGACCAAAATACCTAGAGATTGTGGTGAAATTTTACGACCATTGCGTTGCCCTTCTAAAATAAAGAACAACACGATTAACACGCCGAGCGTACCAAATAAGAAGGGGTGATTCCCCATAAACTCTAACCAGCGTTCCACAAGTCACCTAAAGTTAAAATCAAAATTGACCCTGAGTATAACTTATCTCAATGGTGATCAAAATCTTTAGTTCAAGGGCAAGCAGCGAAGAAAATTAACTTTTTTGCTGTGCTTCCTGAATTTCATCCAGTAAACGTAAATAACTGTCCAAACGGCGTGGCAAAATTTCGCCAGCATCAACCGCTTGTTTCAGCGCACAATTTTTCTCATGGGTATGGGTGCAGTTGCGGAACTGGCACAGCCCTAAATGCGCTTCAATCTCTGGAAAACCCGTGCGTACCTTTTCTAGACTGAGATGCCAGAGTCCAAATTCACGAATTCCTGGGGAATCAATCAACGCACCGTTTGTTCCAAATTTAATCAAACGAGTTGATGTTGTAGTGTGCTGACCCAGTGCCGAGTTCTCTGAAATGATATTGGTTTTCTGTGCTGCATCGGGAACGATGGTATTGATCAGTGAGCTTTTGCCGACACCTGATTGTCCCACGAAAGCCACCGTTTCATTGTCCAAACGCGCGGACAGGGCCGATAAGTCACCTTGCGAATGACAAATCAAGGTTTCATAACCTAAAGATTCATATTCACTCAATAATGTCAGAATCGGGTCATTTTCAGTGAGTAAGTCTGATTTATTCAGCACCAGTAATGCTGGAATATTGGCATCGGCACAGGCTACCAGATAGCGGTCAATCAATGTCGGTGCAGGTTCTGGTAAGGGTGCAAATACAATCACAATCAAACTGATATTGGCTGCGACGGGTTTGACCTTGTGATAACGGTCGGGGCGAGTCAGTAACGATTGTCTTGGATAAATCGCGGTGATAATACCTAAACCTGTAATCGGATCAGCTTGCCATTTAACCCGATCGCCTGTGACCAAAAGTTCTAGGTTGGTACGGGTGTGACAACGCCAAATACTGTCGAGTTCGATCGGTTTCCAGAACGGTTCTGGTTCACCTTCAGCCACTTGTGGTTTTTCTGGGTGCTGTTCAGGCACAGATAAAGCTTGTACTTCGAGTTGACGACCATAATGCTGAACAACCAGTCCATCCAGATCTTGCGATGTATCAATGTCGTCTTGACGTGATTTATGCTGTTTCTCAATACGACGTTGCTGTTGTTCGGTTAAACGACGCTTACGAATTAAAGCCATTCATATCCCAAAAAATCCACACTTTGAAGACCGCAAAAATAGCACGAAGCCACTATAGAATTACAGCCAAGATGTAATTAATTTGCTACTATTGATGTTTTTAAGCACTTTAGAATCGCCATCCATGAGTAGCACCCCTGATACACGATTAATTTGGATCGATCTGGAAATGACAGGTCTTGATACCGATAACGACAAGATTATTGAAATTGCAACAATTATTACAGATGACCATTTGAATATCTTGGCTGAAGGACCTGTTTTAGCGGTACATCAATCTGATTTGATTCTAAATGCGATGGATGAGTGGAATACCAAGCAACATGGCCAGTCTGGTCTGATTGAGCGAGTACGCCGCAGTAAGTTAAAGGCTCAAGATGCCGAACAGCAAACCCTTGAGTTCTTAAAGAAATGGGTGAGTCCAAAATCATCACCAATGTGTGGCAACTCGATTTGCCAAGATCGCCGTTTCTTACATCGTTTGATGCCTGAATTAGAACAATTCTTCCATTATCGTAATTTAGATGTGTCTTCGGTGAAAGAGTTAGCGAAACGCTGGAGACCTGAAATTATGAGCGGCTTAAAGAAAAATGCTTCGCACTTGGCGATGGATGACATCCGTGATTCGATTGCAGAATTGAAATACTATCGTGAATACTTTTTTATCATGAATAACGATAAGTAATCGATTATTGGGGAATACATAAAAGGAGCTGAGGCTCCTTTTTTAATGCGTGAAAAAATTTGGGCTTGCTCAAAAAATCGCTTAAACTCGGTGTTTAATTGCAAACTATAAAAAAGAGAGCGTACATGCAAAGTACTAACCCCATTTTAACACGGGTAGAAACTTATCAAGATTTGGCTGAGCCAATGACTATTCAGGGCGCGATTCAAAAATCAGTCCTGTTAACGGTGATTGCTGCTGTTTTAGGCATGGCCTTATTTTTCTACTGTGCAATGACAGCTAACTTGTCGATTGCCTATGCTGCAACAATTATTGGCGCAGTCGGTGGTTTAATCCTTGCCTTGATCACCACATTTAAATCCAATACTGCACCAGCTTTAGCGATTCCTTATGCCTTATTTGAAGGGGCGTTTTTAGGTGGGGTGTCGTTTATTTTCCAGTTGAAGTATCCGGGTGTTCCTTTACAAGCATTGCTTGCGACTTTCGTGACCACCTTGGTGCTGTTTGCTTTATATAAATTTCAGATCATTCGTGCCACTGAAAAGTTTAAAGCAGTTGTGATTTCAGCTTCGATTGCGATTGCTTTGGTATTTGTGGTGCAAATCATTTTACGTTTGGCTTTTGGTTCGAGCATTCCTTATATCTTTGAAAGCAACTGGTTGGGTATTGGCTTTGCTGCCTTTGTTGCGGTGATTGCTTCATTGAATCTGATCTTGGATTTTGACTTGATTGAAAATGCGGCTGCACAACGCGCACCAAAAGCATTTGAATGGATCTGTGCCATCGCCTTATTGGCAACTTTGGTGTGGATGTATTATTCATTCTTGCGTTTACTCAGTCTGCTTCGTGGCGATGACTAAGCTCAAAGCAATATAAAATATCAATCGTCTTCTCTTGAAGGCGATTTTTTTATGCAAGATTGTAAAAAAGATGGATTATGCAATTCCGCAAGCGACGGAATATTGGCATGATGTGGTGAAAATTTTTCGAGTGAGAATAAGATGTCACAAGGACTTTTAGCTGGTAAACGTTTTTTGATTGCCGGTATTGCAAGTAAATTATCGATTGCTTTCGGTATTGCTTCTGCCTTACACCGTGAAGGTGCTGAGCTTGCGTTTACTTATCCAAATGAAAAGCTGAAAAAACGTGTCGATGATTTTGCAGCACAGTTTGGTTCAACACTGGTTTTTCCTTGTGATGTTGCTGTTGACGCAGAAATTGACAATGCTTTTGTTGAATTGGCAAAACACTGGGATGGTTTAGACGGTGTGGTACATTCAATCGGTTTTGCACCTGCACATACGCTTGATGGTGACTTTACTGACGTGACCGACCGTGATGGTTTTAAAATTGCACATGACATTAGTGCTTATAGCTTTATTGCGATGGCTCGTGCGGCTAAACCATTATTGCAAGCGCGCCAAGGTTGTTTATTGACTTTGACTTATCAAGGTTCTGAGCGTGTGATGCCGAACTATAACGTGATGGGTATGGCGAAAGCATCGTTAGAAGCGGGTGTTCGTTATTTAGCATCAAGCTTAGGCGTAGATGGTATTCGCGTGAATGCAATTTCTGCGGGCCCAATCCGTACTTTAGCCGCATCAGGCATCAAGTCTTTCCGTAAAATGTTAGATGCCAATGAAAAAATTGCACCGCTAAAACGTAATGTGACCATTGAAGAAGTAGGCAATGCTGCATTGTTCCTGTGCTCGCCGTGGGCTTCGGGTATTACTGGTGAAATCATGTATGTTGATGGTGGCTTTAATACGGTTGGTATGAGCCAAAGCATGATGGATGATGAATAATTAGATTGATCTAAATTATTTGATAAAGCCGCTTTTAGAGCGGCTTTGTTTTTTTTAGGAGGGGGTAAATTATAGCGCCGCGTTAGCTTTGATTATGATTTACGATAAATTTTGCACGTTCATATAATTCGTCAAAGGTTATAATTTCTGGGTTTGTAGTGTTTTTACGCAACAGCTCAAATGACCTTAGCTTGTCTTTATTTACTCCGTTTTCTGAAACAAACTCGCTCATACTACCAATTACGAGGTATGATTTCGGCTGATAGTTAAAGATTTCTTCCCCAGTTGGGTTACCTCGACTATCACTGGGATTAATTTTGCTAGATAGACTCTCGACAGCAGATGAAACAGTACCTTGAACTTGCGCTATCGCACCAGCTAACTCCTTTGATGGTGCCCAGCAGCCCGACCTATATGGTTTAGATTCAAGCAGCTCAGTAACGTGAGTTTTAATTTCAACAAAACAAAGGTTAGAAATTACACCCTTCGTTTTCATTAATGCATCAACTCTTTTTCCGTGGGAGTCTATACTATGCCCTTGCACAACTTGCTCCAATTTTTTGTCGTCAAGGGCGGATAAGAATATGTACCCCAGCCCATATCCAAATACCCACGGATTCTTTTCAAAGTACTTCTGCCATAGGCCTTCATTGGTTGTATTTTTCTTGGACTTAATTGATTCGAAGTAGCTTTGATCAGAAAGAAGTTTCTCGTAGACATTTAGTTGCGTTTTTCGGTAGCCAACTGCAATCAGATCTTCCGTAGTAATTTCAGATTTTAGAACTTCAACAAATAGTTCTTGGTTTTCGTGGAACAAGCTTTTTGCCTGCTTGTCATTCAGTACAATTCGGTTTAATTCTTCATCACTAATATTGACTCTAGATGGGTTATCTAAATTAACCGACTGGATATTTCGTATAAATTCTAGGAGCTTGCCAATTTCATCTCCAATAAAGGAGAAGCTAGCATTACGTGGCTTCTCTGTAGCGATAGTATAGCCTTGAATGCTAAGAACAAATATTCCTCGATTGTCCTCAAAAAATTTTGCGGTGATATGTGACTTAGCACCCTCTTTATGCCTCAGTACTACTTCATCTTGGATTTTCGCAAAAGCATATGAATCGGGTGATTCAATTACCTTGGAAGCAATTCGCACCTTCTTGTCAGAGTCACCGAAGGCATTCAACCTTGGGCTAATGTAGGTCTTACCTTCTTTCGGATTCTGATAATCGTCCATATCTCAAATTCTTGCTTTGTAATTATATTTTGATCAGCATATAAAACAGTAAGATTTACGTCAACACAAAAGCTATGAGCAATATTACTTCATAAGCTCTGATCTTATATTTTAGTTTACAATGCGCGATATATTTAAAATATATCAATCAGTATAACTAACCATTTGTCATCCCATCCTTTTTATGCTAATTAATGCGGGTTTTTGTTTAATCGAAAATTCTAAACAGAATGTCGATAAACATATTATTTTTTAGCTTTCGGGGTAGGTCAACGCGTGAAGAAAATAGCTGTTGTTTTAGGATTAGTCACTCTTCTTTCACTTCAAGGTTGTGCCGCAGTGATGGCGAGTAACCAACCGCATAAAAAGAATATGGCAGTTTTAGAAGTGGGGAAACATCGAAATTATGTGATTTCTGAATTGGGTGCACCCGTCACTTCGGAAACATTAAATGGCGAACGTAAAGAGATTTATACCTTCCAGCAAGGCTACTCAAAAGCAGCCAGAATTAGCCGTACCTTATGGCATACGACTGCGGATATTGCCACCATTGGGCTATGGGAAGTGATTGGCTCTCCAACCGAGATGTATTTCAATGGTCAGCAACTTTCCTATGAAGTTGTTTTTGATGATCAGGACAAGATTAAACGTATTCACCAGATCCAGAATAATCCAGATCTGGTGAAAGAATAACAACTCAGAACAATAGTGCTAGGGCTATTGTTTCGGTAGTTCTTTTACAGGACTTCCACCCATGGCTTGCATTAACGTCACATAGGCATTGTATTGATTCTGCTTGGTTTCAACCAAGCTGAGTCGTGCATTACGTGTGGTTTCCTGCGCATCCAATAAGTTCTTTAACGCAATCGCTCCATTGCGATAACGCACTTCGGTTAAACGTTCAGTTTTATCTGCCAGCTCAACATTACGTTGCTGTAACTGTACTTGCTGATTTAGCTGAGTGCGATTGGATAAGGCATTTTCGACATCGGCAAAAGCTTGGTATAGCGTTTGACGGTATTGAGTAATGGCTTTTTCATACTCAAGATCACTGATCGCAATGTCTTTCTTCATATCATTATATTGAAGGAAAGGCAGGCTAAGGCTCGCACCCAAAGTTAAAGCAGGATTCTTTAACAGTTGCGTTAAAGACGTGCTGGAAGAGCCAACATTCCCAGTCAAATTAATCGAAGGATAATAGCTGGCTTTAGTTGCATCCTTATTGGCTAAAGTCTTGCGCAAGCGTAACTCAGATGCTTGTAGGTCTGGGCGACGCGATAAAATATCAGCAGGGAGTCCGACCGCGATATTCGGTAAAGCATTGCGAGGTAACTGTGCAGGTTCTTGAATATTCAGTTGTTGTACAGGTTCATGCAACAGGACTGCAAGGGCAGTACGTGCTTCAACACGCTGCTGTTCAATCTGACTGAGACTGGCTTTTTGGCTTTGTACCGATTGTTCAGCTTGGGTGAGGTCCAAACCAGATACTGCACCTGCTTTATATTGCGACTGTACCAAAGAATAGGTTTTTTGAGTTGAGGCCAAATTTTGCTGAATGGTTTGATAGCGTTCATTCAGATAGCCCAACTGCCAATACAGCTTTGCTGTCGTGCCAACCAAGCTTTGTGCAGTCGCTTGTAAATCTTGTTCAGTGGCTAAGGCTTCCCAACGACTGGCTTCGGTTTGACTGGCAAGCTTGCCAAATAAATCGAGCTCATAGCTGACACCAACGCTGGTCGATAAACCACGATCAGAGCCATCGCCAGAATGCAGATCAATATTATGACCTGCGGAAACACTAGAACTGGTTCGAATCCCTTGTTTGTTTTCAGCGAGACCCGCTTGTAGTCGAGCTTGTTGCAGGGTGATACCTGCGACACTTAAGTCACTATTTTTAGCGAGCACTTGATCGACCAATTGATTCAACTGAGTATCGTTAAATAGCGTCCACCATTGATCAGTTAGATGGATACTTTTACTTTTTTGTGCATCATATTGGAACTGTTGTGGCACTTGGACGGTTGGTGCGTTATAGGGTGTTTTAACCACAGCAGAACAGCCAGCTAAGGAACCAGTGAGTACCAGTGCAAGTCCTAATTTTGTGAATTGAAAAGACATACTCAAATTCCTTATTCTCTCGCTAAAGCAGCAACTGGATCGAGTTGTGCTGCATTTCGTGCTGGCAAGAAGCCAAATACAATACCAATCATGCTTGA
>Ga0209958_1000987_pt1 | contig 29005 bp, 28 predicted proteins | sample ThiBio_inoc_plan_FD_183942 | JGI IMG/M metagenome (GOLD analysis project Ga0209958, IMG submission 183942) | Wastewater bioreactor microbial communities from Cape Town, South Africa - Thiocy_inoc_plan (SPAdes) | ecosystem: Engineered > Bioremediation > Thiocyanate > Unclassified | place: South...
GCTTCTTCAAAGGCACGTTTTTTGCTGGTGGCATCGACGCTCACGAGAACCTGAGCGGTCGGCAAGATGGAGGCAAGTCGGTTCATGGTGGTGTCGGTCATTATGCACACGGTGCTTGGAAACGCGCCGGGCTGGTTTCTGCGCGCCCGGTAGCCTCGCAATATTTTGTTGCAATGCAAAAATAGTGTAATGCGACTGTGGCCAGCGTCCCAAACAGGGGGCTATGGCAGGCAGCAAAAAAGCCGCCCCGGAAGGCGGCTTTCAGCGCCGGAACCTGCCCCGGCAGCGTGCGCTGCTCAGGCGTAGGCACGCTTGAGCGCATCGGCCTGGTGGTCCTGCAGCCGGTTCTTGTGGCGCACGACGATGCGGTCGAGCTTGTCCACCAGCTCGTCCACGGCGGCGTACAGATCCGAGTGGGCACTCTCGGCGAACAGGTCGTTGCCCTTGACGCGCACATTGCACTCGGCGCGTTGCCGCTTTTCCTTCTCCTTTTGCTTCTCGACCGACAAAAGCACTTTCACGTCCACCACCTGGTCGAAGTGGCGGGTGATCCGATCCAGCTTGGTCATGACATAGCTACGCAAGGCGGGGGTGACTTCGAGGTGGTGACCGCTGATCGTCAAGTTCATGGATATGCCTCCTATGGCGCTCGGTTGAACACTGCGGCCCCGCTGCGCCGGGCCGCCCTGGGAACTTGTGGTTTCACTATGCGCCGGGCCCCTGCGGAAAGCAATCCGATTCCGCCCCGGCGCACCGGGTTATGGCACGCCAGGTGCCAAAACGGTGCAAATCTGCGCACAATGGACAGGCTTTGGGGGGCTCTCCAGCCAGAGACCTAGAATCGCGCCCTGGCGGGGACAGCCCCCGCGCGCCGAACCAACCCTCCGACAGCCATGACCCAGCCCAGCACTCCTGCCCTGCACACCTCTGCCCTGACTTCGCTGCCCCTGCTGGCGCGCGGCAAGGTGCGCGACAACTACGCCGTGGGCGACGACCGCATCCTCATGGTGGCCAGCGACCGCCTCTCGGCCTTCGACGTCATCATGGGCGAGCCCATTCCCGGCAAGGGCGAACTGCTCACGCAGATGGCGCTGTTCTGGTTCGGCAAGCTTGGCCACATCTGCCCGAACCACCTCACGGGCGAGGCGCCCGAGAGCGTGGTCTCGCCCGCCGAGGCGCCGCAGGTGCGCGGCCGATCGATGCTGGTGCAGCGCCTCAAGCCCATCCTCGTCGAGGCCGTGGTGCGCGGCTACCTGGCCGGCAGCGGCTGGAAGGAGTACCAGGCCACGCAGTCGGTCTGCGGCGTGCCGTTGCCGCCGGGCCTGACGAACGCGGCCAAGCTGCCCGCGCCCATCTACACGCCCGCGGCCAAGGCCGAGATGGGCGACCACGACGAGAACATCACCTTCGAGCGCACGGTGGAGATGATCGGCCCCGACCTGGCCACGCGCATCCGCGACATCTCCATCCGCCTGTACCAGGAGGCGGCGGACATCGCCCTGGCCAAGGGCATGATCATCGCCGACACCAAGTTCGAGTTCGGCCTGGCGCCCGACGGCACGCTGGTGCTGATGGACGAGGTGCTCACGCCCGACAGCTCGCGCTACTGGCCCGTGGAAGGCTATGCCGACGCGCTGGCCCGGGGCGAGAACCCGCCGAGCTACGACAAGCAGTTCGTGCGCGACTGGCTGGAGCAGGCCAAGGTCAGCGGCAACAAGCCCTGGGACAAGACCGCCCCGGCGCCGCGCCTGCCGCAGGACGTGATCGAGAAGACTGCGGCCAAATACCGCGAGGCCCTGCAGCGCCTGACGGCCTGAGCCCGCTCACTGCGGCAGCAGCGGCGGCGCCTCGATATCGTCCAGCGACGGCTCGCCGCGCTCCTGCGCCGTGAAGCGCAGCAGCGGCTGGCCGTCTGCGTCGCGCAGCTCCAGCGCGCGGCCCTGCTGGTGGAAGGCGGCGACGGCGGCCAGGCGCTCCAGGTAGGCCAGCTCGCTGCGCCCGCCCGCCAGGCACAGCCGCAGCGACGCATCGAACCCCGACAGGCGCAGCGCGCCGCCCTGCTGCGCGTAGCTGGCGATGAAGCGGTTGCAGCCGCCCGAGCCGCTGGCGCGCGGCCCGCCGCGCTGCAGCACCAGGTGCGCCGCGCTCGCACCCGGCGCCGGCGCATCGACGGCTTCGCCGCCAACGATCTCCTCCAGCCGCCAGTAGGTCTGCTGCAGCGGCACGGCCGCCGCCACGGTGGCCGCCCCCTGGGGCGGCAGCGCCAGTTGCACATCCACATGGCGGAACGCAGGCTCCCACAGCACGGGATGCACGCCGGGCGTGTCCAGCAGCAGGCGGCCGCGCCAGCGCACCATGGCACGTACCTCGTAGCGCCCTTGCGGCTGGATCTGCGCCTGGCGGTAGGGGATGCGCAGCGGGTACGGCAGCGGCCCGGACGGGTCCACGCGCTGGCGGGCCAGCACAAGCGGCGGCGCGCCCTCATCCGTCACGTCCACCAGCGCGGCCTCGAAATACGCATCGGGCGGCACGTACAGGCGCTCGCGCGAGAACACGGTGCCGGAGACCTGCGCGTCCGGCGCGGGCACCGTGCTGCAGCCCGCCAGCCACAGGGCGATCCCGGTGGCCCACGCCGCCCCGCGCCACCGCACGGGCTCAGCTCAGGACGACGCTGGACAGGCGGCGCCGGTACGTGGCCACGACCGGGTCTTCGGGCGGGATCTGGCCCTCGGCCACCTTGGGCTTGGGGGGCTCGATGATTTCGAGGACCGACACATAGGCCTTGCGCGCGGCCTCGTCGTTCCAGGCCTTGTCGCGCATGAGGATTTCGAGCAGTTCGTCCATCGCCTCGGTCCAGCGCTGCTGCGCCATGAGCCAGCGCGCGCGGCCAAAGCGCGCCTCGAAGTCGCGCTTGTTGGCCGCGATTCTTGCATCAAAATCGGCTCCAGCGCCCGCCCCAAGAGCGCCAGCAGCTACGAAATCAAGAGCATCCATCCAGTCCTTGAGCGCGCCCAGGCGGCGCGCGCCCGCAGCCTTGGCGATGACGGGCGCGAAGGCCACCTTGGCATCGTCCTCGCGGCCGAGCTGCAGCAGCAGCTTGACGTAGTCGAAGCGCGCCTCGTCGTTGGCCGGGTCGGTGGCCACGGCGTGCTGCAGGTGCTCCAGCGCGCCGGCGGTGTCGCCCTCGGCCAGGGCATCCAACGCCTCGGACTCGGCCTCGTCGGCCTCCACTTCCTCGGCGCTGGGCAGGTGCTTGTCGAGGAATTCGCGCACCTGGCCCTCGGGCAGCGCGCCCATGAAGCCGTCCACGGGCTGGCCGTTCATCAGCAGCACGCAGGTGGGAATGCTGCGGATGCCGAACATGGCCGCGAGCTGCTGCTCCTGGTCGGAATCGATCTTGACCAGCTTGAAGCGGCCGGCGTAGGCCACCTCCAGCTTTTCCAGCACGGGGCCCAGCGTCTTGCACGGGCCGCACCAGGGCGCCCAGAAGTCCACCAGCACGGGCACCTGCATGGAAGCGGCGATGACTTCGGCTTCAAAGTTCTGGACGGTTACGTCGATCATGGGGGGGATCCTCTGCAAAGCATGGCGCCGGGGCGGCGCAAAAGTAAAATCGGGGGTTCCACTCAAGGCGCCGCGCCCGCGCGCGGCGCCGCACAGCACATGAAACCCATACAGATCGGCGTGGTCATGGGCTCCAGCAGCGACTGGGACACCATGCAGCACGCAGTAGAGATTCTCCGGCAATTCGGCATCGCCCACGAAGCGCGGGTGGTCTCGGCCCACCGCATGCCCGACGACATGTTCGCCTACGCCGAGAGCGCCGCGCCGCGCGGGCTCAAGGCCATCATCGCCGGCGCGGGCGGCGCCGCCCACCTGCCCGGCATGATCGCCGCCAAGACCCCCGTGCCGGTGCTCGGCGTGCCGGTGGCCAGCCGCCACCTGCAGGGCGTGGATTCGCTGCACAGCATCGTGCAGATGCCCAAGGGCATTCCGGTGGCCACCTTCGCCATCGGCCAGGCCGGCGCGGCCAACGCGGCGCTGTTCGCCGTGGCGCTGCTGGCGAACGAAGACCCGGCGCTGCGCCAGCAGCTCGAAGCCTTCCGCGCCGCACAGACCGAGGCCGCGCGCGCCATGGCGCTGCCGCCCGCCGCATGAGCGCGCACCCCGTCCACCTGCTGCCGCCCGGCGCCACGCTGGGCGTGCTCGGCGGCGGCCAGCTCGGGCGCATGTTCGCGCACGCCGCGCAGGCCATGGGCTACTTCACCGCCGTGCTCGACGCCGACGCCGACAGCCCGGCCGGGCGCATCAGCCACCACCACATCCGCAGCGCCTACGACGACCCGGACGGCCTGGCGCAACTCGCCGGCCTGTGCGACGCGGTGACCACCGAGTTCGAGAACGTGCCCGCCGTGGCCCTGGCCGCGCTGGCCGGGCAGTGCCCCGTGGCGCCGGCCGCGCGCGCCGTGGCCGTGGCGCAGGACCGCGCGCAGGAGAAGGCGCACTTCGTCGCCTGCGGCGTGCCGTGCGCGCCGCATGCGGTCATCGAGACGGCCGAACAGCTCGCCGCCGTGCCCGCCGGCCTGCTGCCCGGCATCCTGAAGACCTCCCGCCTGGGCTACGACGGCAAGGGCCAGGTGCGCGTGCAGACCGCCACCGAGCTGGCCGCCGCCTGGGCGCAGCTCGGCCGCGTGCCCTGCGTGCTGGAGCAGATGCTGCCGCTGGCCTTCGAGTGCTCGGTGATCGTGGCGCGCGCGCACGACGGCGCCACGGTGCACCTGCCGGTGCAGCGCAACCTGCACCGCGACGGCATTCTCGCGGTCACCGAGGTTTATGAGGGAAATGTGCCTCCAGCCCTTGCCAGACAAGCGGTGGAAGCTGCGATTTCCATAGCAAACGGCCTGCAGTACGTGGGCGTGCTGTGCGTAGAGTTCTTCGCGCTGCAGGACGGCCGCCTGGTGGTCAACGAAATCGCCCCGCGCCCGCACAACAGCGGGCACTACAGCCAGAACGCCTGCGACGTGTCGCAGTTCGAGCTGCAGGTGCGCACCCTGGCCGGCCTGCCGCTGGTGCAGCCGCGCCTGCACAGCGCCGCCGTCATGCTCAACCTGCTGGGCGACCTGTGGTTCACGCGCGGCGACAGCGCGCAAACCCCGCCCTGGGAGGCCGTGCTGCGGCTGCCCGGCGCGCACCTGCACCTGTACGGCAAGAGCGCTGCCAAGCACGGGCGCAAGATGGGCCACCTGAACGTCACCGCCGCCACGCCCGAGGCAGCGCGCGCCACGGCGCTGCAGGCCGCCGCGCTGCTGGGCATCGCGCCATTCTGACCATGGTGCTCGACGGCCAGCAAGGCGCCTCCATCACCGCCGCGGCCCAGGCGCTGCGCGCGGGCCAGCTCGTGGGCCTGCCCACGGAGACGGTCTACGGCCTGGCGGCCGATGCCGACAACGACCAGGCCGTGGCGCAGGTCTTCGCCACCAAGGGCCGCCCGGCGGACCACCCGCTGATCGTGCACGTGGCCGACGCCAGCGGGGTCGATCACTTCGCCAGCGCGGTGCCCGCCTTTGCCCAGGCACTGGCGCAGGCCTTCTGGCCCGGGCCGCTCACGCTGATCCTGCCGCGCCGCCCCGGCCATGGCGCCGCCGCCGCCGGGCAGCAGGACAGCATCGGCCTGCGCTGCCCGGCCCACCCTGTCGCCCAGGCGCTGCTGCGCGCCTGCCTGGCCGAAGGGGTGCGCGGCGTGGCCGCGCCCAGTGCCAACCGCTTCGGCCGCGTGAGCCCGACCACCGCGGCGCATGTGCAGGGCGAGTTCGGCGACGGCCTGCTGGTGCTCGACGGCGGCGCCTGCGCCGTGGGCATCGAATCGACCATCATCGACTGCACGCGCGGCGTGCCCGTGCTGCTGCGCCCCGGCGCCATCACGCGGGCGCAGATCGCGGCCGCCTGCGGCATCGCACCGCTCTCGAAAGAGGAGCTGCCCGCGCACACGCCGCGCGCCTCGGGCACGCTGGAGGCGCACTACGCGCCGAACGCCAAGGTGCGCCTGATGGATGCCAAGGCGCTGCAAGCCGGCCTGGACCTGCTGGGCGCCGACGCCGCCCACCTGGCCGTGTACGCCCGCACGCCGTTGCGCGCGCCCTCGCCCCAGGTGCTGCTGCGCCGCATGCCGCAGGACGCGGAGGCGGCAGCCCAGGAGCTGTTCGCCGCGCTGCGCGCCTTCGACGACGCGGGCGCGCGCCTGGTCTGGATCGAACTGCCGCCCGCCACCCCGGAATGGGAAGGCGTGCGCGACCGGCTGCAGCGCGCCGCGGCCGCCTGACGCCGCTTGACGTATACACTTTCGCCCACTTTTTTGGAGAAATTCATGGCTTCTCATTGGATGCGCCGCAGCCTTCTGGCCGCCGCCTGTGCTTCGGCCGCGCTGCTCGCGGCCTGCGGTTCCAGCACCGTCGATTCCGCCATCTCGCCGCAGCGCGCCGTGGTCTTCGGCGACGCCGTGAACGACGTGGGCCAGAAAGGCTCCGCCTACACCGTCAACGTCACCGACGGCAGCCGCTTCAACTGGACGGCGCAGTTCGCCTCGTACTGGAGCCTGCCCGTCACCCCGGCGTCCAAGGGCGGCAGCAACTACGCCCAGGGCAACGCACGCATCGGCGCCAAGCCCGATGCCGCGGGCGACGCCAGCACGCCCACCATCACCGAGCAGGTCACCAGCTTCCTGGCTGCCAACAAGACCTTCGGCGCCCAGGACATCGTGCTCATCAATGGCGGCATCAGCGACCTCATCGCCGGCATGGCCCAGGTCAATGCCGGCCAGCTCACGGCCGACGCCTACCGCGCCCAGGCGCGCCAGTGGGGCGTGGATCTGGCGGCGCAGGTGCGCCGCATCACCGAGGCGGGCGGCAGCCACGTGGTGCTGGCCGGCGTGTACGACCTGAGCCGCACCCCCTGGGCCGCGGCCATCGCGCAGCAGGCGCTGCTCAAGGACGTGAGCCGCGCCTTCAACACCGGCCTGGAAATCTCCCTGACCGACCTGGGCAACAAGGTGCAGTACGTGGATCTGGAGTACTACGTCAACCTGTACACCGACACGCCGGCCAGCTTCGCCTTCGACAACGCCACGCAGGCCGTGTGCACCTCGGTGGACGCGGGCAACGGCATCGGCACGGGCGCGGGCCAGATCAACTCGGCGCTGTGCACCCCGTCCACCGTGCTGCCCGGCGCCAACGTGGACCGCTACGTGTTCGCCGACAACGTGTACCTCACGCCCTCGGCGCACCGCCAGTTCGGCACCTACGCCGTGGACAAGGTGCGCCTGCGCTGGTAACTGCCGGCCCCGCAATGAAAAAGCCGACCCTCGGGTCGGCTTTTTCATTGCGGCCTGCGCTGATTCAGAAGGTGTAGCCCGCCGCGATCGTCAGCACCGTGGGGCGGAAGCGGATGTCCATCGAGCGCGCCACGCCCGCCGTGGTGGCCGTGATGACCGACTTGACATGGGCCGTGGCAATGGCCCCGGTGACCGACCAGCGCTCGTTGATGCGGTAGCTCACGCCCACCTGCGCGGCCAGCCCCCAGGAATCCTTCATGCGGATATCCGTGGGGCCGCCCTGGAAGGCATTGCCCACGGCGGTGGAGGTGCGCTTGTCGAACTTGGTGTAGTTCACGCCCACGCCGACGAAGGGCCGCCACTGGCTGTTGGCATCGCCGAACTTGTAGTTGAAGAACAGCGTCGGGGCGATCTGGCGCACCTCGGCCAGGGTGCGGCCGTCGAAAGCGACGATGTGGGGCGGCAGGCGCGCGGCGATCTGCGCATTCACGTCGTGCGTAGGCGGGGAGCCCAGGGCCAGTTCCAATTCCATGTGCGGGTCGAGCGCGTACGCCACCGACAGGAACAGCGTGGCCTTGTCGGCCACTTCGACGCTGATGCCGGACGGGGCGGCCGGCAGCATGGGGCCCACGGCATCGGAGGCCGAGGAATGGGGCGCGATGTGCGTGAGCCCGCCGCGCACGGTCCACTGCGCCGAGGCCGTGCCGCACAGCGCCAGCAGGGTTGCCGCTGCCGCGGCCTGGGGGATGAAGCGTTGCATGTCGTGTACTCCTTCGATGGGCGCGGGCGCTCAGCCGCCCGATGCCAGCACCTGCTGGAAGAAGCCGCGCGCGGCGGCGCTGCAGAACGGCGGTACCAGGCTGCCGTGGTAGGCCTGCAGCACGGCGCTGGCACCGCCCTGCGCCGCCTTGGCCTTGGCCTGGGCAAAGCCCAGCTTGGCGGCGGCGAAGGGGTCGGCTGCGCCGGTGGGGCTGGAGTCCACGTCGAGCACCGTGACCAGCCCGGCCGGCGGCGCCAGGGGCGACGGTGCCGTCCACAGCTGCTGCATGACCTGGGTGTTGACCTTGTAGAACACCGTCGGGTCGGCATTGCCGCCGCACAGCAGCACGGGGCGCCGGGGCGTCCAGTTGCGCAGGTCGTTGGCCTTCAGCGCCTTGCGCATCGGGTGCTGGGGCGCGGCCGCCGCGGCGCCGGTGGTGGGGCTGGGCACGGCGCCGTCGGGGTTGGCAATGGCGTCCTGCAGGTAGGCCAGTCGCGTGGCGTTGTTGATCAGGTTGCCGGTGCCGAAACCCAGCGCGAACAGGGGCGCCAGCTCGGGCGGCTGCGTGGGCGGCGTGATGGTGGCGAACATCGGCGCGGGCGGCGTGCTGCTGAACAGCGCCGTCTGCGGCAGCTTGCCTTGCTGCATCAGCGTGGCCAGCGGCGTGGCCGAGGGCAGCAGGGTCTCGATGCCGCTGGCGTAGCTGGCCTCGAACACGTCGGACGTCTGGCGATAGAGATTGCCGTAGGCCTTCTGGTAGCTCACGGTGAGCATCGGCATGAACAGGGTGGCGCCCAGGTTCACGTTGCCGTAGAACACGGCATCACCGAGCGCGCCCAGGGCATACGGCCCGGACATCGGCGCCGCCGCCGTGACCGGCAGGCCCGCAGCCTGCATGGCCCGGTGCGTGGCCATGGCCACGTGGCCGCCCTGCGAATAGCCGGTCACCAGCAGCTTGCCGGCGTCGGCGCGGCCCAGGCGCGGCAGCGCCTTGCGCGCGGCGGTGAGCGCGTCGATCATTTCCTTCGATTGCTGGTCGGCATTCAGGTACGGGTGGTAGCCCAGGCGCGACACGTCGTAGCCCGCGTAGTTCGGCGCCACCACGATGAAGCCCTGCGCCGCGTACATGGCGCCCAGCAGCAGCCCCTCGGACGCGCCGGGGCGCGTGGTGTCGGTGATGTCGGCGATGTTGTAGGCGCGGTTGGCATCCGTGCCGTGGGCATACAGCACCACGGGGCGGGCGCCCTTGCAGGCGGCGGCGTCGCCCGTGGGCACCATCAGCGCGCCGGAGGCGTTCGTGCCTTCGCCCGCGCCACCCACGGTGCCGTACTCGATGTAGTGGAAGTCCACGCCGCATTGGGGCGTACCCGCCACGGCCAGCAGGCCCTTGCCGGTTTCGCTCTCGGACAGACGGTCCTTGAATTCCGCGGCCCCCAGCGACGTCACGCGCAGGGGCGGGTTGTGCACCAGCGAGCCGCGCGCGCCGCTCGTGTCGGTTTCGGTGCTGCCGCCGGTGTCGGATCCACCGCCGCAGGCCGCCAGCAAGGCAGCCGCGCTGGCCACGGCCAGCCCAGTCCATCTGTTCATTGCAGTCTCCTTTGCTATAAATCGAACGATCGTTCGTTTTTTGGACGGCACATCGTACTGCGCACATCCCCCTGGGCAGGGCTGGAGACCCCGAATGCAGCAGGGTTAGGGAGCCGTGTCTACCCCCCGCGCCGTCCAGTCGATCAATGCGTCGAGCACGGGCCGCGCCGCCGCCGCGTTGGCGTGGTTCACCAGCGCCACCAGAACCTGGCGCCGGCCGTTGGCGGCGTGCACGTAGCCGGCCACGGCCATCACGTCGCGCAGGCTGCCGGTCTTGAGGTGGGCCGCGCCCGCGGCGCGGCTGGCGCTGCGGCGCAGCGTGCCGTCCACGCCCGCGATGGGCAGCGACGCCAGGTACTCGGGCATGACCGGCGCGGCCCAGGCCAGCTGCAGCATGCGCGCCAGGGCCTGGGCGCTGATGCGCGCCTCGCGGCTCAGGCCCGCGCCGTTGTCCACCACCGGGAATTCGGCGTCGCTGCCCAGGCGCTGGCGCCACCAGCGCTGCAGTGCCTCGCGCGCGGCCTCGAAGCTGCCCGCGCCGCCCTTTTGCAGCCCCAGGGTCAGGAACACCTGCTGCGTCATGACGTTGTTGCTGTACTTGTTGATGTCGCGCACCACCTCGGCCAGCGCGGGCGAGGCGGCGCTGAACGCGGGCTGCAGCCCCGCCGGCACGCGCCCCTCGCGCACCTGGCCCGCCAGCGTGCCGCCCAGCGCGCGCCACATGCCTTCGATGGCGCGCGCGCCGAAGGCCGCCGGCTGCGCCGGCGCCACGGCCCAGGCGCGCTCGCCGCAGGCCGCAGGGAAGACGCCAGCGAAGGCGATGCGCGCGGCCTCGCCCAGCTCGGCGCGCAGGCCCTGGCGCCAGTCGCCGCAGGCCGCGCCCGGCGCCGCCAGCGGCACGCTGGCCTGCAGCTGCATGCCCGCCAGCGGCGGCTCGTAGGACACGCGCGCCACGCCAGCGGCGCTGTCGGGCACGAAGGTCAGGACGATGGCCTGGTAGTTGACCAGCAGCGCATCGGGCGCCACGTTGTACGGCCGGCTGGGCTCGCCGTCGAAAGCCGCCGGGTCGTGCGCGCCCGGGCTGAAGGCGCTGCGGTCGAGCACGATGTCGCCCGCGATGGCCTGCACGCCCTGCGCCTGCAGGCGGCGCAGCAGCAGCCACAGCCGCTCGACCACGAGCTTGGGATCGCCCCGGCCCTGGATGTAGACGTTGCCCTGCAGCGTGCCGCCCTGCAGCGCGCCTTCCAGGTACACCGGCGTCTGCCAGGTGTAGGCGGGGCCGAGCTGCTCCAGCGCCGCGAAGGTGGTGACCAGCTTCATCACCGAGGCCGGGTTCATCGGCACCTGGGCGCGCCAGGCCAGGCGCGGCGGCTTGCGCGGCGCATCGGCATCGGCCACCACCACGGCCAGGGCCTCGGGCGGCAGCCTGGCGGCGGCCAGGGCCGCCTGCACCTCGGGCGGAAGGGCGGGCACAGGCTGCGCGGCCGCCGCGCCGCACAGCAGCCAGGCCAGCACGCAGGCGGCCCAGCGGCCGCGAAGACGGGGGATGCCAAGGGAGTACATGCTTAGATTTTAAGCATTTTTGGCATCCAACCCTTATGCAGCAAGCGCTGGCAGCTATCATTTTTGATATTCCGCCAGGGCATCGATAATCCAGGGCTGCTCTGCCTGCCCGCCCATGAAACTGCTTGCCTTCGACACCAGCACCGACACCCTGTCCATCGCCGTCCAGCACGGCGCGCGGGTGTGGACGCACAGCGGCCCCGGCGGCGCGCAAGCATCGGGCACGCTGGTCCCCGGCATCCAGGGCCTGCTGGCGCAGGCCGGGCTGGCCCTGGGCGACCTGCAGGCCATCGCCTTCGGGCGCGGCCCCGGCTCGTTCACCGGGCTGCGCACGGCCTGCGCCATCGCCCAGGGCCTGGCCTGGGGCGCGGGCCTGCCCGTGCTGCCCATCGACACCCTGCTCGCCGTGGCCGAGGAGGCCCGCGCGCAGCACGGCTGCACCGCAGTGGTGGCCGCGCTGGACGCGCGCATGGGCGAGGTCTACCACGCCCCCTGGCGCTGGGACGGCCACCAATGGGCCGCGCTGGCCGACTGCGGCCTGTGCGCGCCCGAGGCCGTGGCCGTGCCGCCCGGCTTCGCCATCGCGGGCAACGCCCTCGCCGCCTACGGCGGCCGCCTGGCCCCCGAAGCGGCCGGCGCCCCCCGGCTGCCGGCCCTGCCCAGCGCGGCGGCGCTGCTGCGCCTGGCACCCGCCTGGCTGGCCGCAGGCCGGGCCGTGCCCGCCAGCCAGGCGCTGCCGCTGTACGTACGCGACAAGGTGGCGCAAACCACGGCCGAGCGGGCCGCCCTGCGGCAGAGCGCCGCACAGACCGCCGCACCAGGCACCGCACAGGGTGCCACGGCCCCATGAGCGCCCTCGCCGCGCACGCCACCCGGCCCACGGCAGGGCCCGCCACGCGCTTCGAGGCGCTGTCGCTGGCGCGCCTGGACGCGCTGCTGGCCGTCGAGCAGCAGGCCTACAGCCACCCCTGGACGCGCGGCAACTTCATCGACACCCTGACGGCCGGCTACCAGGCCGAGCTGCTGCTGGCCGGGGACGAGCTGATCGGCTACTACGTCGCCATGCAGGGGGTGCAGGAAGCGCACCTGCTCAACGTCACCGTGGCGCCGCGCCACCAGGGCCAAGGCTGGGCGCGCGTGCTGCTGGAGGCGCTGAACGCCTGGGCGCGCAGCCGCGGCGCGCAGTCCCTCTGGCTGGAAGTGCGCAAGAGCAACACCCGGGCGCGCCAGATCTATGAAACCCATGGCTACCACCAGGCCGGCGTGCGCAAGGCCTACTACCCCGCCACCGGCGGCCTGCGCGAGGACGCCATCGTCATGCACCTGAACCTATGCCCCTGAACCTCGACGCACGCCAGCGCGCCATGCTGCAGGAGATGGGCATCACCCTGTGGCTGCCCGGCGCGGCACCCGCGCCCGCTCCGGTACCCGCCACGGCGGTGGCCGCCCCGGTGCCGCAAGCGCCCATGCCCCCGGTGGCGCCCCCCGCGCCCGCCGCACCCCCTGCGGCACGCCAAGCGCCCCCACCCGCCACGGCGCCCGCCCCCGCCGCAACGGCACCTGTGGCCGAGGGCGCGGCGTTCACCCTGGCGGCCCCGCGCCCAGCCTATCCCGCGCAGGCCGCCGCCGCGGGCGCCGCCCCGCAGTCCGCCTGGCTGGTGGTGGTGGAATGCGCCCAGGAAGACGACCCGTTCGCTGGCGAAACCGGCCGCCTGCTCGACAACATGCTGCGCGCGCTGCGGCTGCACCAGCATCCGGGCGTCTTCATTGCGCCGCTGCTGCGCGGCCCCGCCGCCGCGCCCGCCGCGCTGGCCGATGCGCTGCACGCGGCGCGCCCGGCCGTGGTGCTGGCCCTGGGGCTGCCGGCGGCGCGCATGGTGCTTGGCTGCAGCGAGCCGCTGGGCCGCCTGCGCGCCAGCCCGCAGAGCGTGGAGGGCATTCCCGTGGTGCCCACCTATGCGCCGTCGTACCTGCTGCGCGCCCCCCAGGCCAAGGCCGCCGCCTGGGCCGACCTGTGCCGCGCCCACGCGATGGTGCAGCGCAGCAACAGCTGAAACACCGACACGGCGCTGTCATTGTTGCAGTGCGATAATCCGCCGCTTGCTTACCGGAGAACACTCCTTGGAAACCTACCCCAGTCGGTAGCTTTCAGCGCCTGGCCCGCTCCGGGTGACTGAAAGCGCCCCGCATCCCGCTTCGTCGCCCCGCACCCACAAGGAGTGAGCCCATGCTCAACATCTTTACGCTCGCCAATGGCCGCCTGGCCCAGGAAGAGATCGAGTCCCTGGAGGAGCTGTCGCGCTTCCAGCCGATCTGGGTGGACCTGGAGTCGCCCACGCCCGAGGAAAAGCGCTGGATCAAGCAGCACTACGGCCTGTCCATCCCCGAGGACGCGATGGACGAGGACATCGAGGAGTCGGCGCGCTTCTACGAGGAAGACAACGGCGAGCTGCACATCCGCAGCGACTTTCTCATTGACGACCACGACCAGCCGCGCGGCGTGCGCGTGGCCTTCATCCTGAACCTGGTCAACGACGAGCTGAAAAGCAAGGGCGTGCTGTTCTCCATCCACGACGAGGACGTGCCCGTGTTCCGCCTGCTGCGCCTGCGCGCGCGCCGCGCGCCCGGCCTGATCAACGACGCGCGCGATGTGCTGCTCAAGCTGTTCGACGCCGACGCCGAATACTCCGCCGACACGCTCGAAGGCATCTACGACGAGCTGGAACTGGCGGGCAAGAAGGTGCTCTCGGGCAACGTGACCGACGCGCTGGCCGGCGAGGTGCTGGGCGCCATCGCGCGCCAGGAGGACCTGAACGGGCGCATCCGCCGCAACGTGATGGACACGCGCCGCGCCGTCAGCTTCATGATGCGCAGCAAGATGCTGAACGCCGAGCAGTTCGAGGAGGCGCGCCAGATCCTGCGCGACATCGACTCGCTGGACAGCCACACGGCCTTCCTGTTCGACAAGATCAACTTCCTGATGGACGCCACCGTCGGCTTCATCAACATCAACCAGAACAAGATCATCAAGATCTTCTCCGTGGCCAGCGTGGCGCTGCTGCCGCCGACGCTGATCGCCAGCGTCTACGGCATGAACTTCCGCGCCATGCCGGAGCTGGAATGGGAATTCGGCTACGTATACGCCATCGGGGTCATGGTCGCCAGCGCCATCGTGCCCATGCTGTACTTCCGCAAGCGCGGCTGGCTGAAGTGAAGCACCGCCTTGCTTCAAGGAGCTTCCAGGCGCAAGCTTGAAGTCGCCCAGGGCTTCCTCGCGGGCGAAGGCTCAGCGTATTTCCACGATGCGGTCGCAGGCGTCCAGAGTGGACTGCCGATGTGCGATGACGACCACGGTCTTGTTGCCAGACAGGCTGCGAATCGCGTCGTTGACCGCCTGTTCGGTGGCCCCGTCCAAGGCACTCGTGGCCTCATCCATGCACAACACGGGCGGGTCGCGGTACAGCGCCCGCGCGATGCCAATACGCTGGCGCTGCCCTCCCGAGAGCCGTATGCCCCGGTCGCCCACCAGCGACGCATAGCCATCCGCCAGATCGCTCACGATGAAATCATGGATGTGCGCCGCGCGCGCAGCCCGTTCGACGCGACCCATGTCGATCTGTTCCTTGGGGACGCCGAAGGCGATGTTCTCGGCCACGCTGATATCGGCCAAGTAGATCTGCTGGGGCACATAGCCAATGGATTTTTGCCAGGCCTTCACATTGGTCTTGTCGATCACCATGCCGTCCACCAGCACCTCCCCGGCTTGCGGAGACAGCAATCCGAGGAGCAGATCCATCACCGTACTCTTGCCTGAACCGCTGCGCCCTGAAATCCCGGTGATGGTATTGGCGGCGAACACCAGCTCCAGGCGGTCGAGCACCAGCACCTCCTTGCTGGCCGGATAGGCGTACGACACACCTTGCAGGCGAATTTCATGCCGGGGAACGATCTGTGCGCAGCCTTCCGCCTGGTCGTTTACCGGCATGCACAGGTCACGGTGAATGTTGTGAAGAATCGGCCCGGAGTATTTCAGGCGCGTGAGGCCGCTGTAGATGGTCTGCATCGCCGGCAACAGACGGTAGGCCGCAAAGCCGTACAGGCCCATGGTGGGCAGCACTTCGCTCACATCGCCGGAGCGCCACAAAGAGAGCAGCGCAATGGCGATCAAGCCCGCGAATCCCACCGCCTCGACGATGTACAGCGGCGACTGGACCAAGGTTTCTGTCGCGGCGGAGCGGCGCGCGAAATCGTGCGAAGCACTGGCAAACGAGCGCAGGTACGCCTGCGATGCGTGCGCGATCTTCACGTCCTTGATGCCACTGACCACCTCGTGGCAGCTTTTGTACCGGCGGGCGTCCGCCGCCTGCCGCTCGGCGCCCACCTGCGTCAAACGCTTGCGCACAAAAAGGTAAATGGTGCCGTAGAGCGCACCTACCACGGCGACGATCCACACCGCCATTGAGGGGTCGTACACCAGGATCAGCGCCACCATGGCCAGCGCCACGGCGCCCTGCGCTATCACGATCGCCAGTGGTTGCAGCAGATCAAACACCAGTTGATCGACCTCTGACAGCACATTCTTCGTCAACTCGGACGGGTTGCGCGACAGGAAGAAATCATACGGCTGCCGCAAATAATTCGACAGCAAACGCACGCCCAGCGATTTTCTTTGCATCTGGACAAATCGACTGACCACATGCAGCGTCACCGCCTTGAATACCGATGAGACCACCACGACCATCAGGGTGAGCAGGCCCAACACGTAAATCAGCGCCGCCGGATCGGAAAACTGCAAATCCCGGTAGATCGCATTCACCCACGGATTTTCCTCAATCACGTTCGGACGCGCCAAGACCGCCAGAAATGGCGCGATGGATAAAACGCCTGCGGTTTGCAGCAGCGCCATGATGCTGACCAGCACCACCACCCGGACGGCTTTTTTGCGCTCTTCGGTCGTGAAGAGATCAACCACCTTCTTGCAATGAGCGCAAAAGGTCACGGACGGCCCACCCATGACGCCGCACGCGAAGCCGGCAGACTGGCGCATGGCGTGCACGCGCCGGACATCGCCTTGGCCCTCAAGCCGATACCCCGTCTTTGAGGCTGGGCCACCCCTCGCCCGTCACATCGTGTACCGGATCGAACTTGAGCACGTCTTCAATGTCCCTGAACTGCTCCACCTTGGGTGCCGAAAACGCCTGCCTTGCTGCCGGCTCGAACGCGAATGCAATTCCGGGCGCGCCGTCGTCACGGGGCTTGACCAGGCCAAAACCCAGCAATTCACGGCTCAGATTCTCCACCGCCGCATCCAGGTCGCTGTCCGTGACATCGAAACGCGCGAGCATGGCCGAACGGGCCTGCTCTGCAGTAGGAAGCGACAGAAGCATCAGCATGCAGTCGGCACCGACACGGTCCACCGTATAGTAAATGCCACCGCGAAGATCGAGCAAAACCAGCTCGTCGTCGTAATTCTCGAACAATATCTCTTGATTATCAAAACACAGCAATTTCACAAGGAACCCCTTCTGCCATTTCAAGAACGCCCCACCCATTACGTGGAACGCTTGCGATCCAATGATTTTTTGAACACCCTCAGAACATTCAACTCCACCAACCCTTTGCCATTGGTCAAATTCCCCTCATGGCGACGAAAAATAACAGCCTCAATATCCAGCCGCACCACACGAATGCCCTGATTCTGAGCACGGTGAAACCAGTCCACGTCCTCGCCAAACCAAAGGTCAGGATCGAACATGCCGACCCGGGGAAATACCGAGCGCCTGAACACCGTTCCAGAGATGGAGTATGGAAACTGCGCAAGAGGTGAGGTTGAAAATTCAAAAGGATGGTCTGGGCCGCGCCTTGCCATCACCCTGGGCATACCCATTGCCAGATCAGCCTGACCATCTTTCCTGAGCGTATCCACCAGACGGCCCAACGCACCATCCGCCCAAAGGTCATCGCTGTCGATAAACGCGATGTACTCGCCCCGGGCATGCTCCAATCCAAAATTTCGAGCGGAGGCCGGTCCGCCGTTGGATTTTGTCAATACCCGCACACCTGGAAATTCCCTGGCACACGCAGCCGTTCCATCGGTAGACCCGTCGTCAACCACGATGATTTCAATGCCATCCATCCCCTGATTCGATACGCATTCAATTATTTCAGCAACAAATTCCCGCCGATTGTACGCGGGGATAACAACCGTCAAATCAGAGATCGGCATTAGGCATCCTCACCTTGAAAACATTTCATCGAGACGCCAGGCGCTTTCTGTCCAAGGCTTTTTTGAAGCTGCGCAGCACATTCAGCTCCACCAGATTTTTCCCCTCCGTCATATTGCCCCCATGGCGCCGGACAATGACGGACACGCCATCAATCCGCATGACGTTGATGCCACGCTCTCCAGCACGGGCAAACCAATCGACGTCCTCGCCAAAGTTCATATCCGCATCGAACAAGCCCACCCGATCAAACACCTCACGCCTGAAAACCGAGCCCGTGATATAGGATCCAAACCCCTCACATGGATTGCCGAAATATTCGTACGTGCCGCTTCGCATATTCCATTGGGCCAATTGTGGCCATCCCATGACCACATCCACCTCGGGGTGTGCGTCCATGGTGCGCACCAAATCCCGTAGCACACCCTCCGGCCACAGGTCATCACTGTCGAGAAAAGCGAGATATTCCCCCCGCGCGTTCATGATGCCGCGGTTGCGCGCCTGAGCGGGCCCACTATTGGGCTGCTCAAACAGTTTGGCGCTGGGATGGGCGCGCACACGCGCCGCCGTGCCATCGGTAGAGCCGTCATCCACCACGATCAGCTCCAGATCGGGATATCCCTGGCCCACGATATTCGCAATGGCCTCGTCAATCAGATGTGCCCGGTTATATGCAGGAACGACCACGGTCACGGCCGTCGGCTGGGGGCCGAGAGACGGCGTCTGCGCGCTCCTCGACCGCTTTGGAGGCGCCTGGAGCCACGACACAAGAGCGTCCACCAGCAATTTCCTGTCGCGCCCCAACTGCAATGCATAGCCCGGAACAGCCTGGCAAAGCCGGTCGATGAATGCGTAGGTGGCATTGCCGGCATACGCCAACTGCTCCACGGTGGTCAAACCCGCTGCGTTGCGCACCTCGCTGGGGGTGATGTCCGTATCCAGAAAAGAAGACTCCGAGTCCTGAACCCGCGGCACGGCCACGCCCTTGATGGGCATCGAAGAAGGCATGGCAGCGCTGAACACCGGCGTCAGCTGGAACACAGCCTTCTCGTCCGCTGCTCCAGCCGGATTGCTCAGGCACGGAAGCAGGCGCTCACAGTGGGCCAATTGATCGCGGTGCACCTTGGCCGAACCATACAAGGGGTATACCGTGGGTTCCGGCTCCAGGCCGACCACGACGTAGTCGTCTCCGCAAAACAGCATGCCATGCTGCAGTCCGGCGAGCGCCGTGGACGATTTGCCGATGCCTCCGCGTCCCGTAAGCAAAAGGGCTCCGTCTTTCGTACCTATCGCCGCCGCATGCAGAAGCTGGCGCCCGTCCTCCGCCATGCACCAATGCAGCAGCGTGCGCAGCGGCGCTGCCGCGCACCAATACGGCAGGCTCCTGGGATCATCCACCCAGTAGTAGCCACAGCGCTCTTGCCGGGAGTACATATTGACGGAGAGTTCTCCGTACAGAAACGCAAACTGGTATGCGGAGTTGTCGAAACCCCAGATGTCACCACGGTCGGTGAAATGCCGATTGTCAAATGATGGGCGCGGTATTTTGGTGCCGCCGCTGGCGCCATCCCATAGGCAAAGCGTGTGGCGGGCGACAGAATCCTCTGCAGGTTCAGCCACGCGCAGATGGTTGAGTGCCGGTAGAAAGATTTCCTGCAGCCGGGAACTGCCGAAACGCAAATCGACATGGATCTCAGCCAGCTTGAGGGTGACGACCGATTCATAGGCCTTGGCTGCCGTCTGATACTCCCCCTGCATTTGTTCGAAGAATTTCCTTTGACAGGCCAGATCCTTATAAAAATCACTCACGATGCCGATTCCTTGCCACGTGCACGCTGTCTGTCGATATGCTGCTTGAGGATCGACAGGTGCTGGATTCTTTCGGATTTCTGCGTTATGCCCGAATTGGTGGGATGTATCCTTCGATGCAGCAACACCTCAGGCAGGATGAAACTTGAAAGACCTATGCCCTGACTGCGCGAATACCATTCGACGTCAATCCCGACCGACAAATCGGTTCGATAGTCTCCAACGCGCGCAAATGTAGACTTCTTCGCCAGCAAGGTACCGCTGGTTGGCGCCGGCATCGCACCGCCCGGACAATGCAGGCCAGCGCGGATTTCGGGGGCGAGTTCCGGGCTCAAGAACTGGATGGCATATGCATAAACCACATCAACGGCTGGATGATCGGCCAGATGACGCATCTGCATCTGCAGCTTATGAGGCTCCCAGCGGTCATCAGAGTCGAGGAATGCAATGTATTCGCCGCGTGCAGCAGCCACACCCGTATTTTTCGCTGCGCTCGCGCCTTGATTCGGCTGGTAAATATAGCGAAGGCGGTCACCGTACGACTGGCAAATTTGCGCGGAACCATCCACGGAACCATCGTCGACCACCAGCACTTCAATATCCGCAAACGTCTGTGCTAGCGCACTGTCGATCGCCTCGGAAATATACATCTCGCGGTTAAAGCACGTCACCACGACACTGACCTTGGGAGCCAACACGGATTCACCACCTCTCAAAAGATCACAAGCCACTCGTCCAGACTCCTGCCATCCACCGGGTACGCCTACCCGCTCAAGACCGCCGCAGCAGCCGGCGGGCCATGTGCGCAGGGAAATCACGCCAACGGCTTATCTTGCTCGCAGTTTTCAGATAGCTCGGAAAACTCCCGAGCAAACGCCACCAGGGCATGTCTGGATACGCACGCGAATGGTTCATCCACCCAAGCACCAAGAGCTGGTCTGCACGCATTTCATAGGACGAAGACGTCTGCAATCTGAACAACAAACTCTCGTAGCGCGACGGAACAGCAGCATTCAAGCTGTCCATCACGTGCTCTGGAATGGGCGCGTCATGCGTTTCGCGCAGGTAGTTCAAGGCCATCTGCAGCAACTGCACGCTGTTCAGATAGCGCGCGTGGTCCATCAGCCGCAACCAATCGATCTGCTTCTCGCGCAGGATCCACATGGCATCGACAATCCAGCGCAGCGGTGGCAATGCATTCCACAGCGCCCCATGCAGGCATACGTGGAGCAGCTGGTCCGTTGCATCGAAAGTCCGGCAATCGACACCCTTGAAATCCGACACAACGGAATTTTCCCAGAACCGCTCATGCGCTCCTGGCCATGTGGCCCGGTGCAAAGGGGTCCAATGCAGATCTATTTCCCATGTTTGTCCATTGACTGTGCGCGTAAATTCCACCGCATGGGTCAAGCGTTTTTCACGGATTTCCTTGAATTGGATATCGATGCGGCGTGCATACCCATATCCCAGCAGCACTGCACTGGCGTCTTCGAAACGATCGGGATGCACCATGAAGTCAAGGTCACTCATGGGTCGCAGCGCAGGATCACCGTAATAGCGCTGAATCAACGCGGAACCCTTGAGCAAAATCACCTCGATGGATTCCGCGCGCAATGCAGCAAGCACTTTACGCAACTCCGAAAGCATCAGATGGTTGCGGCACCACTGGTAGCGGTAAATGCCGCGCAGCCGCCCCATTTCCGCATCGCACAGCCCCGATTTTTCCGCTTGCCGGTACAAAAGCGGCAATAACCGGTTCGATGATTCATCCAAATGGTCTATATCCTCAAGGTCTCTCCATGTCCGCCAGTGCTTTGGAAATTCATCCGGGGGGCACAGGCAGGCCCTCAGCAAGGCCGCCTGGCCTGGCTGAGGGAGATTTTGAGAGGGTTTTTTGACCTTGGAGTGTGGAGAAGCTGTCATCCGCCGGGAAAAGAAGGCACTGCTTTGACGGGCGGATGCTGCGTCCGGCCGTACATGGAAGCAGGTATTTTCGATTATTTTTTCACAATCCCCGTGCAGCAAGGCGAAGCAGATTCAAATCTGAAATAACCGCCCCGCCGCGCCGTCCGCTACGGCGCGCCATCGGGCGCCGGCCCTTCGCCGGGCGCGGCGCCGCAGTGCACCTTGGCAAACGTGAGGATGACCTCCCGCACGACCTTGCGCTGCGGCGCGGGCAGTTGCAGGAAAGCGTCGAAGGCCTCGCGCTCCAGGTAGCCCACCCCGTCATCCCAGCGCTTGCGCTGCTCCTGCACCGACAGGCGCACCGCCTCGCCAAAGCGCAGCACCTCGGGCTCGATCTTCAGCCACTCGGCCAGGACCTGCACCTTGTCCTGCGCCGGAATCGCCTCGCCGCGCAGCCAGCGGCGCGCCGCCTGCAAGGTCACGGAGCGCCCCCAGTACCGCGTGTTGAATTCACGCTCAAGCACCACCGGCCGCAGCGGGTAGCCCGCCTCGGCCATGGCGGTTCGCAGCCGCTGGCCAAACTCGATTTTCTCGTTCATGAACCTAAAGTAGGTTTTCAAATGAACTGACAGAGACTTTTGGTTCATTTTCAAATAGACTATTGGTTCACTTCATCGCATACTTCATGGCGGGAGGGACATCCGCATGCAGACAGAACACGAGACCGGCCGGCAGACGCACCGCGAACGCGGGGCCGCCCGTGCCGGGCGCGGCTTCACCCTGATCGAGGTCATGATCGTCGTGGCCATCGTCGGCATCCTGGCCGCGGTGGCGTTGCCGTCGTACAGCCGGTACGTCACGCGCGCCAAGCTGCCCGAGGCGTTCTCGGTGCTTTCGGGCATGGGGCTGTCGGCGCAGCGCTACTTCCAGGACAACCGCACCTACGCCGACACCAGCGGCATCAACGGCTGCCCGCCTGGCGTGGGCGTGGCCAACGGCACCAGCAAGCACTTCAACTTCGCCTGCAGCAACGTCGCCGCCGCCACCATCACGATGACGGCCACGGGCATCGGCACCGACCTGTCGGGCATCGTCTTCACGCTGAACCAGAACAACGCGCGCGCCACCACGTCCGTGCCGTCGGGATGGACGGGCAGCAATGGCGGCGCATGCTGGGTGCGCAGCCAGAGCGGGGACTGTTCATGAGCCCCATCCCGCACACCCCACGCCCGCCCCGGCGGCCACACCCCAGGCGCGGCGGCCGGGGCTTCACCCTCATCGAGCTGATGGTGACCATCACCATCATGGCGATCCTGCTGATGATGGCGGTGCCGCCGGTGATGCGCGCGCTCCAGAACGCCCGCACCGCGGCGCTGGTGCACCGCCTGCCGCAGGACGTGGCCTGGGCACGCAACCGCTCCGCCACCTCGCCCACGCCCTACCGCATCGTGCTGGGGCCAGGCTGCCAGTGGCAAACGCAGCAGGCCAGCTTCGCCGGCGGCACGCTGGCCTGGAACAGCACGGCCGAGACGGACGCGCGCTCCATGCCCGCCGCCACGGCCGCCGCCGCCCACCCCCAGGCCACCTGCAGCCTGAGCGGCGGCGCCACCCAGCACGTCACCTTCGACGGCCAGGGGCTCATCGCCGACAACGCCCCCACCGTCACCATCGCCAGCGGCAACGGCCAGACCTGGACGCTGCAGATCCTGCTGTCGGGCCTGGTGCTGCTGAACGCACAGACCAGTTCGTGATGCCCGTCCCTCACCCCGCCCGCACACCCCGCCGCCTGCGCCAGCGCGGCATGACGCTCATCAGCGTGCTTGTGTCGCTGCTCATCTTCGCCTTCGGCCTGCTGAGCCTGGCGGGGCTGTATGCGCGCCTGCTGTCGGCACAAACCGGCAACGAGATGGCCACCAGCACGCAGGTCTTCGGCAACCGCTTCTGGGCGCTGCTGCAGGCACACCCCGGGCTGGTGCAGGCGCTCCAGGCCCAAGGCACCAGCGTGACCTACACCCAGGCCAGCATGGGCGGCGCCCCGGCCGGGCTGCAGCCGCTGCTGCGCGACGTTTTCAGCAGCAAGGCCCTGCGCCTGCCGGACGCCAGCGTCACCATCACCCTGGGCAACGACGCGCGCGGCCAGGCCTGCGCCACCACCACGCCGCAGACCACCGTCTGCGGCGTCGGGCTGCGCATCGACTGGCCCGCGCAAGGCGGCGGCACCCCGCGCAGGCAAAGCTATTCGTTCCAGGTCGGAGGGTTTTGAAATGCCCCATCAAAACGGCCCCTACCCCTTACCAGACAAGCGCTTGCAGCTATCGATAAAGAAGCATGTGCAAACCGGCTTCACGCTGATCGAGCTCATGGTCACCCTGCTCATCGGCATGCTGCTGACGCTGGCGGTGCTCGTCATCCAGGCCGAACTCTCGCGCGCCAACATGCTGCTGGCCGACGCCAGCCAGCGCAACGACCAGGCCCGCTCGGCACTCGACCTGCTCCAGCGCGACCTGGGCAATGCCCTGTACATGCTGGGCGGCACCACGCCCCGGTGCGAGGCCACGCTGCAGTACACCGGCGCTGCAGCCACGCCCGTGGCCACCCTCCAGGGCGTCACCGCCCAGCCCCAGCCCGCGCCGCTGCCGGCCAGCACCGCCGTGGCGGATGCGCTGCTCAAGCCCGATGCCTACGCGGGCGGCGAAGGCGGCGTCACCAACGCCAGCCACATGCTCGCCGTCACGCTGGTGCCCTCGGCGCTGCGCGCGCCGCCCGCCACCGGCGTGCAAAGCACGCCCTACAAGGTGGTGCACAACGTGGTGGCCACGGCCCCCTCGGGCCAGCAAGCCGTGAACGACGGCTGGCTGCCGCTGAACAGCACCACGGGCATCGCCGCGGGCGACTCCCTCACGCTGCTGCTGCCCCTGTCGGGCGGCACCGCGAGCGGCCTGGCCTGCCTGCGCTTCACCGCGGGCAGCCTGGGCACGGTTTCGCTGCCGCCCCCGGCCACCGGCACGGTCGCGGCGGTGCGCATGGCCGTGCCCGGCAAGTTCGCCGACTTCATCCAGCCGCTGCGCGACGCGGGCCTGCTGGCGGCCGGCCAGGTGCTGGCCAACGGCCAGCTCGCCGGCACCAAGCTCAAGAACGACGGTCCCGCCGCCGGCCAGGGCGCCGTGCAGACCCTGGTGTACTACGTGGCCCGCGCCGCCAATGGGGCATCGGGCTCGGTGCCCGTGCTGGCGCGCGCCACCATCAACGCCGACGGCACACTGGCCGCCCAGCCCGCGCCCGTGGCCGCCGGGGTGGTGAGCCTGCAGGCCCTGTTCGGCGTGGACGGCGCCAGCGCCGCCACGCCGCCCACCGGCGGCGTGACGCACTACCGCACCTGGCAGCAGGTCACGGCCAGCCAGCTCACCGGCCGCGTGCGCACGGTGCTGTACGCCGTGGTGGCACGCACGCTGCAGGCGCACCGCCAGAACCCCGAGGTCACGCAGGTGGACATTCCGAGCCCGCAGCTCGCGGCGGGCGACCCGGTGTTCACCGCCTTCCGGCCCCGCACCGACGATGAAAAGCGCGACCGCTACACGGTGCACACCGCCGAGGTGGCGCTGCGCAACCAGATATGGGGGCGCTGATGCGATTTCCAGCCAAACCGGCCCCAAAGCCTTGCATGGAAAGCGCTACCAGCTCCCTTTTCAGGAGCACATGGCGGCGCCAGCGGGGCGACGTGCTGCTGTTTGTTTTGTTCGCGCTGCTGGTCACGCTGCTGGGCGGGCTGTACGCCATGCGCGGGCTGCTCGACGACACCGTGGTGGCAGGCCATGCCGCGCAGCGCCAGAAGAACGTGCAGATGGGCGACGCCGCGCTGGCGCTGGCCACCCAGGTGATCACCAGCACGCTCGGCGGCACCGATGGCAGCGTGGCGCTGCAGATCGCCGCCGATGGCGCGAGCTGGTTCCACATACCGTCCGGCGCGGGCGCCTGGGATCCGCCCGGCACCGGCACCAACGCAGGCTTCTGGAGCCAGTGCACGGACAGCGCGGCCGCCGTGAAGTGCCCCGACGTCGCCACGCTGGCCGGCACCGCGCTGCCCGGCGGCTACACCGCGCGCATGCTGGTCGTGCCCACCAACCTGCCGCCCGATCCGCAGACCTGCGGCACCACCGGGTACGTGGCCAGCTTCTACAGCGTGTTCGTGAACGTGCGCGAAGCCAGCGGCATGACCTCCGCCAACCTGGAGAGCGTCTTCAAGCAATGCGTGCGCGACATGAACTGAACCCACCAGGACCTGCCATGAAACAGCCCCTTCCGCACCGCCCTCCCCTGCAGGCGGCAGCCGCCAGCCTCTGCCTCGCCGCGCTGGCCTGCGGCCTGCCGCCCGCCAGTGCCCAGACCCAGGCCCGGGCCCAGGTGGTCTTCGCCGTGGGCAACTCGGAATCGATGGACGGCACGCTCTCCGGCGCCATCATGACCGGCTCGGGCATGTTCGCGGGCAACGCCAGCCTCAGCTCGCTGGCGGGCTCGTCCTCGCCGCCCAGCTATGCCGTGCCTGCGGGCTTCACGCCGCCGAAGCAGGCGGCCGATGGCACGGGCCAGGCGCCCTACACCGTCAGCAGCGGCGGCACGCTGTACGACAACGGCGCCAGCCGCCTGAACGTGGCCAAGGCGGGCATCGCCAGCACCCTGAACAGCTATCTGGGCAGCATGGACTTCGCCCTGGTCACCTACCAGACCAGCAACAGCAGCGTGTACACCACCTGGGCATACCACATGTCGCCGCTGGGCGGCTTCAGGTTCACCAACACCCGGCAGGCGGGAAGGCGCTACGTCACCAACCCCTGTTACGCGGCCACCGGCGCGGCCGGGCTTTCCACCACGGTGCGCGGCAATTGCCAGTCGATCGCCAACGCCAACCTGTACGACGCGGCGGCGGCCCCGGGCGGCATCTTCGCCAACCCGTACATGGAGATCGCCTCCAGCGCCGACGACCCCAGCATCAACGACGTGCTGTATGCGAACAACCTCGCCGCCCTGTGGATCACCTACGGTGCGGTGACCACCAACAATGGCGTCACCGTGACCCCGCCCAGTGCCAATACGCCGTACACGGCCTATGGCCTGAACAGCTACAACAACGGCGGCATCCTGGTGGGCTATGCCAGCTCGGCCCCTGCTGCCAACACGGCCACCGGCCCCACCAACGCGGGCTACGTGCCCTTCTCCTCGCAGGTGATGTACGTGCAGCGCGGCTTCGGCTACGGCGGCAGCCAGTCCGCCACCACGGGCAGCACCCGGGTGGCCATGACCAGCCTGGGCAACAGCCCCGCCGCCTCGGCCATCGCCACCGCCTACAACCAGTTCAAGCCCCTGCTGGAGCCCGAGACCAACAACATCGGCACCGGCGAAATCAAGGCCATTGCCGGGCAGGCCGCCACGGCCGGCTTGGTGGCGGGCGCGGGCAGCGTGCTCGCCAGCCTTACGGCCACCTGCGCCGGCCAGTACGTGATCCTGCTGACCGACGGCCTGCCCACGATGAGCCTGGACGGCAAGGCCTGGCCGCCGCTGGGCAGCGAGGCCGGCGCGGGCTACGGCGTCTACGCCACCTTCGCCGGGCTGCCCGCGAACGCGCCCTATGGCATGCGCGACGGCATGGGCTCCACGCTGGCGCGCGGGTCGCTGGTGGCAGGCGCCACCGCCACTAACAACCAGGCGCTGACCGACACCATCGCCAAGATCACCGAACTCCGGAGCCGGGGCATCAAGACCTACGTGGTGGGCCTGGGCGCGGGCGTGGATGCCACGCAGAACCCGGCGGCGAACGCGGCCCTGAACGCCATGGCGATCGCGGGCGGCACCGGGCAGCAGTACCCGGCGAGCGACATTCCTTCGTTCCAGGCGGCACTCTCGGCCATTGCGGCGCAGATCTACGCCAGCACGCAGATCACCGCGCCCGTGGCACCGGGCAGCGTCACCTCGGGCTCCAAGGTCTACGTGGTGACGAGCAAGAACCAGTCCGGCGCCATGGGCGGGCATATCGAGGCGTACAACACCGACACATCCCCCAGCGCCGCGCCCGGCACCGCCGTCGGCAGCGCGCTGTGGGACGCCGGCAGCCCCGCCAAGATGGGTGCCGCCACGCGCCGCGACAGGCTCTGGAGCACCCTCGCCACGCCCGGCGGCGGCGCCCCGGGCGCGGGCGCGCTCGCCAAGCTGGCCGGCATGGACGCGGCGGCCTTCGGCTGGCCGCTGTCGCCCGCGCAGACCTGCGTGCCCAGCCTGGCCACCATCCTGGCCTACACCTTCAACCCCAGCTACGGCACGGCGGGCGACACGGGCAGCGGCGGCATGGGGTTTCCCGCGCCGGTGGCGGGCTGCTCCTACCTGGCCGGGCGCGAGCCCAACTGGATGCTGGGCTCGATGAGCCCGAACGACGGCGTCCAGTACCTGGGCGCGCCCGGAAGCGCCTCGCTGCTCGACCTGCCCGGCTATCCGGCCTTCGCATCGCGCAACAAGGGCCGCCAGGGGCTGGTGCTGGCCGCGAGCAACGACGGCATCCTCTACGGCATCGACGCCGACACCGGGGCCATGCACTGGGGCTGGATGCCGCGCCCCTTCGTGGCGCAGCTCGCGCAGTACACCGCGCTCGCGTCCAGGCAATTGTTCGACGGCGGCTTTCGCGTGGCCGACGCGGTGGACGCATCCAACGGCTGGGCCAGCTACGTGGTGGGCACGGCCCAGGGCGGGGCGTACCACTATGCGCTGCAGCTCACCGGCAACGCCAGCGCCACGGAAACCACGCCGCCCGGCCCGGCCGCGCAGGCCTGGGGTATCGGCGTGCCCGGCGGCACGTCGCCGCAGATGCAGGAACCCGTGGTGGTGACGGTGGGCGGCCGGCAGTACGCGCTGTTCGTCGTCAACACCACCTCGGGCGCCACCACCACGAGCGCGCTGTACGAGGTCAACGTGGCCACAGGCCAGGCGGCCGGCGGCGGCGCGCTCTCGGCCAGCCTGCCCTTCGCCGCGCACAGCGCCATGAGCTACGACGCGCAGACCGGCACGCTGTGGCTGGGCGACAAGACGGGCGGCGTCTGGTCGGTCAGCATCACCGGCCAGAGCACCGCGGACGCGGCCACCGCGCTCCAGCGCGGGGCCGTCAGCCCGGCCGCCCCGATCAACTTCGTGGGCTATGGCGAGTCGGAGGGCATTCCCTACGTCTGGGCGGCAGCCAAGGACAAGCTCACGATGTTCACGCTGTCCGGCTCGGGCATGGCCCCCGCTGCCTGGGCCAGCCAGGGTGGCACGTCGCCGCAGGGGTATAAGGCAGGCAACGCCAGCGCGGCCGTCAGGGCGCTGAAGCAGGGCGGCCAGATCTCCGCGCCGCCGGTGCTGGCCAACGGCGTGCTGGTGGTGCCGGTGCACGTGCCGCCCGCCGCGGGCAGTTGTGGAGCGGGCCAGGGGTACTACCAGCTGTTCGACCTGGCGTCGGGCTCGGACCCCAAGATCCGCATCACCTACAACGGCGCGGACGTGGTGGCCGGAGAGATCTACCTCGGCGCGGGCGCGCCGCTCACACCCGGCCTGCACGGTTCGGAAAAAGGCATCGTGGGCTATCCCGGCACCGATGCCCCGCCCGCCGCGGGCAGCAACCCCAGCCTGGGCTCGATCAATTTCGGCGGCAAGCCCCTGAGCCGGGCGATTCTTTGGCGGCAGCGCTAGTCTTACTGTGTCAAAAACGTAGCCTAGCGTTGATGCGCATGCAACATGGACACCTGGGCAGCGTCCTGAGCAATGCTGCGGCGATACGCAGCCGCAACGTCGTGATGGATGATGGGACGTGGC
>Ga0209958_1000989_pt1 | contig 28981 bp, 24 predicted proteins | sample ThiBio_inoc_plan_FD_183942 | JGI IMG/M metagenome (GOLD analysis project Ga0209958, IMG submission 183942) | Wastewater bioreactor microbial communities from Cape Town, South Africa - Thiocy_inoc_plan (SPAdes) | ecosystem: Engineered > Bioremediation > Thiocyanate > Unclassified | place: South...
CGGGCCCCGGCGTGGGCGTCGTTCGCGTGGCTGGCCGCCCTGGCGTGCGTCCCGGCCCCCACCCGGGGCCAGGATCCGCCCCCCGAGTTGCCGCCGCCCGCCGCCGAGGCGCCCGCCGCCGAAGCGCCCCCGGCCCAGGCCGCGCCGGAGGAGCCCCCATCGGGCGAGGCCCAGCCTCTGAGCCTCTGGTATCACTTCACGGAGCGATACGTCGCCGCCGCCAGCCCCGCCCATCCCGCGTGGCTCTCGCAATACCAAGTGGGGGTGCGCGAGAAGATCAAGTTCTCTCAGGAACGGGCGGAAGGCGCGCCCGAGTCGAACGAGGTGACGCTCCAGACGATCTACACCGAGCGGGCGGTGAAGACGACCCCCACCAACGCCGCCAGCGACGTCGTCCGGCGGTACGAGCGGGCGCAGCTCTCGACGACGCTCAAGGGCCACCGGCCGTTCCAGAACCCGAAGTTCCTGGAGCAGTTGATGCTCTGGTATCGGGTCAGGCCGGGGCAGCCGGTCGAGCTATACAACCTGAGCGACGGCCGGAAGCTCCGGCAGCTGGAGTTCGACCGGATCACGTCCAACCCGTTCCTGCCCCAGCTCGCGACCCTCCTCCCCGGCACGCCCCGACGGGTCGGCGACCCCTGGCCGGTCCCCAGGACCTCCCTGGCGGTGCTCCTGGGCGAGATGCCGCTGGAGGACGAGTACCAGGTCGAGGCCCGGTTGATCGACGTCCGGGCCTCGGCGCCGGGGTCCGCGTCGATGACGGCCGTCTTCGGGATCCAGGGGCGGGCGCTGCTGGAATCGGGCGACGTCGCCCTGAACGTGCGCGTCAACTTCACCTTCGACGCCCCCGCCGCGAAGCCGGCCGCCGGCCAGCCGAAGGCGCGCCCGGCCGTGGAAGCCGAGGGCTGGATCTCCGAGATCCGGATGGCCGAGACCGTCACCTCTCTCCTGCCCGGCGACGAGACCGGCCGCCTGAATCAGATCCGATCGCGCGAGCTGGTCCTCGCCCGGCGGGCGCGGGCGTCCGAGATGGGCCCCGAGGCCGCCCTCCCCCTGATCGCCCCCGACGCCCCCCCCGACGATCCGACCCACACCTGGGTCACTTACGACGACCCCCAGGGCCGGTTCCACCTGGAGCACCCCCAGGGCTTGAGGATCCAGCGCATCACCCCCGACGGCGGCGTCGACCTGGTCGACCGCCGGTTCGAGGGGAGCGACGTCGTCTCGCTCAGCCTCGTCCCCAAGACCGGCGACGCCGCCGAGGACAAGCTCGCGGCCGACCCGCTGGAGCACAAGAAGAAGCTGGTGCGGACGTGGCGGGAGCAGGGCCAGGAGATCCTCATGGGGGATTCCGGCTGGCTCAAGGAGGCCGTCTGGGGCCCGCTGAACCGGCGGGTGTATCGGCTGGAGGCCGCCCTGAAGCCGGCCGGCGACCAGGGGGCGGTCCGGAGCGGCCGGATCTACGCCGACTACTATGTCGTGCAGTTCACCCGGGACGAGACCCTCGTCGTCACCGCGATGACCGTCCGCGACCCCCACGTCGCCTTCCGGGACCAGGCCGAGGGGATCATCAAGAGCTTCACCTTCGGCCCGTCGGAGGCCCCCGTCGGCGCGGCCCCTCCCGCCGGCCCGTGACCGCCCGGGCCCCGATGAATGCTTGCCTGGGTTGAAAAAATCGCCCGCACGCCGGTCGGCCCGCTGGACGCGAGGATACTATTGTCGGGGAGGCGTCCTCGGCTAACCTGCGCGCCGAGCCCGGACGATCGTCGCCCCCCCTCGCCCCGGACGCCCGGCGAGCGACGTCGAGCCGACCCCACGGAAAGCCGCCATGCGCGTGATCCTGGAAGTCCTCAAGGGCCCCCGCTCGGGACGGACCTTCACCTTCGACCGGCACGACACGTTCATCGTGGGGCGCTCGCAGTTCGTCCACTGCCCGATCAACGACGCCGCCCTCTCGCGCGACCACTTCCTCATCGAGATCAACCCGCCCCGCTGCGAGGTCCGCGACCTGGACAGCACCAACGGGACCTTCGTCAACAACGAGCGGATCGACCGCGTGCGGTTGGCCTCCGGAGACGTCATCGCCGCGGGCCAGAGTTTGTTCCGGATCACGGTCGAGCCCAAGGCCCCGTCCAGCGCCCCGCCGCCGTCGTCCAGCGTCGCCATCCCCGCCCGCGAGCCGATCGCCTGCGCCGGATGCGGGACGCCGGCGCCGATGAGCATCACCGTCGGCAGCGTGGCCGGCGCCGGGCCGAACGAGCCCGTCGAATGGTGGTGCTCCGCGTGCCGGTCCGAGGCCTCCGGCCTCCCCCAGCCCGTCCCCCACTACACCACGGTGCGCGAGCTGGGCCGCGGCGCGATGGGGGTCGTCTACCAGGCCCGCCACAACGCCAGCGGCAAGATGGTGGCCCTGAAGCTCATCATGCCCGAGACCGCCACCACCCGCGCCGCCATCGACCGCTTCCAGCGCGAGATGTCGGTCATCAGCCAGCTCCGGCACCCGAACATCGTGGAGTGGTACGAGCAGGGGACGTCGCGCGGGCAGTTCTGGTTCGCCATGGAGTTCGTCCAGGGCCCGAACCTGGAGGCCCTGGCCAAGATGGCCCCCGGCCGCTACCCCACCGACCAGGCGTGCCGGCTGGTCTGCCAGATCCTCAAGGGCCTGGCCGAGGCCCACCGCCGCGGCTTCGTCCACCGCGACATCAAGCCCGAGAACATCCTGATCGATCAGTCGGCCGAGGGCTCCGTCGCCAAGATCTCCGACTTCGGCCTCGCCAAGAGCTTCCGCGGCGTCGGCCTCTCCGGCCTGACCTTCTCCGGCGAGATGCGCGGGACCATCCCGTTTATGCCCCCGGAGCAGATGACCGACTTCAAGACCGTCCGCCCCCAGGCCGACCTCTACGCCACCGCCGCCACGCTCTACTTCCTCCTGACCGCCAAGTACATCTACGACGAGCCCGAGGGGGGGGACGACCTCATCAAGATGCTGCTGGAGGACCAGCCCATCCCGATCCTCGACCGCCGCCCCGACGTCCCCCCCGGCCTCGCCGCCGTCATCGGCAAATGCCTCTCCCGCGACCCCGAGCAGCGCTACCCCGACGCCACCGCCATGCGCAAGGCCCTCAAGCCGTTCTGCAACATCGGCACATGAACGGCGCGGCGGGGCGATTCGGCCTTGAATCCCCCCTCCCCTCCGAGAAGAATGAACGGCGTCGAACGCCAGCGACACGACGCCCGCGCCGAAGCCCGGTCCCGTCCCCGCGCTGTCTCGAAGACTGGAGGCCGAACGATGGCGCCGAGCCGACCGTACGATGGGGGCCCCGCGACCGGCGGGCTGCCGCGACACGCGTTTCGCGAGCAGGACGCGGTATGGAACGACCTGCTGGCGATGGGGGAATCGGTCGTCGGCTCGCTGGAGAAGAGCGTGACGGCCGTCTGCGAGGGGCGGGTCGACCTCATCGCCGAGGTGAAGGAGGAGGAGGAGGAGTCGGACCGCAAGGAGGTCCAGATCGAGCAGGAGACCCTGCGGATCCTCGCCCTCTTCGAACCCGTCGCCTCCGACCTGCGCCGGATGGCCACCGTGCTGAAGGTCAACCGCGACTGGGAGCGCATCGCCGACCTGGCCCTGCGCGTGGCCCGCCGTGTGCGCAAGCTCGGCCGCAAGCACCCCGAGGTGATCGCCCCGGAGTCGCTCAAGGACCTCGCCCGCACGGTGCTGGCGCACGTCCGCTCGGCGCAGGCGGTCCTCGTGAACGTCGACGCCGAGGCGGCCCGCAAGGTGATCGCCGGCGACCAGCAGGTCGACGACGCCTACCGCGGCGTCCGCCGCCAGCTCAAAGAGCAGACCGCCGCCCACGCCGACCAGCTCGACGGCTGGCTCCTCCTGCTCAACTCCGCCCGCAACCTGGAGCGCATCGCCGACCACGCCACGGGCATCGCCCAGACCGTCGTCTTCCTCCAGGAAGGGACGATCATCCGGCACTCCGGCCCGAAGTGACGCCGCGCCCTACTCGATGTGCGTCACGCTCCACCCGCGCCCGACCAGGTGGTCGGCGATCGTCCGCCGATGGCAGTCGGCCACGCGCTTCTCGGCGCACAGGAGACAGAAGGGGCCGGGAAGCTCGACAAGGCGGCGGGTGAGCAGGTCGCCGGCCCGTGCGATCAGCTCGGAATAGGGCGCGGTCCAGTCGTCCATGTCGAGGAAGACGTTCCCCAGCTCCGGCAGCGATCGATAGCCGACCCCGGCGTCGGCCAGCAGCTTCTCGATCCCCTTGTCGGCGGCCTTGGCCTTCGTGTAGGCCCCCATGCTGGCCCGCTCCGGCTTGATGCGGACGTCGGCCACCGTCCGGACGCCGTGCGCGCGCAGCAGCCCCACGAACTCCTCCGGCGGCCGGCCGCCGTAGCCGATGGTGAAGAACGCGCGGGGGTCGGGCGATTCAGGCGGCATCGACCTTCCTCCACCGCGGCGGGGCGATGATCCACGTCGCGAGGACGGCGAGGCCGAAGGTGACGTAGACCGCCGTGAAGACCCAGGGGTCGGCCCGGAAGAACATCACGCGGTGGACCCACGAGGCGATGAAGTCGCCTTCCAGCGTCTGCTGACCGGCCCGCATCCGGAGCTGATGCTCCCAGACCGTCAGCGGGCACTTCACGCCCGCCATCGCCTCGGCGACGACGATCGCGATCATCGTCAGGTGGATCACGCGGAACCACTTGTTGCGGACCCACGGCCATCGGAACACGATCCCCAGGAGGATCGCCGCCAGCCCCAGGAGGAGGAACGCGACGTAGGCGAAGTGGATCAGCACGATGACGTTCGCGAGCGCGGCCGGGCTCATGTCGGGGATCCTCCGGGGGTCAGGCGGGGGGCCCCTGCTTGACCTCCCGCAGCAAGTACGTCGTCTTGTCCTGCGATTCGTAATACGTCCGCATGATGAGTTCCGATTGAATCCCGAGCAAAATGCTCAGGCAGCCCGCGAGGAACAGCATCACGGCCAGCGACGGCAGCGGCGTCTCCACGAACGTCTTGTTGGGCAGGTCGGCCGACCACAGCAGGGCCGGCCAGGGGAAGACGTATTTGAAGTAGACCATCGCAACGACGCATAAGAATCCCCCCGCGAACGCCCACAGGCCGAACCGGCCGTAGAAGTGGATCGGCCGCTGGGAGTACTTCTGGAGGAACCGGATCAGGATCAGGTCGAGCACGACGTTGAACGTCCGGCCCAGCCCGTACTTGGTCTTGCCGGCCGTGCGGGCGCGATGGTTGACCACCTGCTCCGTGACCTTCGCCCCCTGCCACGCGGCGAAGATCGGGATGAATCGGTGCATCTCGCCGTACAGCCGGACCCCGGCCAGCACGCGGCGGCGGTACGCCTTCAGCGTGCAGCCGTAGTCGTGCAGCGGGATGCCGGAGAGCCTCGCCACCAGCTTGTTCGCGATCTTCGACGGGATCTTGCGGCTGAGCAGCGCATCCTGGCGATCCTTCCGCCAGCCGGAGACGACGTCGAAGCCCTCGTCGAGCGTCGCCATGAGTTTGGGGATGTCGGCCGGGTCGTTCTGGCGGTCGCCGTCCATGGGGACGAGGACGTCGCCGCGGGCCAGGTCGAGCGCCGCGGAGAGCGCCGCAGTCTGGCCGCAGTTGCGCCAGAGGAACGCCGCGCGGACGTGCTCCGGGTCGCGGGCCTGGATCGCTTCGAGCTGCGCGACGGTGCCGTCGGTGGAGCCGTCGTCGACGAAGATCAGCTCGTACCGCCACTTCGAGGGCCGGAGCACGGCGTCCAGCTCCTCGAACAGCGGCGCGACGTTGTCGACCTCGTTGAAGACCGGGATCAGGACGGAGAGGTCCATCAGGCCGTCCGGCGTCGGGTGGGGGGTCGTCATGAGCCCGACTCGACGCCCCCGCGCCGGCCGATGACGAACTGCTCCAGGTAGCGCCGGCTGATGATCAGCGACTCCTGGCGCGCCTCCAGCGAGCCCTCGTGCGCCCGGTCCTCGACCTCGATCGCCAGGTCCCCCTTGTAGCCGGCGTCGGCCAGCGCGCCCAGGAACGCGCCCCACTTCACGTCCCCCTGCCCCGGGAGCTTGGGCGAGTGCCAGGAGTTCGGGTAGGCGAAGACGCCGAGCTGGTTCAGCTTCGCGTGGTCGATCCGGACGTCCTTGGCGTGGGCGTGGTGGATGCGGTCCTTGAACTCGGCCAGGGGCGCGACGTAGTCCATGTGCTGGAGGACGAAGTGGGACGGGTCGAAGTTGAGGCCGAAGTTGGGGCTGGGGATGTCGGCGAACATCCGCCGCCAGACGGCCGGCGAGACCGCCAGGTTCTTGCCGCCCGGCCACTCGTCCTTGCCGAACGACATCGGGCAGTTCTCGATGGCGACCTTCACCTTCTTCGCGTCGGCGTGGTCGATGATCGGCCGCCAGACTTCCAGGAACCGCGGCCAGTTGTCGTCGATGGTCTTGGTATAGTCGCGGCCGACGAACGTGGTCATCACGTTCACGCCGAGCGCCGCGGCCAGGTCGATCGAGCGGACGATGTGCTCCTGGCCCGCCTTCGCCTCGGCGAGGTCCGGCGAGAGGGCGTTGGGGTAGTAGCCGACGCCGGAGATCGAGACGCCGTACTTCTTGCACAATTCGAGGGTCGCCTTGATCGCCCCGGCCGAGAGGTCGGTGGGATCCAGGTGCGAGACCCCCGCATAGCGGCGCTCCGCCTTCCCCGGCGGCCAGGCCATCAGCTCCACGCTCGCGAACCCCGCCTTCGAGGCGAAGCTCAACACCTGCTCCAGCGAATATTCCGGCAGGATGGCCGACACGAATCCCAGTTGCATGATCGGGCGCCTCGACGAGACCGACGGACCGCACTTCGACCCGACCAGCCTACCGCGCCGGCGGGGGGGAATCACCAGGGCGGGGCGCCGGCTCCCGACGCGACAGCCATAGGCCGATCAGGGTCGAGGCCGCGCCGATCTGGAGGACGCCCAGGCCCCAGAATGGCAAGGTCCACAGCATCATGGCCCCCGGGTTGGTCAGGAGGACTCCTCCGCCTTCCGTGTAGATCACGTTCCCGACGCCCAGAGCCCGCTCCGCGCCGACCTTCCAGATGAGCCATGACATCAGATCACTGGACCACCAGAGCGTGAGAAAACCAGCCGACGCCAGGGCCAGCGCCTCGCCGACAACGATCAATCCGAGGAGGACCGACTTCATGACGGGGCGCCTCATTCAGGGTACGATGTGATCCATCTGGGAGCGGAGGCTCCAATCCGAAAGGCGGACGGTTCGATGAACGGTGTGTCGAAGACCCTGAATCGAATCCTTCGCGGGACTTCGGACTCAAGCATCCGATTCGACGACCTGAGGGCGGTCCTGCTGCATCTCGGGTTCGACGAGAGGATTCGCGTCGGCCATCACATCTTCACGCGAGACGACGTGCCGGAGATCCTGAATCTTCAACCTCGCGGCGCCCAGGCCAAACCGTACCAGATCAAGCAGGTCCGGACGGTCCTGGTCGCCCGAGGGCTGTTGCAAGACATGGACGACTAGCGAAACGATCAGGAGGCGCGAAGGTCCGTCTCGCGAACGAATGATCCCGAATCGAGGTCCTCATGAGCCCCGAGATCCACTACGAGATCATCCTTTATTGGAGCCGTGACGACGAGGCGTTCGTCGCCGAGGTCCCCGAGCTGGCGGGCTGCGCCGCGGACGGCGCGACTTATGGGGAAGCCCTGGCCAACGTCGAAGTCGTCATCCGAGAGTGGATCGAGACGGCCGGGGAACTCGGCCGCCCGATCCCCGCACCTCGCGGCCGACTGATGTTCGCCTGAGTTCGACTTGTGCAGTTGAAGTGCAGGCGGGAGCCCGTCGCCACGGGCGCCGGGAGCGGGGGCGCGGTCGAATCGCCCCGACGGCCCCCCATCCGCGACCGGCCCCAATCCCCCGGCCCGCGCGGTCGGCTGCGAAGCGACAGGAATCGGCGTAGGGCGGGGGGCGAGGCGGGAGGGCCGGGCGTCGGGGCTCCTTCCCAAACCCGAGGGGCGTTGCTAGACTCGTACTTCGGCCATGGCCATCGGCTCGCGCGCCTGAGTCCCGCCGGCGCCCGCCTCGTCGACCGCCGGAGGCGGATCGGCTCTCCCGGCTCGGGAGGCGTTCGCGACTTATCCCAACGAGACCGAGTCCCCCGGGGCCCTCCGGCCTTCGAGCCGACCGCGACGGCGCCCCCCCCGCCCTGGGCAGGAGACCTTACGAACGTGTCACAGAAAGACCGCTACCTGTTCACCAGCGAGTCCGTCTCGATGGGCCATCCCGACAAGATGGCCGACCAGATCTCCGACGGGATCCTCGACGCGATCCTGGAGAAGGATCCCTACGCCCGCGTCGCCTGCGAATCGCTCCTGACGACGGGCCTGGTGGTCCTGGCCGGCGAGGTCACGACGACGGCCCTGATCGACTACCCCTCGATCGTCCGCCAGGTCGTCCGGGACATCGGCTACACGTCCAGCGAGCAGGGCTTCGACGGCACCACCTGCGCGGTCATGGTGGCCCTCGGCAAGCAGTCGCCCGACATCGCGATGGGCGTGAACGACGACGCCGAGAAGGGGAAGGACGTCGGCGCCGGCGACCAGGGGATGATGTTCGGCTTCGCGTGCAACGAGACGCCCGAGCTGATGCCGCTGCCGATCGCCCTGTCGCACCGGATCATCAACAAGATCACCGAGGTCCGCCAGAACGGCACCATCCCCTGGCTCCGCCCCGACTCCAAGAGCCAGGTCTCGGTGGAGTACGAGGGCTACAAGCCGCTGCGGGTCGACACCGTCGTCGTCTCCACCCAGCACGACCCCGGCGTCACCCACGCCGAGATCTGCAAGCGGATCCAGGCCGAGGTCATCGACCCCTGCATCCCGACCGAGCTGAAGACCGGGAAGATCACCTACCACATCAACCCGACCGGCAACTTCGTGATCGGCGGCCCGCACGGCGACTCCGGCGTCACCGGCCGGAAGATCATCGTCGACACCTACGGCGGCATGGGCCGCCACGGCGGCGGCGCCTTCAGCGGCAAGGACCCCACCAAGGTCGACCGCTCGGCCGCCTACATGGCCCGCTACGTCGCCAAGAACATCGTCGCCGCCGGCCTGGCCGAGCGCTGCGAGATCCAGCTCGCCTACGCCATCGGCGTCTCCGCGCCGGTCAGCGTCCACGTCGACACCTTCGGCACCGGGACCATCCCCGACGCGAAGATCGCCGAGCTGGTCCGCGAGCACTTCCCGCTGACCCCCGCCGGCATCATCAAGCACCTCGACCTCCGCAAGCCGATCTACCGCAAGACGGCCAGCGGCGGCCACTTCGGCCGCACCGACGTCGAGTTCACCTGGGAGAAGACCGACAAGGCCGCCGCCCTCAAGGCCGCCGCCAAGTCCTGACCCCGTCGCCGGGGCGTCGGCGACGCCCCGGCCCGACCCGACGGCGGCCGTCCCGGGCCCCGCGCCCACCGGCCGCCGCCCCGTCGTCCCCCCCTCCTGAATCCAGGATCCCGCCCGATGACCCCCGCCGAACTGGAAGCCGCCTCCGCCAGGGCCTTCGAGGCCGAATACGGGGGTCGGGCCGAAGTCGCGGCCCGCGCCCCCGGCCGCGTGGAACTGCTGGGCAACCACACCGACTACAACGGCGGCCTCGTCATGGCCGCCGCCGTCGACCGCTACACCGCCGTCGTCGGCCGCGCCCGCCCCGGGCGCGAGGGCCGCGTCTACGCCGCCAACTTCGAAGGTTCGGCGCGCTTCCCCCTGGCCGAGATCGAGCGCGGGCCCGTCGGCACCTGGCCGAACTACGTCAAGGGCGTGGTCTGGGCCCTCCAGGAGGCCCTCGGCGCCGAGCTGACCGGCGGCTTCGAAACGGCGATCGCCGGCGAGGTCCCGTTGGGCGCGGGGCTCTCCTCCTCGGCCAGCCTCCAGGCGGCCGTGGCCTTCTTCCTCCTCGAAGCGGGCCTCGCCCCCGGCAAGACGGCCACCCAGCACATCGGCGGGGACTCCGACGCCGCCCTGATGGACCTGGCGATGGTCCTCCGCCGCTCCGAGAACGAGTTCGTCGGCGTCTCCTCCGGCCTCCTCGACCAGTTCTCCAGCCTCTTCGGCCGCGAGGACCACGCGCTGTTCCTGGACTGCCAGTCGCTGGAGTTCGCGCGCGTCCCGCTGGGCTCGCCCGGCCCGGCGATCGTCGTCTGCGACTCCAAGACCTCGCGCAAGCTGGCCGACGGGATGTACAACCGCCGCTTCGCCGAGTGTAACGCCGTGGTCGACCACTTCAAGGCGAAGAAGGGGGAGGACGCCGTCCGCCTGCTCCGCGACGTCTCGCTCGCCGAGCTTGAGGCCGCCTGGGACGAACTGGACCCGACCTGCCGCAAGCGGGCCCGGCACGTCCTGACCGAGAACGACCGCGTCCGCCAGGGGGTCGCAGCGCTCCGCATCGGGGACCTGAAGCGGTTCGGCGCCCTGATCTCGGCGTCGCACGCCTCCAGCCGCGACGACTTCGAGAACAGCTCCCCCGCGCTCGACGCCCTCGTCGAGGTGGCCGAGGGGGCCCCGGGCTTCCTCGGGGCCAAGCTCTCGGGGGCCGGCTGGGCGGGCTGCACGGTCAACCTCGTCGAGCCCGACAAGGCCGAGGAGTTCGCCGAGGCCGTCCGCCACGGCTACTTCCGCCTCCGGGGCGTCGCCCCGGACGTCCACGTCTGCCGCGCCGCCGACGGCGCGTCGGCCCGGCCGCTGGACGCCTGAGGGCCCGCCGTCCGATCACCGCCGCGCGGCCAGCTCGTCGCGGCGGCCTCGGGCCACGGCGTCCAGGATGTTCCGGAGGGTGTCGACGTCGACCGGCTTGACCAGGTGGTGGTCGAAGCCGGCCTCGCGCGATCGACGGCGGTCTTCGGGCTGGCCCCAGCCGGTCAGGGCGACGAGCATGGCGTCGCGGAGGTCGGGGTGGGCCCGCATCTCCACCGCGACCTCGTAGCCGTTCCTGTCGGGCAGGCCGAGGTCCAGGAGGATCGCGTCCGGGGGCGCCGCGACGGCGGACGCCAGGGCCCCCGCCCCGTCGTAGGCCATGCGGACGTCATGGCCGTCGAGGGCCAGAAGCCGCGACAGCGAGTTGGCCGAGTCGACGTTGTCGTCGACCACCAGGACGCGGATCGCGTCGCCGGGCGCCCGCGTCCCCTCCGGCCGCGGGGCCCTCGGCTCGTCGCCCCCGGGCTCGGCGAGCGGGAGCCGGACGAGGAACTCGCTGCCGCGGCCTGCGCCCTCGCTCCGGGCCTCGATCCGGCCGCCGTGCATCTCCACCAGGCGCTTGACGATCGTCAGGCCGATGCCCAGCCCCCCCTGCGAGCGCGTCACGGAGGCGTCCACCTGGGTGAACATCTCGAAGACCCGCGACAGCATCTCCGGGGCCAGGCCGACGCCCGTGTCCTTGACGCTCGCGACCGCCTCCCCCCCCTCGCGGCGCACCGCCAGCTCGATCCGCCCGCCCGGTTCGGTGTACTTGGCGGCGTTGGTCAGCAGGTTCGCCAGCACCTGCGTCAGCCGGGTCGGGTCGGCGTCCAGGGGGAGCGGCTCGTCCGGCATGGAGACCGCCAGCGTATGGCCGCCGGCGTCGATCACCGAGCGGGCGCCCTCGATCGCGGCGGAGGCCGCGGCCTGGAGGCTGGTCCGCTCCCTCCGCAGGGCGATCTTGCCGCTGCTGACGCGGGCGACGTCCATCAGGTCGTCGATCAGCCGGACCATGTGGCCGAGTTGCCTCCCCATCATCTCGACCGTGCTCCGCGCCGCCTCCTCCGACGGCCCCAGGCGGAGGATCTGGAGGCCGTTGCGGATCGGGGCCAGGGGGTTGCGCAGCTCGTGGGCCAGGGTCGCCAGGAACTCGTCCTTGCGGCGGTCGGCGCGCTGGAGGGCCTCGGAGAGCCGCTTGACGTCGTCGACGTCGGTGTTGGTGCCGAACCAGCGGACGATGCGGCCCCGCGAGTCCTCGATCGGCAGGGCGCGCCCCAGGTGCCAGCGGTGGCGGCCGTCGCCGCGGCGCAGGCGGTACTCGACCTCGAACGGCCGGCCGGTGCGGACCGATTCGAGCCAGGCGTCGCGCGCCCGCGCGAGGTCGTCCGGGTGGACGAGGCGGGCCCAGCGTGCGTCGCCCAGGAAGCCTTCGGGGCAGCCGCCGTACTCGCGCCACTTGCGGTTGCAGTAGTCGATCGTGCCGTCGGCGCGGGCGGCCCAGACGGCCTGGGGCATGGCGTCGGCCAGGTGGCGGAAGCGGGCCTCGCTGTCGCGCAGGGCCTCGCGCGCCGTGACCAGGTCGGTCACGTCGAAGCCGTGGACGAACACCCCGGAGACCTCGCCGCCGGGCTCGCGGGTCGCCTGGAACACGAAGTTGACGAACCTCCGATCGACGCCCCCCGACGCGCCGTGGAGCAGGGCCGGCATCTCCTTGCCGACGTAACCCTCACCCGTCCGATAGACCTGGTCGAGCAGTTCGAAGAAGCCCTGCCCCTCCAGCTCCGGGAGCGCCTCCCGGACCGTGCGGCCGATCAGGTCGCGACGCCCGACCAGGTCGTGGTATAGCCGGTTCGCCAGTTCGAAGACGTGGCCCGGCCCGTGCAGGATGCAGATGAACGCGGGCGAGTCCTCCAGGTACGTCCGCAGCCGCGCCCGCTCGTGGCCGAGGTGCTGCAGCAGCCGCTCGCGCTCCTGCTCGGCCCGCACCCTCTCCGTGACGTTCTTGAACAGCACGGCGACCTTCGGGCCCCCGACCGGGAAGGCGTATACGTCGAACCACTGGCCGGCCAGCTTCGCCGCGCTGTTCATGAACCGGATCGGCTCGCCCGTCGCGGCGACCCGGCCGTAGATCTCGAACCAGTGATCGTCGTGGCCGGGGACCAGCTCGCGCATCGTCCGGCCCGGCGCGTCGACGAGGCCGGTGTGGGCGGTGAAGGCGGGGTTGGCCTCCAGGAAGCGGTAGTCGACCGGCCGGCCGGCCTCGTCGTACAGCATCTCGATGATGCAGAGGCCCTCGTCGATCGAGTTGAACAGCGAGCGATACCGCTCCTCCCCAGCGAGCAGGTCGGCCTCGGCCCGCTTCCGCGCCGTGATGTCGCGGGAGACGCACCGGATGCGGCCGGGCGCGCCGTCGGGGCCGAGGATCGGGGTCAGGACGCTCTCCCACTCCTTCGGCGTCCCGGCGAAGGTGGGGGCGGAGCCCTCGAACCGGACCGACTCGCCGGCCGCGGCCCTCGCGACCGCGGCCCGGGCGGCTTCGCGGGCCCCCTCGGGCCAGAGCGAGGCCCATTCCCGCCCACGGATCGATTCGAAGTCGCCGACCTCCAGCAGCCGGCGGCCGGTCTCGTTCATCGAGAGAATCCGGCCGTCGAGCGACAGGACCTTCAGGCAGTCGTGGCTGGCGTCGATCAGGCCGCGGTGCAGCCTCTCGGACTCGCCCAGGGCACTCCCGCGCGCCTCGGCCGCGACCCGGGCGGCGGAGCAGGCCGCGACGAAGGCCGAGACGATCGCGAAGACGACCACGGGGCCGGCCGACTCGGGGGCCATGGCCAGGGATCGATAAGGCGGCAGGATGTAGTAATCGGCCAGGGCGATGGACAGGGTCGTCGCCAGCAGCGACGGGCCCAACCCGCCCTCCCAGGCGACGATCATCACGGCGGCGTAGCAGAACGCCAGGGGCGTCGAGGCGCACAGAGGCCACGTCGCGGCCGTCAGCCCGACGGCGACCGCCGTCGCGGCCGTCGCCAGGGCGTAGCGCGCGAAAATCCTACCCGCCGAACCCTGCGATGAAGCCACGCACCCTCCCGTGTCAGGCCCGAGCCATCGTAATCCGCTCGGGCCCGTCCGGAACAGACCACTCCCGCGGTCGGCGGGGCGATCAGATGTGGCAGCTGGCGCCGCCGTGCTTCTGGACGTAACGCTGGTGGTATTCCTCGGCCCGCCAGAACGGCCCGGCGGCGGCGATCTCCGTCACGATCGGCCGGCCGAAGGCGCCGGACGCATCGAGGGCCGCCTTGAACTCGGCCGCCTCGCGCGCCTGCTCCTCGTCGTGAGTGAAGATCGCCGAGCGGTACTGCGTCCCGACGTCCGGCCCCTGGCGGTTCGGCGTCGTGGGGTCGTGGAGCCGGAAGAAGGCTTCGAGGAGCCGGCCGTAAGCGACCTTCGACGGGTCGTATTCCACCCGGACGACCTCGGCGTGCCCGGTCCTTCCCGTGCAGACCTGTTCATACGTCGGGTCGTCCATCGTCCCGCCCGCGTACCCGGAGGTCGCGTCGATCACGCCCGGGATGCGCCGGAACGCCTCCTCGACGCCCCAGAAGCAGCCGGCCCCGAACGTCGCCGTCGCCATTTGGTAAGGCCCCCCGGTGATGGTCCTGCGATTGAAGGGCCGCTGGCCCCTGTTCATTTGTAACGGCCGGCGCGGGCCCCGGCAAGTCACGATCGCCGGCCATTGCTCGATCCCCTACAATGTCGATCGAGACGCGGGCCCGGGCCCGCGACGCAACCCCAGAGGGCCGACCGCGCATGACCGCGTCCCTGTACGAGCCTTGCACGATCCGGGGGCTGACGCTCCGCAACCGGGTCGCCATGTCGCCCATGTGCCAGTATTCGTGCGAGGACGGCCTCGCCAGCGACTGGCACCTCGTCCACCTGGGGGCGAGGGCCTCCGGAGGCGTCGGCCTGGTGATCGTCGAGGCGACCGCCGTGGTCCCGGAGGGCCGCATCTCCCCCGGCGACATGGGCCTCTGGGACGACCGCCACGTCGAGCCCCTGGCCCGGATCGCCCGCTACGTCGAGTCTCAGGGGGCCGCCCCGGGGATCCAGCTCGCCCACGCCGGCCGCAAGGCCAGTTGCGAGGCCCCGTGGCTCGGCGGCAAGGCCATCCTCGACCCGGCGGAGGGGGGATGGCCGGTCGTCGGCCCCAGCGCGATCCCCTTCGACGAGTCGAGCCCCGTCCCGCATGAGTTGACCGTCGCGGAGATCGACGCCCTGGTCGACGCCTTCGAGGCCGCCGCCCGTCGCGCCCTGGCCGCCGGGTTCAAGATGATCGAGATCCACGCGGCCCACGGCTACCTCCTGCACGAGTTCCTCTCCCCCCTGAGCAACAAGCGCGCCGACGAGTACGGCGGGCCGCTGGAGAACCGCATCCGGCCGGTCCTGCGCGTGGCGGAACGCCTCCGGAGCGTCATCCCGGACGCGATGCCGCTGTTCGTGCGGATCTCGGCCACCGACTGGGCCGAGGGGGGCTGGGACGTCGAGCAGTCCGTCGAGCTGGCGAGGCGGCTGAAGGCGCTGGGCGTCGACCTGATCGACTGCTCCTCCGGCGCGCTCGTGCCGCACGTCAAGATCCCGGTCGGGCCGGGCTATCAGGTGCCGTTCGCGCGGAGGCTCCGCAAGGAGGCGGGGATCGCGACCGGGGCCGTGGGACTCATCACGGATCCGAAGCAGGCCGAGAAGATCGTCGACGACGGCGACGCCGACCTCGTCCTCCTTGGCCGCGAGCTGCTGCGCGATCCATACTGGGTGCTGAACGCGATGCAGGCGGCCGGTCGCGAGGCCCCCTGGCCCGTCCCCTACGGATACGTCTTCAAGCATCGACGGTGATCGCGGCGGAGGCTCGCCCATGTCCCTCAATATCCGGGTCGAACGCGGCGTGACGGTCCTGAGCAACTTCGGGCGGCTCATGAACGACCCGAAGCACTTCGACGCCGCGGCCGACGTCGCCGACCGCCTGGACCTGGGCGAGCGCGAGTTCGTCATGGAGATGAACGGCGTCCACGAGACCGGGGCGTCGTTCCTCGGCCTGCTGATGACGATCAGCCGGGAGATCCGCCGCCGCGGGGGCGACGTCGTCCTCGCCCGCCCCAGCCCGGCGATCCGCCGCCTCGTCCTCGACATGCAGCTCGACGACTTCTGGGACGTCTTCGACACCCTCGACGACGCGATTGAGTTCTATCGCAGGCATGACGACCCGACGGTCGACTGACCGACGGGACCCCGCCCGTCACTTCTTCTTCCGCTTCGCCGCCTTCTTGGCCTTGAGCTTGGCCTTCTTCTTTTTCTTGTCGGCCAGGTTGGCGGCCCGCTCCTCGGGGGTGGACTTGGCGGCGGGACGGCCGGGGCGCGGGCCTCCGGGGCCGGCGGGATGGGGGGCGGCCTCGGACCGGCGGGCCTTGCGGTTGGGCTTCATCGCCGAGGCCGGCGTCGAGGCCAGGACGAGGTCCAACTCGCGGCGGTCGACGTCCACGCGGGCCACGCGCACCTCGACGCGGTCGCCCAGCCGGTGCCGAGTCCCGGCGCGGCGGCCGATGAGCGTGTGCGTCCCTTCTTCCAGGTAGTAGAAGTCGTCGGCCAGGCTGGTGACGTGCAGCAGGCCCTCGATCGGGAGTTCGACCAGCCGGCAGAAAAGGCCGAAGTCCTCCACGCCCACGACGATCGCGTGGAACGCCTCGCCGACCTTCGTCTCCAGGTGCGTGAGCAGCTTCACGCGGTTCAGCTCGCGCTCGGCGGCCTCGGCCCGGCGCTCGGTGCGCGTGCAATGCTCGGCCAGGACGGCCAGCTCGTCCTGGTTGCTTCGCGGCTTCTTCCCCGCCAGCAGCGCCGTGATCTGGCGATGGACCTGGAGGTCCGGGTAGCGTCGGATCGGCGACGTGAAGTGGCAGTAGTCGTCGCTGGCCAGGGCGTAGTGGGTCTCGTGCTCGGGCGTGTAGGTCGCCTGTTTCAGGCTGCGCAGGAGGCCGTAGTGGACGGCGTATTCCTCCGGCTTCCCCTTGGACTCGTCCAGGACGCGCTGGAGTTCGAAGCGGCTCTGCGGCAGGTCGATGGCGAAGCCCAGGCTGCGGGCGAACTCGGCGAACTCGGCGAGCTTGCTGATTTCGGGGTCGGGGTGGACGCGGCGGAGGAAGCCGACGTGGTTCTCCGTGAGGTGCGACGCCGCCGCCTCGTTCGCGGCCAGCATGAACTCCTCGATCACCTGGTGGCTCTCGTCGTTCACCGCCAGGTGCGCCCCGGCGACCTTCCCCAGGTCGTCCAGGTCGATCTCCACTTCGGGCAGGCTCAGCTCCAGAGCGCCGCGGGTGAACCGCCGCTTGCGGAGGATCATCGCCAGTTCGAGCATGTCGGAGACCATCTTCACGACCTCGGGCGCGACCCCTTCGTGCTCGGCCTGCGGGGCCTGCATCACCTCGAAGGCGCGCTCGTAGGCGAAGCGGTGGTCGACCTTGATCGCCGTGCGGGCGAACCGCTTGGCGGTGAGGACGCCCTCCGGGGTGAAGTCGAGGAACGCGCTGACGGTGTAGCGCGTGTGGCCGGCCTGGAGGCTGGCGAGGCTGTTGGAGAGGATCTCCGGCAGCATCGGGATGACGCGGTCGGGGAGGTAGACGCTGGTCCCGCGCTTGCGGGCGACGTCGTCGATCTCGGAGCCGGGGCGGACGAAGTGGGAGACGTCGGCGATGTGGACGCCCAGGCTCCAGTGGCCGGCCTCGTCGCGCGAGAGCGAGATGGCGTCGTCGAAGTCGCGGGCGGTGGCCGGGTCGATCGTGACCGTCAGCACGCCGCGCAGGTCCTCGCGGCCGGAGACGTCGTCCTCGTGGAACGCCTTGGCCAGCTCGCGGGCCTCGTCGAGGACCGTCTCGGGGAAGACGTCGGGGATGTTGAACGCGCGGATGACGGTGAGCGTGTCCACGCCCGGCGCGCCGCGCTCGCCGAGGATCTCGGTGACGACCCCTTCGCCCTCCTGGTAGGGGGTCGGGTAGCGGACCATCTCCAGCGCGACCTTGTCGCCCGGCTTGGCCCCCTTCGCGCCGGGGTCGCCGACGTAGACGAGGTCGTGGAACGTGGTGCCGTCGACCTTGACGTAGCCGGCCCCCCCCTCCTCGCGGTAGGTGCCGACGAACGCGGCGCTGGCGCGGGCGACGACCCGGATGATGCGGCCCTCGTCGTTGGTCCCCTCGCGTCGGGACCTCTTGACGATCTTGACCGCCACCTCGTCGCCGCTGGAGGCGTCGCTCGCGCCCTCGGGGGGGATGTAGATGTGGTCCGCCTTCGAGGGCGCCCCGTGGGGGCGGACGAACCCGAACCCCTTGGACGAGCGCCGGAACAGCCCGATGACCGCGCCGGAGTCCGCGGCCTTCGACAGCGTCTTGTCGCGGCCGACGTCGAGCTTCCCCTCCTTCACCAGGCCCTTGATCTCGGCCCGGAACGCCGGGTACTCCTCCGGGTCGATCTGGAAGTGCCGCGACAGCGCCTTGAGCGTCCGAGGCTTGTACGAGGGCTCGGCCACGAGTTGGAGCACGCGTTCGGCATGGGTCGGCATGGTGGACCTCGACGGGACCGGGCGGGGAGACGGAGCCTATCCATGTTATGCCGACCTCGCCCCCGCGCGAACGCCCCCCCGCCGGGCCGCCGGGGCGATCGCGGCCCCGCCCGAGATCCGGCTTCCGCCGGCCGACGGCCTTGCGTCGCAAATGACATCCGTCGTAGACTCGGGGCCGACGAGCATTCGATTCGACCCGAGGCGAAGCGGACGCCGAACGAACACGATCGATCCCTGGTTTTCCCGGCCCGTCGTCCTGCGGGCCGGTCCTCCCCGTCTCGGGGACGAGCGGCGGTCCCGACGCTCGACCGGGGGCCTTCGGCCTCGGGTTGAAAGCCCACGTCCTGGCTCATTTCAACGTCCTTGAACTTGCGGGTGGGGATCAGCCGTGGCGCCCATGCTTCACCCGCGCGGAGGCGATTCGATGTCCGGATGCGAGTCTTCGAGGCGGGGCTTCACGCTGATCGAGCTGCTGGTGGTGATCGCGATCATCGCGGTCCTGATCGCCCTGCTCCTCCCGGCCGTGCAGGCGGCCCGCGAGGCCGCGAGGCGCATCCAATGCACCAACAACCTCAAGCAGCTCGGCCTCGGGCTGATGAATTACGAGAGCGTCCACGGGGCGTTCCCGCCGAAGTCGATCCAGACGGGGGTCGGGACCAACATCCCGAAGACGGCCTTCGACTGGGGGATCAGCGCCCGGCTCCTGCCCTTCATGGAGCAGGGGAACATGTTCGACGCGATCAACTTCAACTTCAAATATCTCGACCCGTCCGACGCCACGGTGGGCGGGATGTCCGTGGCCGCCCTCCTCTGCCCCAGCGAGCCCAACCAGCAGCGCCTCCTGTTCCGGGGCTATTACTACGGCGTGAACAGCTACGCCTGGTGCGTCGGCGACTGGTACGTCTACGGCGGGATGAGCGGGCCGGACACGCGGAGCGCCTTCGCCACCAACCGGAGCCGGAGGATCGCGGACGTCGCCGACGGCACCAGCCAGACGGCGTTCGCGGCGGAGGTGCGGACGTACCAGCCGCAGCTTCGCCACTGCTTCCCCGAGGGGAGCGGGGGGACGTTCCCGAACCTGAGCAGCCCGGCGAGCCTCCCCGACGTCGCCGCGTCCGTCGCGTTCATCACGGCCCCGTCGACGTTCGGCCAATGCCAGATGATCGCCGAAGGCCACACGCGATGGGTCAAGGGGGACAGCTATCACGGCGGGTTCACGACCGCCCTGCCGCCGAACACGAAGGTGATCGGGCCCCAGGGCCTGGACCTGGACCTCGCCTCGATCGACGAGGACGACGGCGGCCCCACTTACGCGGCCATCACGTCGCGGAGCTACCACCCCGGCGGGGTCAACGTCCTCTTCGGCGACGGCCGGATCCAGTTCATCAAGAGCACGGTCAGCGGCCAGGTCTGGCGCGCCCTGGGGACGATCAGCGGCGGTGAAATCGTCGGGTCGGACTCCTTCTGATCGACTTCGACGCGCGACGTGACGGCCCGAGGCCCCTCGCCTCAAGTCGAGATCCGATGCAGAGCGGGCGGGCGGTTCAAGTCCTTGCGAGCCTCGGCCGGGATGGATTAGAGTCGTCGCCTGGAAAAACATTCTTCACCGAGACCGGCCGCCCTGCGCGGTTCGTCTCAGAACGTTCGGAGATGTCACATGGAACCGGTGTGGAGCGCGGACGCGGCGGCCAGGCATCTCCGGTCGCACGCCCAGCAGCACTCGCAGGGCCGGTGCGCGGCCTACACGCGCGAGGCGATCGAGGCCGGCGGGGGCGGGGTCAAGCTGAAGCGCACGGGCTCCGCCAAGGACTACGGCCCGAGCCTGGAGGCGGCCGGGTTCCTCCCCATGAACTTCACGCCCGTCGGCGGCTACCAGGCGGGCGACGTCGCCGTCATCCAGCCGATCCCCAAGCACCCCCACGGCCACATGCAGATGTACGACGGCCGGCAGTGGATCTCCGACTTCGTCCAGCGCGACTTCTGGCCCGGCCCGAGCTACCGCGCCCAGCGGCCGGCCTTCACGGTCTACCGATTCCGGACGCTGTTCCCCCAGCGCACCACCAGCACGTCGGCGATGTGCTCGACCAGCACGTCCACGGCGACCGCCACCACCGTCCACTGACGCCGCGCCCCGGCCCGGTTGCATCGGGGCGACCGCTCGCTTACAACGGGCCGGACCACCGGCACCAGGCGAACCGACCCCCGGCAGACAGGACCAGGCGCATGATCGACGCGAGATCGCGGCGGACGTTCCGGGCGTGCTTGACCATCCTCGCGACGGCGCTCGTCGCCCCCGTCGCCGCCGCGAGCGAGTTGCACGCGGGGGCGGCGAGCGTGAGCATCACCCCCGATCGCCCCGTCGCCCTCTCGGGCCAGATGCACACCCGGGTCTCGAAATCGGTCCGGAGCCCGGTCGTCGCCAACGCCCTGGCCCTGGAGTCGCGCCAGGGGGATCAGGTGCTCGACCAGGCCGTCCTGGTCGCCTGCGACCTGGTGGCGATCCCGGAGCCGATCCTCCGGAAGGCCCGCGAGCTCGTCGCGGCCCGCATCCCGGGCCTCGACGCCTCCAAGCTGATCCTGAGCGCGACCCACACCCACACGGCCCCCGTGCTGGAGGAGGGATTCTACGAGATCCCGAAGGACGGCGTGATGCAGCCCGGCGAGTACGCGGACTTCCTCGTCGCCCGCGTCGCCGACGCGGCCGTCGCGGCGTGGGAGTCGCGGAAGCCGAGCAAGGTCGGGTGGGGCCTGGGGCACGCCGTCGTCGCCCAGAACCGCCGTTCCCTCTACGCCGACGGCCGCGCCGTGATGTACGGCCCGACCGACCGCCCCGACTTCCGCGGCATCGAGGGCCCCGAGGACCACGGCGTCGAGGCGCTGTTCCTCTGGGACGAGACCGGCAAGCTCCGCGCGACGGCCGTGAACCTCGCCTGCCCCTCGCAGGAGGTCGAGGGCGAGTCGTCGGTCGACGCCGACGTCTGGCACGAGATCCGCGAAACCCTGAAGGCCCGCCACGGCGCCGACTTCGTCGTCCTGGGCTGGACCGGCGCGGCGGGCGATCAGTCGCCCCACCTGATGTATCGCAAGCGGGCCGAGGAGCGCATGCGGGCGCTCCGCAAGCGCTCCCGCCTGGAAGAACTCGCCGCGCGCGTCGTCGCCGCGTGGGACGAGGCCCACGAGGGGGCGAAGCAGGAGCCCGTCGCCGGCGCCCCGCTCGTCCACAAGGTCGAGTCGCTCGACCTCCCCCCTCGGATCGTCTCCGAGGCCGACGCCGCCTCCGCCGCCGCGAACGTCGAGAAGCTCTCCAAGGACCCGGCCAACCGCCGGCTCGTCCTCTGGCATCAGGACGTCGTCGACCGTCGACGCCGGCAGGAAGCGGGCGAGAAGCGGCTGTACCGAATCGAGCTTCACGCCCTGCGCCTGGGCGACGTGGCCATCGCCACGAACCCGTTCGAACTATACACCCAGTACGGCATCCAGATGAAGGCCCGCAGCAAGGCGCTCCAGACCTTCCTGATCCAGCTCGCCGGCCCCGGCTCCTACCTCCCCACCGAGCCCGCCGTCCGCGGCGGCGGCTACAGCGCCATCGCCGAGAGCAACGAGGTCGGCCCCGAAGGGGGCCAGGTGCTCTCCGACCGGACCGTCGAGGTCCTCAACGCGATGTGGCCGGAGTGAACCCCGGGACGCCGGGCGAGAGTCGTCGGAGTACCAACGATCGGGCCCTTCTCTCCTCTTGGTTCCCTGCCGAAAAGCTGGGGAGCGAGCACGCCTCCCCCCTTCTCCCCTCGTGGGAGAAGGTGCCCCGAAGGGGCGGATGAGGGGGGCGCGACCGAGGGCCGCCGACTTCGAACCTCGTAGGCTGGGTCGCGACCCAGCCCGGGATACGCGACGCCTCATCTGGGCTGGGTCGCGACCCAGCCTACAAGGAGGGCCGGCCGGGGAATGCGGAGGCGGTCGCCCCCCTCATCCGGCCTTCGGCCACCTCCTCCCACGAGGGGAGAAGGATGCTTGGCATGAGCCGGCGAAAATCTCGTGCACCCCTCACGCCTCGTCCGTCCCCGCGGCGTTGCGCGGGGCACCCTTGAACAGGCGGCGGCCCGTCGACTGCTGGTACGGGGTCCAGGAGGACTCGCGGACGGGGTCGTCGCGGATCTCGCGGCCGAAGGCGTGGAGCTTGGCGTCGAGGTTGTCCAGGTAGTGCAGCGCGACGGCTTCCAGGGTCATCGGCAGCTTGGGGCTGCCGTACTCCAGGGCACCGTGGTGGCTGACGATCATGTGCTTCAGCCGCAGGAGCAGCTCGTTGGGGAACGGCTCGCCGGTCAGGTCGGCGGTGCGCTCCACCTTGTCGCGGAGCATCTCCACGCCCATGACCAGGTGGCCGACGAGCTGGCCCTCGTCGGTGTAGGCGAACGCCCGGTCGTACGACAGCTCCTCGATCTTGCCGACGTCGTGCAGGAAGATCCCCGTCAGGAGCAGGTCGCGGTCGACGTCCGGGTAGAAGCCCAGGATCTTGTCGGCCACGTTGAGCATCGTGACGACATGCTCCAGCAGGCCCCCCTGATAGGCGTGGTGGTTCTTGATCCCCGCCGGGGCGGCGGTGAACTTCGCCACGAACTCCTCGTCGATCAGGAAGCACTCCACCAGCGCCCGCAGGTGCGGGTCGTGCATCCCGAGCAGGACGTCGCGGAGCCGGTTGTAGAGCTTGCCGACGTTCTGCGAACTCTGGGGCAGGAAGTCCTCGGGCTCGACGCGCGAGGCGTCCATGACCTCGATGTGGGTCAGGATGACCTGCAACGAGCCCTGGAAGATCTGCGTCTTCCCGCGCGCCAGGAGGTAATCGCCCGGCTCGAAGGTGCGGGCCAGCTCCTCGGTGGCGTTCCAGAGCCGGGCGCCGACGCTCCCGGTCTTGTCCCGCAGTTCGAGCTGGAGGTACAGGTTCCCCTGGCGATTGGCCCGGAGCTGCTTGTCCGCCACCAGGAAGGCTTCGTCCACCGAGTCCCCGTGCGAAAGCTGATTGACGTAGCGACGGCTCATGGAGGGATCGGCTCGGCTCGGGGGGGCTTGGGCGGGGGGGACGGACGCGGGTCGATTCTAGGGACCCCGGCGGAGCGGGGTCAAGGGAGCCGCCCCCGGGGCGCCCCTTTGGGATTCGGCATCATCACGGCCTTCCCCCCTGGCGGGGGAAGGTGGCCCGGAGGGCCGGATGAGGGGAAGGACGAGCGGGAAAGCCGTCGGGATCCCGAGCCGGTCGGGCGGGCCTTCGGATCCCGACGGGGCCCCTGCTTCGCGTCCCCCTCATCTGACGCCTTCGGCGTCTGTCTTCCCCCGCGAGGGGGGAAGACGTCGAATACGCTCCGCCGAATTCCAGAAGCCCACCCGGGCCCCCGCCCCGCCGCCGGCCTCAGTAGGTCACGCCGACCGGCAAGCCGTCGGGCGGATTCTGGAAGACGTTCGTCGACGGAGAGCCGACGACGCCGGTCGACGCCTCGCCGTTGACCGTCGACACCAGCTTCACCAGCTCCAGCCGGTTCGCCGGCTGGTTGGGCAGGTTCAGCTTGTTGTAGGGGTCGATCACCACGCCGAGGTAGTAGGTGCTCGGGCTGGTCGGCAGCGCGGCGTTCACGCCGTTGATCGTCACGATGTTGTTCCGCTGGGTGACGATGTTGTGGCGCAGCCAGCGCGTGCCGCGGGCGTGCCGGGCGGCGTTCGGCAACGGCGTGGAGTTCACGCCGCCGATCCCGCCGGAGATCGTGTACAGCGACACGACCGAGCTGCCCAGGTTGAAGTCGGGCGAGGTCGACGCCACCACGGCCACCTCGACGTCCGACGTCAGGGCCGCCGCCCCCAGGTTGGCGATCTGGATCTGCGGCGCGATCACGTCGCCCGGCGACAGGCCCGTCGCGGGGAGATCGAACGAGACGGCGCGGAGCGTGGGCGTCGCCGGCGCGGCCGTCAGGTTGACGAGCATCGGCGGGCTGACGTTGTTGCGATAGCTCGACTCCAGCACGTTGCGGTCGTAGTTGGCGACCAGCCGGACCGTATATTCGCCGGCGGCCGCATAGCCCGCGGGCCGCTCGGGGAGCGTCAACGTCGCCTGGAACTGCTCGATGCTGTTCTGGCCGACCGCCGGCGCGTCGATCGTCCCGACCTGCACGCCCGACGCCAGCCCTCGCCCGCGCGGGACGAGGAACACGGCGACGGTGGACGCGGCCGCGTCGGCCTGGCTGGGCGTGTAATACGGCGGGTTGACGGTCCCGTCCGGGCCGACGCCGACCTGGAACGGCGGCGTCAAGGCCGTCGGCTCGGTGATGGTGCTGGCCCCGAGGTTCCGGAGCGTCACGTCGACCGTGAGCGTCCCGCCCCACTGGGTGGCGGGGGCGGACTCGCCGGTGATCGACAGGTCGGCCAGCGAGAAGCCGAGCGAGGTATACGCCATCAGCTCGCGGCCTTCGAGCCGCTCCGGCGCGGCCGGCCCGACCCGGCGGCGCGCCCGGCGAGCCCGACGCCCGCGCAGTGAATCCCATGAGAACACCGAACACCTCCCTGTCGCGGAGCACGGTAATGACGGACGGACCGGGTCGCGCCCTCCCCGCCGGCGGGCCCGGGGCGCGCGAACCTCTCGATGGTCTGAACATCGTCCCGACGTCGCGCGGACATCGCCGCGAATCGCGCGCTTCCGCCCCCCTCGGTTCGCGTCGCGCCCGTCGCTCCGTGCGCCCCGCCCGCACCGCTCGCACCGGCCGCGCCTGTTCGTCCGGGGGTTCCGTCCGCGCGGGCTCAGGGGGGAGGCGACGGCCCCCCCTGCTCCTCCCAGCGCGGCAGCTCGTCCCGCAGGCGGGCGCGGACGGCGTCGGCGAGCTTCTTGTCGGCGTGGGGGGTGAGGGCGTCCAGCCGCAGGGCCTCGCGGGCCTCGGCGGCGGCGTCGGCGAACATGGAGATCTCCGCGCTGGCCTCGGCGAGCCGGGCGTGGAGCGACGCGTTGGTCGGATACAGCCGCGAGGCCGTCCGCACGGCCTCCACGACGCTCGCCCGCAGGGGGATGATCTCCTTCGGCGAGAGCGAGCCACCCACCCGCTTCAGCAGGTCGCGCACCGCCCCCGCCCGCTCGCTGTGCAGGCCCCAGGCGTCCGGGCTCCGCGGCGGCGACGCCGCCTTCAGCAGGAGCGCGGGGATGGTCCGCCAGCGCAGGTCCTCCGGCTTCGCCCCGCGCGCCTCCCACGCCAGCGACTGGAGATACGCGTGGCCCAGCCAGGGCCGCACGTTGTAGGGGTCGGCCGCCTCGGCCGCCTGGTACGCCGCCTCGGCCCGATCGAACTGCTGCGTCCCCAGCGCGACCTCCGCGCGCTCGATCGCGGCCTCCGACCTCCAGAACGGCAGGGTCGCCCCGAAATACGACCCGACCAGAGCCGCCCAGCCGATCGCCAGCGCCCCGGCCGGGATCCGGCTCTCGACCTCGCGCAGCCGGCCGCTCCCCCGCCCTTCGCGCAGGTTCAGCCCGAGCGCCAGGAAGCCCCACAGCATCATCGCGACCGCCGGGAAGCTGAGGCCGCCTACCGCCAGCAGCGCGACCGTCACCGCCGCGCCCGCCGCCCCCAGCCCGAACGCCGGGACCGACGCCCGCCGCCAGAGCGGCAGCAGCAGCGCGGCGAACAGGCCCCACGCGACCGCCAGGACCAGCCATCGGATCAGCAGGTCTTCCAGGAACAGGTTCATCCGGCCCAGGACGAGGACCATCGCCAGCCCCAGCCCGGAGGCGGCCACCGGCCACGTCGGCAGGTCGCCGCGGGTCTCCTCGTCCCGGTCGTCGCGTAGCAGGATCAGGCCCAGGCCCGTCGCCAGCGCCCCGCCCAGCGCGAGGAACGCCCAGAACCCGGCGGTCGCCCAGGCTTCCAGGAACAGGTCGTGCGGGTCCTGGACCTCCTCGCTGGCCTGGGGCAGCTTGTAGCGGACGTAGTGGGCGCCGAAGTTCCCCGGCCCGACCCCGCGCCAGAAGTTGCCGGCCTGGATCGCCCTGCCGAACGTCGGGGCCTCCTCCGTGATCATGGCCCAGGTCGCCCGCCAGTATTCCGCCCGATAGCGCATCGACAGGTTCGACTGCGTGAGCACCTGCAGGTCGAGCCTCCCCGTCTTCAGGCCGACGACCGCCGAAGCCGCGACGACCACCGCGCCGGCGATGCCCAGGCCGATCAGCGCGCGCCGGGGGAGCAGCCGGCGCGCGTGCCACGCCAGCAGCGCCGCGGCGACCATCAGCCCGATCCAGGCGCTGCGGCCCTTGGTCATCACCAGACACGTCAGCAACACCAGCCCCGGGGCCGTCGCCGCCAGCAAGGCGGGCCATCGCGACGCGCCGGGCTCGACGGGCGTCGACAGGCCGCGAAGGCCCATGGCCATCACCAACACCAGGGGGCCCACCAGGAACCCCGCCAGCGAGTTCGCCAGGCCGAACGTCGCGAACGGCTCGTTCGACTGGAGGACGCGATTCTCCAGCGCCGCGCGGCGGGGATCGTCGGTGGGGTCGGCCCCGCCGGGCGCGCCCATCTGCTGGCGCATGGCCTCGGGGTCCCGCCGATACGCCTCCTGAAGTTGGGGGATCTCCACCACGCCCTGATAGATCCCGTACGCCCCGACCGCCGAGGCCGTCACCACCATCCCCAGCGCCAGCGCGGCGGACTCGCCCCGGCCGCGCGGCAGCCAGCGCAGCAGGAAGTACGCCACGCCCATCGCGGCCCATTCCCACGCCAGGTTCACGCCGATCCGCCAGTCCCCCGCGCGGCGGGCGCTGACGGCGACGAGGAACATCAGGGCCGCGACGAAGCCGTCGGCCGGCGAGATCCGGAACGCGAACCGACCCGTCAGCAGCGACGGCGCGAGCGCGATCGCCGCGACGAGGAAGACGGCCAGGTCCCACCCCAGGCCGGCGGCGGCGCCCTCGCGGAGGGAGGGCTCGCTGGGCCAGTAGCCCCGCGCGGCGATCAGGGCCGCGAGCAGCCCCAGCGCCAGGCGGCGGAGGTTCTCGGCCCATCGCGACGCCTCGGACGCGGCGTCGTCGCGGGAGAGGTCAGGTGCTTCCCGGTCCGGCGTCGTCGCCCCCCGGCGGTCGGCCGGCCCCCGCGGCGAGGGGCGCGGCGGGTTCGAGCCTCGCCTGGCCAAGAGTCCGCTCCGTTCTCGTTCCCGGTCCCGATCCGGCCCCCGAAAGCTCCAGGACCGCGACGATCCCCAGCAAGCAACCGGCCTGCGCCAGCACGACCCCCGCCCCCCAGGCGTCGAGCCGGTGGAGCAGCAGCGCCCCCAGCCCGCACGCCAGGGTCACCAGGTCAATCGTCCAGACCGCCTGCGGCGGCGTCAAGCCGCGGCCGACCAGCCGGTGCGAGAAATGCCGGCGGTCCGGCTGGAACGGGCTCCGGCCCTCGCTCAGCCGGATCAGGATCACCGACGTCATGTCGTAGAGCGGCACCGCCATCACCAGCAGCGGCGTGAGCACCCCGAACGGCGACGCCGTCCCCTCCTGGAAGAAGTTCCCCGCCACGGTCATCGACCCCAGCAGGAACCCCAGGAAGTTGCTCCCGGCGTCCCCCATGTACAGCCGCGCCGGGGCGTGGTTGTGCACCAGGAACCCCGCCAGCGCCCCCGCGACGATCGCCAGCACCGCCGGCGCGAACAGCCCCCCCACCGCCGCCTGCGCCGCCGCGAACAGCACGGCCGCGATCAGCGCGACGCTCGCCGACAGGCCGTCCATGTTGTCCAGCATGTTGAAGGCGTTCGTCATCGCCGCGATCCAGAGCGTCGTCACCGCGCCGCCGATCAGCGGGTGCGTGAACGGCCCGAACAGCGTGACCCGCACCCCCGACGCCGCCACCAGCGCCGCGCAGCCGAGCTGCACCGCCAGCCGCGGCTTCCAGCCCAGGCCGACGCGGTCGTCGACGAACCCCATCACCATCATCACGGTGGCCAGCCCGAGGATCGTCGCCAACTCGCCCGCCCGCGACTGGAGCCCCGAGGCGTGCCGCGCGACCCCCTCCGGCAGCCGGCCGCCGTCGAGCAGCACGGCGGCCCCGCACGCCCCCAGCACCAGCACGACCGCCAGCCAGATCGCCACACCGCCCCCCAGCGGCACCGGGGCCTTGTGCCCCTTGTGCCCCCCGGGACGGTCCAGCAGGCCCCACCGCGGCGCCATCGTCCGGGCCAGCGCGCACAGCCCCGCGCAAAGCACGAACGCCGCCCCCGCCAGGGCCGGGCCGATCGTCAGGAGGAGGCGGACGTTCTCGGGCATGGTCAGGATCCCGTCGACGGATCGTCGCAAGGCGGGGGCTTCAGCAGCCATCGCCGGACGGTCAGGCAGGCGACGAGCGCGGCGGCGAACACGACGAGCAGGCCGATCGTCCCGGCCCACTCGACCGTCCGGTCCGGCGGCCAGCCCCGGCGCTCGCCGCCGGAGAGGAGCCAGGCCAGGCCGAGCGGCCCGCCGAAGGTGATGGCGGACATCGCCCCCAGCAGCGCGTACGCCGCGTTCGAAACCGGCTGCGTCCCCTGGCCGCTCATGACGACTTCGCCGCCTCGCGCTTCGACCGGCCGACGAGGCAATGGCTGTGGAGCTTCTCCTCGGCCGCCTTCAGCTCGGCGAGGATCGAGTCGGCCGCGGTCTCGGCGG
>Ga0209958_1000991_pt1 | contig 28903 bp, 17 predicted proteins | sample ThiBio_inoc_plan_FD_183942 | JGI IMG/M metagenome (GOLD analysis project Ga0209958, IMG submission 183942) | Wastewater bioreactor microbial communities from Cape Town, South Africa - Thiocy_inoc_plan (SPAdes) | ecosystem: Engineered > Bioremediation > Thiocyanate > Unclassified | place: South...
CTGCACGCGGGGCAGTTCGTCGCGGTGCGTCGCAAGCTGGGGCTCCCGATCGCCTTTTGACGGCCCCCCTAGAATCCCCCGGGCGGCGCCGTGGTCGGCTCGCCCGGCCCACGCCACCGTCCGATGGGGATCGACATGCCGCGGGGGACGATTCGCATCGCGATCATCGGGGCCGGCGCGATCGTGCGCTCGAAGCACGTCCCCAACTTCCGGGCGATCCGCGGCGTCGAGCTGGTCGGCGTCTGCAACCGTCGCCGGGAGTCCTCCGCGCGGGCCGCTCGGGAATTGGGCCTCCCCAAGACCTACGGCAACTGGGAGGACGTGATCCAGGACCCGAGCGTCGACGCGGTGCTGATCGGGGCGTGGCCTTACATGCACTGCCCCGTCACGCTCGCGGCGCTCGACGCCGGCAAGCACGTCCTGACCCAGGCCCGGATGGCCATGAACGCCCGCGAGGCCCAGCGCATGCTCGATCGGGCCCGGGAGGCGACGGGGCAGGCGGCGATGGTCGTCCCCAGCCCCTACGGCCTGGCCGGGGAGGCGTTCGTCCGGTCGCTGATCGCCGACGGATTCCTCGGGACGCTCCGCGAGGTCCACGTCGACGGCCTGGCCGGAGACCTCGCCGACCCGTCGACCCCGATGGGATGGCGGCAGAAGACCCGGTACTCGGGCTTCAACATGCTGACCCTGGGGATCCTCCACGAGACCGTCTCGCGCTGGGTCCCGCCGGCCCGTCGCGTCCTGGCTTATGCCTCCAAGCTCGTCCCCGAGCGCTTCGACCCGGAGTCGAACCGGACCAAGGCCGTGGGGACGCCGGACAGCGTCCAGGTGCTCACGACCCACGAGGACGGCTCGGTCGGGACGTACCGCCTGAGCGCGGTGTTGTGGGGGGGCCGGTCGATGGGCGTGGCCCTGCACGGCTCGGAGGGCTCGCTGTTCTACGACCTGCTGACGGACGAGGTTCGCGGCGTGCGCCGGGGCGAGGACGCCCCTCGGGCCCTGCCGATCCCCGACGGCCTCCGCGGCGGCTGGCGCGTCGAGGCCGACTTCGTCGCGGCGATCCGGGGCGAACGGCCCGTCACGCACACCGACTTCGCGACCGGGGCCCGCTACATGCAGTTCACGGAGGCCGTCGCGCGCAGCTCGCGCCACCAGGTCCCGGTGGCGCTGCCGCTGAAGGAATTCTCCAACCCCAGCCTGTGAGCGGGGGTCGCGTCAGTACGCGCTGCCGGCGAGGATCCGGACGCTGGCGTAGGGGCTGAACTCGGCGGTCCGGATGACCCCCTTGACGTCCAGCGACTGCTCCTTGAACTCATGGTAGGGGAGTTCGTCGACGTCGACGTCGCCGACGCACTTGAGGATCTCCTGGAACAGCCGGGGGCTGTGGTCCTTGATCTCGACGGGGACGGCGATGGCGTCGATCACCAGCTCCTCGGCCACGGCGCGGACGACGTCCAGAAGGCGGGGGATGCCGGGCGTGAGGGTCAGGTCGATGACGTGGGCGTCGCTGGGGAGCGGGTAGGCGGCGTCCACGATGAGGAGTTCGTCGGTCTGGCCCAACTCGGCGAGGAGCGAGCAGATCGCCGGGTTGAGGATGCCGCCTCGTTTCATGGTAGCCCCTTCGTTCGATTCGAAACGACCGCGAGGACGACCGGGCGTCGCGATCGGCGACGCGGGCCGGGCCGTCCTCCTTGCAAGACATCACGACCCGAGGGGATTGGAGCCCCCTCGACGCCGCCAGTATAACGGTTGGGATAGGCGTGCTCCACCCGAACGGCCTCGCCCGGGCCGGCCCCATCCCCGTCGGCGACGGACGAGGCGCGATGTCACCCCCCAGGTCGAGACTTCGCAGCATCCTGCCGGCGGCCGTCGCCCTGGCCCTGCCGGGCGGCTGCTCGCCGCGCGATCCGTACCCGCCCGGCGTCGTCGCCGCGCCCGCCTCCGCCGCGCCCGTGGAGTCGATGGACGACCCGCGGATCGCCCACCTCCTGGACGCGGCGAGGACCTGGCGGGAGATGCGAGGCCCGGGGCGGGAGGTGGTGGATCAACTGGTGCTGGTCGCCGACGTCCCGACCTTCTTCTCCGCCCTCGCCGCGTGGGACGGGCGGACGTTCTATCCGATCCTCATCGACGACCCGCGATGGACCCTCCCGTTCGCGGAGGCGTTCCGGCCCTCGCGCATCCTGCGGTGGCCGACGACCCCCCGGGGCGTCGGGTCGGGGCCGGTGGACGAATGGGGGGCGGCCGGCGAGGCCGTGAGCCGGGCGTGGGTCGAGGACGAGCCGGGCCAGGTCGACCTGCCGCCCCCCGGGGCGCGGCCTCGCGACCTGGGCCGCACGCCCCCCGGGCTCGTCCTGTCGCACCCCGGCAGCCCGGCGCTGGCGGGGGCGGCCGCGCTGGCCGCGGGCCGATTCCAGCCCCTCGTCCGGGTCGGGCGGGTCGTGACGGAGGACCGGCGGGAGGAGCCGCTCGGCTTCGCCGCGACCCTCACCGAGGAGCAGGCGATCGCCTTCGCCCGGCGGGTGGAGGCCCGCGTCGCTTCGGTCGCGAAGTCGTACGGCGACCTGGGCGACGACGTCGACTTCCTGACGCTGGCCGGCGACTGGCCCTTCCGCTACGATTCGCGGCGGGGCTCCGGCATGAATCGGGGCGATCGGGCCGTGGACGACCTGCTCGGCCGCGAGTTGCCCCCCGGGACGGCCGACGTGGACGGGGCCCGACGGCGCTGGGCCTACACCGGCCGCCTCCTCGGCGACGCCCCGGCGTCCGTCTACCGGGCGATGGCGGCGCTCTTCCTCCAGCCCGAATCGGCCCTGCTCTGGAACACCTACGGCGGCGGCCACCCCTGGTCGGACTACGACGTGGCCGGGGCCGCGACGATCCTCCGGCTGATCCGGCCGGCCGCCGACGTCCGGGCCCACGCCGGGAGCCTGGCCGACCTGGCCGCCTGGCGCGCGGCGATCGAGGGGCCGGGGGGGCGGGACCTCCTGATGATGAATTCCTCGGGCTCGCCGGTCCGCTTCACGATCGCGGGCGGCCCGGGCTTGACGGGCGACGTCCCCCTGGACGGGACGTCGGCGGTCTCCCTGATCCACAGCTTCTCCGCCGCCGACCCGACCGACCCGGACACCATCGCCGGCCGTTTCCTGGACCGCGGGGCGTTCATCTACTACGGGTCGATGAACGAACCCTACCTGATCAGCTTCCGCGTGCCGTACATCCTGGCCCAGCTCATGGTCGCCGAGGTCCCCCTGGGCGCGGCGTTCCGGCAGGGGCCGGGCGAGGGATTCGGCTTTCCCTGGCGGCTGGTCTACCTCGGCGACCCGTTCTATCGGATCGATCCCGACCGCGCCCGCGACCGCCCCCGGCGGGCCCACGCCGATGCGTCCCCGCCCGGCGTCAACGTCCTCGCGGCGCGCCCCCGGCCCGACTCCCCGGATGCGGCCGGGACGCTCGACTGGTGCTACGAAGCCTCCCTGCTGGCCTCGGCGACCCTCGGCACGGCCGCGACGCCCGACGTCCTCCAGGCGCTCGACGACCTGGACCGGAGCCGGCTCGACGCCGGTCGCCGCGCCCGGTTCGACGCCCTGCTCGTCGACCGCTGCCTCGCGGCGGGGGACCTGGCGGGGCTGCTCGACCGATTGCTTCGAATCCCGGACCGCGAGCGGACCCCGACCGTGTGGCGGGCCGTCGAGACGGCGGCCTTCGGCCGGCTCGCCGCCCTCCTCCGCGAGGATCGCTTCGACGACGCCCTCGACCTGTGGGGGCGGATCGCGGTCGCCCCGTGGCGTCCCGGGTCGGACTTCCCCGGCGACCTCACGCGACGCATCGCCGAGGGGGCCGATCGAGGCCGGTTGCCAGCCTTCCGGGCGCGCCTGGCGGGCGCCCTGGATCGCCTCGATCCGGCGACGATCCCGACCGGCCGGCGGGAAATGCTGGAGGGTTCGCTCCGGAAACTCGATAAAGACCTGGCACGGTGAGATCGCACGACGAAACCCGCACTCGCGTCGGCAACTCTGCTTGCCCTCGGCGTGCGGTTCGGGTAGTTTAGAGCCCCTGTGACGGGGGGGCGATCCTCACCCAATCCTCCCCGACGTCGGCGCCGTAGCCAAGTGGTAAGGCAGAGGTCTGCAAAACCTCCACCCCGAGTTCGAATCTCGGCGGCGCCTCTCATCGCTCCCTTCCCAGCCCCCGGGCCGAGGGAGTCGCAATCCTCCCCAGCGAAGGCGGCCCGGGTGATCTCCCACCCAGGAGTCGCCCATGATTTCGCTCCGCCCGCTCGCGGCGTTCATGCTCTCCTTCGCGTGCCTGGCGTCGTCCTCCGGCGCATCCCGGGCCGAGGAGGAGGCGGGCCACCTGGTGATCTGCGGCGGCGGAGGGCTCCCGGACTCCGTCCGCGATCGCTTCGTCGAGCTGGCGGGCGGCGCGAAGGCCCGGATCGTCGTCGTCCCCACCGCCAGCGAGTCCGCCGACGGCCCCCCGCGGGAGCTGGACGAGTTCCTCGAACCCTGGCGCAAGCGCGGGGTCGCTTCGGCGAAGCTGCTGCACACGCGGTCGCGCGCGAAGGCGGACGACCCGGCGTTCGCCGCGCAGCTCGACGACACCGACGGCGTCTGGTTCAGCGGCGGCGACCAGTCGCGGGTCACCGAGGCGTACCTGGGCACGGCCACCGACGCGGCCTTCCGGCGGGTCCTCGCCCGCGGCGGCGTGCTGGGGGGGACGTCGGCCGGGGCGGCCCTGATGACGCGCGTCATGATCACGGGCGGGACCGAGAAGGCGAGCGTCGGCGAGGGCTTCGGGTTCCTCCCCGACGTCGTCGTGGACCAGCACGCCCTGCGACGGAGCCGACTGAACCGGCTGATGGGGGTCGTCGGCGAGCGTCCCGCGTTGAAGGCGGGCGTCGCGATCGACGAGGCGACCGCCCTGATCGTCGACCTCAAGGCCGGGCGATGGCAGGTCGGGGGCGCCTCGTACGTCGTCGTCCTGCGCCCGGCCCGGGACGGCAAGCCGGCCCGCATCGACGTCTTCCACGAGGGCGAGCGGGGCGAGTTGGGGACCTGGGCGATCGCCGATCGGGCCATCGAGGAGGATCGCTGAGCGACGGGCATTCCCGTTGGCGCGCGGGCCGACATGCGATAAGAACCGGGCCGCACCCCGCGCCCGCGCGGTGCGGAATCCCCGGTCCCTCGCGCCTCCGAGGCCGTCCATGATCGAATCGCGACCGCCGTCGGCGGGGCCGAGCGCCCGCCCCGCGTCCCCTTCGCGGTCCTTCCGCGCGCCGACCCCGGAGGCCGCCGCCTCGCCGGTCGCGTCGAGGTCGCCGGCCGCCCTCGATCGCGCGCTGGTCGCGGGGGTCTTCCTGGGCTCCTTCGCCCTGCTGCTGCTGAGGGCGCCGGGGCTCGACTACTTCCTGACCAGCCGCGACCACGGGTATCAGGTCGGCATCGGCGGGCAGGTCTTGCAGGGGGCGACGCCGGGCGTGGACATCGTCTGTGTGTACGGGCCGATGGCCATGCTGACGAGCGCGCTGGGACTCCGGATCTCCGGGTCGCTGCTGGGCGAGACCCTCCTCTGCTCGGGCGGGTACGCACTTTGTTTCACGCTGCTGTACGTCCTGGCGCGGCGGGATTGGTCGCGGACGGCCGGGCTCGCGGCGGCGGCGGCCGGCTATGCGCTGATGGCGCGGTACTACAAGTGGTACGTCTGGCTGATCCCGCTGGCGACCCTCTGGGGCCTCCGGGGGTGGATCGACGCGGCCGACGACCGGAAGCGGCGGTGGCTGGCGGCCTGCGGGCTGATCGTGGGCCTGGGATGGCTCTACCGCCTGGACATGGGAACGCTCGCCGCGGTCGCGGTCGGGCTGATGATCGCGGCGGCGGAATTCGGCCGGCCGTCGCGGCGACTCGCCGGCTCGCTGGCGGTCTTCGTCGCGGCGGCGTCGGCGCTCCCGATCGCCTGGACGGCCTACCTCGCGGCGGCGGAGGGGATCGGGGCCCCGTGGACGTTCCTGTCGTCGTCGTTCCACGGGGCGCTGGTGGTTTCGCGGGGCATGGCCGCGCCGATGGTCCCGCTGCCGTCGATCATCCTCGGCTTCACCTGCGCCTCGGCCGTGCTGGTGCTCTCCGCGACGATCGGCGTCGTCCAGTGGTGGCGGGGGGACGCGTCGCCGGGCTCGCGCTACCTGCTGGCGACGGCCCTGGTCGCGCTGGCGACGGCCCACCAGGCGACGCACCGCCGCGACCCCGCGCATCTCCTCCAGGTCGTCCCGCCGCTGATCGCGGGGGCGTTCGCGATCCTGGCCACGGCCCGCCGAGCGGCCGGGGACGCCTCGCGGGGCGTCCCGTCGCGTGCGGCCTTCGGGTCGTTCGCGATCGCCTCGGCCGGCATCCTGGCCTATGCGACCTACGGCCTCACCCCGTTCGCGCGCTGGGATTTGGTCCCCATCGGACCCGACCCGATCGCCCGGTTGAAGCGGCTCGCGCATCCGACGGCCGCCGTCGACCACCCCGGCCTCGCCGTCGTCCAGGCCGTGCGCGAGAACTCCGCGCCCGGCGACGCGATCCTCGTCTTCCCGCTCGACTCGCAGCTCCTGACGCTCGCCGAGAGGCGCATGAGCGGCCGGCTGCACGGCTATTATGCGGGGGTGTTCGACGCCCCCGACGACGCCCGCCTCAACCTGGACGCCGTCCTCGCGGACCCGCCCGTCCTCGTCGTCGTCCCCTCCCCCAAGGCCGACCCGAGCGGGTCCGACTGGCCTGCCGACGAACTCGCCCGCAAGGGCCGGGCGGCCCACGCCTATCTCGAAGGCCACATCCGCGCCGACTACCCGCGGACCGTGTTCGACGACGGCCGTTCGGCCGTCCTGGCGCGGTGATGGAGTCCTCCAATCCGGGTAGAGCTTTCGATCCTTGAGATTGATCCGGCACGAGCCCGTGGGAGGATGGGCGGGGCGGCCGGCCCGGCCGCGCGGAGTAGGCCCGTTTCGGGGCGACCGGGCCGGTCGCCCCACCTCTGATCCATCGAATCACGGCCGTGCCGTCGTACAGGTCGAAGGGGCCGCGAGACCAGCCTCGTTTCTGGCCGGCCCGCTTGGCCAGGTCGATCGCCCTGGCGCCGTAGGTCGGCGCGGGGCCGCGTCGGCCGGCGGGCTTGGGGCCGGGGAGCGTCCGCAGGGCCGCGTCCTTGCGGAGCCGGCCGACGACCGTGATCCCCATCTCCTTCGCCGCCTTCGGCACGTCCTTCTTGGCGTAGGCGCCGTCGGCGACCAGCCGGATCGGCCGCCCCAGCAGGCCGAGCCACCGCTTCGCCCACCTCAACAACTCGACGGCCATCACGAGCTTGGTGCGGAAATCGGGGCGATGCTTCGGGTCGATCGACGGCAGATCCTTCTCGCGCACGTACAGCCGCGACAGCAAAGGCAAAGTGATCACGCCCCAGGATTGATGCTCGACGAGCAACGCCATCACGACGAAGACGTGGCCGTACAGGTGCGGCGAGCCGGCCGGGCCGGGCGTGGGGTTGTGATGGACGCCGGCGGCCTGGACGAACGGGCCGTAACGTCGCGTCGGCGTCGCCTCCGCCCTCGGATCCGCGAATCGAACCTTCCCATCCGGCGGCTCATCGACTCTCCGATTCCTATTTAAGGCTCTCGGCCCGCACGACGCCGGCTGTGTTTGCAACGGACGCCCGGCCCGAATCAAGGTGCTTCATCCGGCGTATTCGGCTCGGCCCGCACGAGCGGCTCGGGCCGACGTGTGGATTCCGCCCGACGAAAGAAGCGTCGTGATAAGTTCTCTATGAATTCAACCGAGGTGGGCGGGTAGGCATCGACGCCTGCCTCGACAGCCGACTCGGGGCGACATCATCTCGAACGAGCATGGAGGTTCGTAGAACATGTCTTCACGCACCGCCTTCCGACCGACCGACATCCCCGGCGTCCGCCTGGAGGACCGCGTGGTCCTCAGCGGCGGCGCGGGCGGGGCCATGGGGGGCTCCGTCCTCCTCCGGAACGTCCGGACCCCCTCCCGGGTGGTCAGGCCCGCCCGCCCCTCGGTCTCGTCGCTCGTCGACGTGGCCTTCGACTCCTTCCAGGAGCAGTTCCGCCAGGTCCGCTCGACCTACCTGGCCTCGGTCCAGGCCGGGACGGCGACGGACGCCGACCGGAAGGCCTTCAACGACTACGTCGCGCAGCGGGTGGACCTGCTGGCCCAGCAGGTCACGAACAGCATGCTGGTCTATCCCAAGGGCTCCAGCCGCGGGAACGACGGCTCCAGCGTCCTGCCCCTGATGGTGGCCCGCATCAAGGGCGACGCCTCGACCGACGCCGAGACCGGGCGGCAGACCACGACCCTGAAGTCGTCCCTCACGTCGTCCACCCCGGCCCCCGGCGCCTCCGAGACGACCATCGCCCTGGCGTCGATGGCCCAGGACGACGCGGTCGAGGCGTCGCGGGTCTCCACGATCAACGGCGTGACCATCGTCCGCAACGGCTACTTCGGGGCTAGCCGGAAGAAGGGCTGACCGCCCCCCGGCCCCGCCGGATCCACCCCCCCCCCCAACGCCTAGCGACGAGGCCGCTCCATGCGCCCCGAGCGACAGAAGACCGTAAGACCGCGGCGAGACGTCCCGGGACGCCTGCGGTTCGAAACCCTGGAGGCGCGGGCCGTCCCCGCGCTCGTCGTCAACCCGATCGCGGCGGTCGCGGGCGTCCAGTTGAACATGAGGATCGCCGAGTTCGCGGTGGGCGACGTGACGGCGCCCGTCTCCCCCACGGCCGCGGTCGATTGGGGCGACGGCCGCAGCGGGCCCGCCTCCGTCGTCCCGATCACGAGCAGCACCTACGGCGTCATCGCCTCGACGACCTTCCCGAACGCCGGCACCTTCGCGGTCAAGGTGACGGTCACGGGGGGGGCGGATTCGACGAAGACCGCGGCCGGGGAGGCCGTCGTCTCGCCCGCCGTCGGCGCGGGCGACCTGATCCCCACCGCCACCTCGATCGCCGCCGTGGTCGGCCAGCCGTTCCGGGGCGCCGCGGCCACGTTCTCCGACCCGACCGCCGGCGCGAAGGCGAGCGACTACACGGCGACCATTCAATGGGAAGGCGCGACGTCCACGGCCACGGCGGGGACCGTGGTGGCGGACTCGGCCGGGAACTTCCACGTCGAGGGGGATTTCACCTACGCGACGACCGGCCCGAAGTTCGTGGTTACGACCATCCGGCGGACGAGGGACGGGGCCGTCGCCCAGACCACCTCGGCGGCCCAAGTCGCCGCCGCGCTCCGGTCGTCGACGCCGACGCCGGCCACGGCCACGGCGGGCTCGCCGTTCACCGGGCCGCTGCTGCGGTTCAGTTCCGCGCCCGAGTCGGGAGCCGCGTCGGACTATGGAGCAACCATCGACTGGGGCGACGGCACGACGGGCGCCGGGACCATCGCGGCGACCGCCGGGGCGACCGCCGATGCGCCTCCGGCCTACCTCACGGTCCACGGGACGCACATCTACACCGCCGCGGGCCCGTACACAGTAACGATCCGGGTCGAGCAGGCGGGGGGCGGCGAGCCGATCACCGCCAAGGTCCCGATGACGGCCTACGCCTTCACCGGCGGGCTGGACTCCGGGAGCCTGGTGGGGACGGCGGCGGGGGTCTCGGTGACGAATCAGACCATGCCGGTGCTGTCCGGGACGGCGGAGCCCGGGGCGATCGTCGCGCTGACGATGCGAAGGCTCGGCGGGGGCGATCCGGTGGGCGTCGCCGACGTGATCGCGGACGCCTCGGGGCGGTGGAGCCAGACCGTCGGGCCGATGGGAGGCGCGTTCCTGCTCTACGGCGTGTCGACCCCGGCGGGTGGCGTCCCCTCGCCGCCGACGCTCCTGAACGGCAGCCGTCCGATCGCCGTGGAACTGAACCCCGCCCGCATCCTGGCCGCAGGCCGACGCCCCGGCGCCGACCGCGTGACGGTGACCTACAGCGTCGGCGACGGGACGACCCCGGTGGGCCTGACGTCCGCCGGGTCGTATTCGGTCCGCCTGGCCGACGGCCACGCGGTCGCGCCGGCCTCCGTCCGGATCGCGCCGGCCAGGGGCCGATCCACCGCGCGGAGCCTCGTCCTGACGTTCCCTCGCGGCACGTTCACCCGCCGCGAGGCCGCGACCCTCGCCGTCTCGTTCGCGGGGGCCCAGGGCGCGACTGGCGCACCGGCCGACCCGATCCTACTCCCCGTCCGCCTCGGCGGACGCTGAGATCGGCCCACCGGGCCGGTCCGGCCCGGTCCTTGCGACCGGGCCGGACCCGGGCGGTCGTCAGCGAGGCTTGAGGAACCGGAAGCCGACCTGGCCGTCGGACATCTTCTCCACGAAGACGTCGACGGAATAGCCGCCGGTCTTGATCTCGGCCCGGACCACGCTCAGGTCGCCATCGGCCACGGACTCGGCCTGGGCCACGACCTCGCCGACGGCCTCGCCTTCAGCCACGGCCTCGCCTTCAGCCGAGGTCTCGCCTTCAGCCGAGGTCTCGCCTTCGCAGGCGTCGGCGCAATCGTCCTCGCAGGTGAGGAACCGGATCGAGCCGTTCGAGTTCGAGGACATGACGCCGTAGGGGATGAACTGGTCGTTCGCCAGCCGGACGACGATGCAGAACAGTTCGGGATCGCCGGGCGACCGAAATCGTGTGTCGTTGATGCAGCAGAGGATGATGCAGCGATCTTCGGACATGCGGGTCCGGAAGATCCGCCCGGACTGGATGTTCATGTCCTTGCCGTTGAATTTCAACTGCTTTTCCATCACATTCCTGACGGCCCCCAGAGTCGCGGCGATGCCGAAGTCGCCGTCCGGCTTGAGGAAGGTCACCGCGAAGCAGCGGATCGCCTCCTCCTCCCCGCCATATGGGGAGGTGTTGTAATCGGCCGCCGAGCCGATCCGCGAGCCGGCCGGTTGCAGCCCGTAGCCGATCCCGCCGAGCTTCTCGACCCGGAACGCGCGCGGGATCGGGGGGGCGACGGGATATAGCGTGGAGACGGCCTCGCTGAGCGGCGGTGCGAGGGAAAGACTTCCAGAGTCGCCCGCCTGGAGTCCGGCCCCCGCATCGGAGGCCGGCCGGAACGCCTCCACCGCCCCAGGCTGCGAGGCCGCTTGGTCCGAGGTCGGGATTTGCGAGGATTGGGCGGCGAGGCCCGCGCAGACGAGGCCGACGGCCAGGATATTCATTGATGTCGAACCCGGGTGTGGGGACGGTCGAGGGAGACTCCACGACGAGGCGATTCGTTGGAATTGTGCGCCTGATCGGGAAGATGTCAAAAAGTCTGGCCGCCGAGGAGCCCCGGGGGGGCCCGACGCCCCCCCCCCCGGAATTCGCAACGCTCACGCGATCGGGCGGTCTCTCAGCGCAGGATCGTGATTTTCAGATCGTTCGTCGTCAGGACGGGCGCGAGCGGCCCCTGCGGCCCCACCGGAGTGACGACCGCCCGCAGCGAGAGTTCGTCGGCTTTGGGGTCGATGATGGGCTTCGGCGCCGACTCGATCTGGCCGAGCACGAAGCGGACGTCGGCGTCGCTCAGGGTCGCCGCGCCGTCCTCCATCGCCACCGGGGCCGGCAGTTCGTCGCCGAGGAACCCCGCCGCCGACGGGGACAGGAACCGGATCCGGAGGCTGGTCGGCACCAGGCCGCGCGGGTCGTCCAGCTCGATCCGGACGCTCGGGGGCGGGGGGGACCCCCCCCCGACCCGCATCGGGATCTTCGGGGAATGGAACGAGAAGCCCGACGTCGTGGCGGCGGCGGTCGCGGACGCCGGGGCCGGGGTGGCGGCCGCCGCCGACTTGGACTTCGGCGGCTTGGGCTTCCCGGGAGCGTTGCCGGCCGGGATCATCAGCCGGTTCGACACGCCGTTCGGAGAGGCCAGGAAGACCTCGACGGCCTGCTCCGGAGTCGGTTTCGGCTTGGACGGGTCGTCGGCCATGTTCCGGGCGAGGTAGTTGGTCCTGGCGGCCCCCTCGGGGACGGTGATCTGGATGACGTCTCGGCTGACGATCCGGACGTCTTCGTCCTTCAGCGGCTTGCCGCCCACCACCACGCGGGTCTCGTCGATGTTCAGGTGGCGGGCCTCCAGCAGCACCTGGACCGCGCCCTTCTCCGGGACCCGGGCGACGCCCCGGAAGCCGACCAGCTCGGGGGCCAGCGAACGGCTGCCGGGGGTGAACAGTTGGAAGCCGGCCGAGGAGGTCTCGAAGGGGACGTCCACGGTGAGGGTCTGCATCGGCAGCATCGCCTCGACCTGGTCCAGCCGGGCCCCCAGGCGTTCGAGGTCGCCCTCGCGATAGTGGCCGCACTGGCGGGCCCAGGCGTAGGCGTCGCGCAGCTCGGCCATCCGCCGGCCCTGCTCGACCATCCTCGCGGTGTGGACCTTCATGTGGTCGGGGTCGTGGAGCGGGAACCAGTTGCCGGTGGCCTCGAACTTGACGCGCTGGAGGAACGACGGCATGACCACGACGACCGTTAGCTCGCGCTGGCCGGGCTCCAGCTTGCTGTTCTTGACGCCGTAGTTCCGGCCGGGTCCGCCGCGCCAGACGAGGTTGGCGACGGTCTGGAGGTTGCTGTCCTCGATGGGGGGCGTCTGATACCGCGGGTAGAACTTCCAACCGAAGGTGTCGGAGCCGTGGGCGAAGGTGGTGACGGTCCGGTTCAGCGCGATCGTCTCCGCGTCCATCTCCAGCCGCTTCGAATACTGCTGGGCCTGGGTGAGCGAGATTCGGCCGGAGGCCAGCGAGTAGGCGACGGCCAGTTGGAGGTCCCGGCGCTGGCTGACGGCCTCGGCGATGTTCTGCTGGTCGACGACCGGGTCCAGGGCGAAGGTCACCATCGGCCAGCGGGCGGCGACGTAGCGGCGGAAGACGTCTTCGGAGTCCGGGTCGGGGCTCGACGGGTGGAACTGGAGGGCGTCGAGGTCGCCGGGCTGGAAGCCATGCTCCCCGGCGGTGGCGAGCATGTCCTCCTTCAGGCGGCGGTCGAGCAGCCCGGCGTCGACGGCGATCGCCCAGCAGAGCGCCGGCAGGATCCGCCTGGTGTCGCCTCGGAGGTCCCCCGCGAGCGCCCCGACGAGCCGGGGGTATTCCTTCTCGTTCAGGGCCGAGTATTCGCGCGCCGCGACGAGGTCGGCCACGGTCGGGACGAACGCCTCGTACTGCGGGTACATGTCGTAGGCCGTTCCTAGCTCGTGCCGCAGGTAGGCGACCACGTCCGACTCCTGCGGCGTCTCCGTGTTGAGCGAGCGGTAGACGTTCCGCGCGATCGCCAGGAGGTTCTCGGAGATGAAGACGTGGGGGACCTCGCCGGGGCCGATCGGGTAGCTGCGGGTGCCGGTGCGCGTCCCCGGCAGCCGTCCGCCTTGGCGCAGGGCGTCCCACAGCTGCGACGGGGCCCAATCGTCGTATTCCGGCTTGTAGTCGGGCTGGCCGCGAAGCTTCTGCGCCTCCAGGTAGGCGTCGTACTTGTAGGCGGTGTGGTTGCGGACCAGCTCATACACGACGGGCGCGAGCTGGTCGAGGACGTCGGCGATCACGAAGCGTCGGAACGTGTCGCGGAGGAAGCCGGGGCCGAACTCGGGCCGCATCCGGACCGTGACCAGGGCCCCGTGCCCCCTCAGGGTGGCCTCGCCCGGCTGGATCGAGGCCGGGGCGCGGAAGAGGTACAGCCCGTAGCCTGCCATGTCCGACACGTCGTCGCCCATGTTGACGCGGCGAAGCTCGCTCAGGTGGTCCAGCCATCGCTTGCGCTCGTCCAGGACCACCGTCGGCTCCAGGCCGATCGCCATGGCGTCCTTGTTCGACGCCGAGAAGGGTTCCGGCTTTTTGTCCTTGGTCGTCCCCCCCTCTGTGAAAGGGGCTGAGCCCTGGACCGCCCCTACGGCCTTCTCGCCGCCGACGTCCGTCGACTGCTGCGAACCGTCGAAGATGGTGGCCGAACCGACGGTGGGCTCCGTCCCCGGCGTCTGAACCCCGAGCAGCCGTTGCTGGAGCGAGCCGGCCTCCCCCAGCTTTTTCTGCGCGGGATCTCCGACGATGGCCTCGCCAGTTGTGACGGGCGCGTTGACCACCACGTTATTCGTCGACGCCGAGGTGCGCCGCCGTCGGCCCTCGCCTGGCAGGGACGTGAGGACGCCCGACAGCGCCGTCTGGCTGCTGAACGCCGCCTGCTCGCTGCGGGCGACCCGGGCCGACAAAACGCTGTTGAAGTACTCCGGGTTGCCGGCCGGCTTCCCGTCCGCTCCCGGGATCGTCTCCTCCAGCACGACTTTCATCTGCTCGTCGAAGTCGCGGCGGTAGAGCGTCATGCGGTCCTGCCCCCAGACGTCGGGCCGCTTCAGGGCCACGACGCCCTGGGTCAGCAGGGAGGATTCCAGGGCGTCGAGCGACCGCGCGATCTGCTCGGGGTCGTTCGGCTGCGACGGCGACGCCTTGGGATGCCACGGCCAGTCGGCGGGGGCCGGCGGGGCGAACGCCCAGGCGAAGGCGGCCAGGGCCAGCGGCGCGACCGTATATCGGAGATTCATGTCGAAATCCTTTCGAGAGATCCGCCGTCGCCGGAGGACGGCCCGCGCCCGTTCAATCCGCCTTCATCTTCTTCATATAGACGACCTTCAGGTTGTTCGCCGCCGTCTTCGTCACCCCCGCCAGGCCCTTGTCCGGCCCGAACACCGGGGTGACCAGGATCTCCTGGGATTCCGCGTCCGCCTTCGTCTTGCCGTCGACCGTTTCGAAGAAGCCGGGGTCGGACTGCCGGAGCCGGACCAACTGGGCGGTCAGCCCTTCGAGGTCTTCGTCCCGGATCGCGTAGAAGCCCGACGACCCGCCGCCGGCCGGGAGGGCCTCGGCCTGGACGGTGATCGGCCCCCGGCCGGGCTCCTCCTTCACGGCGGCGAACTTGAACGTGACCCGCAGGCGGGTCGGCATCACGCCGGACGGCTCGCCGAGCCGAAGTCGAACACTCTGGACGCTCGGCAGGGCGGCGGGCACGACGTACCGGGTGCCCGGCTGATCGCCGACCGCCTTGAATCCCACTCGCAGGATCGGATCTTCCAGGCGGTAGGCGGCGGCCTTCTCCTTCTCCGCGGCCTCGGCCGCCTTCTTCTCGTCGGCCTGCTTCTTGGCCTTGTCGGGGTCGGTGTAGGGGATGAGGAGGCGGTTGGAGATCCCGTTCGGCGTGGAGAGGTACAGCTCCACATAGTCCTCGATGTCTTCGGTGCCGTCCTCCTTCCAGCGCTTCAATCGGGTCGGCGTGACGGTGCCGGGGATCTTGACCCGCAGCACGTCGCGGCTCACCACCTCGACGGTGGCCGGGGCGTTGGGCTGGGCCGGATCGGCCGCCACGAGCGCCACGCCCCCGGCCACGAGCTGCGACTCGTGGAGGCTCACCCGCTTGGTGTGGATGAGCAGCGAGGTCGACGCCTTCTCGCCAGCCGTGATGAAGTCGCAGCCCTCGAAGCCGATCAGCTCGGGGACGAGCGACTGGCTCCCGGGCGTGAAGAGCTGGAAGCCCGCGGCCGTGGACTCGTAGGGGACGCTGACGGTCTGGGTCTGGAGCGGCAGCATGGCCTCCACCTGGTCCAGCCGCGAGGCCAGCCGCTCCAGGTCGCCGGCGCGGTAGCGGCCGCAGGCGTGGGCGCTGGCCAGCGCCTCGCGGACCTCCTCGATCTGGCGGCCCTGGGAGATCATCCGGGCGGAGTGGGTCTTCATGTGGTCGGGGTCGCGGAGCGGGAAGAAGTTGCCGACGACCTCGAACTTGACCCGCTCCAGGAACGACGGCATGACCACCACCGCCGTCAGCTCGCGCTGGCCGGGCTCCAGCTTGCTGTTGTTGATCCCGTAGTCGCGCCCCGGCCCGCCGCGCCAGACGAGGTTCGTGATCGTCTGGAGGTTGCTCTTCTCGATCGGCGGGTAGAACCGCCAGCCGAAGGAGTCGGCGCCGTGCGCGAAGGACGACACGGTCTTGTTCAGCGCGATCGTCTCCGCGTCCTGCTCCAGCCGCTTCGAGTATCGATTCAGGTTCTCGAACGAGGTGCGGCCGGCCGCGAACGAGAACGCCAGCGCGAGCTGGAGGTCGCGGCGCTGGGACGCCGCGTCGTCGATGTTCTGCTGGTCGACGACCGGGTCGAGGGCGAACGACGCCATCGGCCAGCGGGCGTTGACGTAGCGGCAGAAGGCCTCATGCGCGTCGGGGAGTGGCAGGCTGGTGTAGAACACCATGCCGTCGACGTCCGGCGCGGCGGCGCGGGTGCGTTCGAAGGTCGTCTTCATGTCCTGGCGCAGCCGCTTGTCGAGCTGCCCGGCGTCGACGGCGATCGCCCAGCAGAGCGCGACCAGGGGGTTGTCGACGTTGCCGCGGAGGTCCCCCGGCAGCGACCCCGCCAGCAGCGGATAGTCCTCGTCCCGGAGCTTGGAGAATCCCTTCCCCGAGGCGAACTCCCGCCGGTCCACATCATAAGTGACCTGCGCGATATGGCTTTCGAAGTACGGCAGCAGTTCGTAAGCGGCCTCCAATTGGTGCTGGAGGTACGTCCGGACGTCCCCCGCCTTCTTCCGCTCCGTCGGCAGCGCCCGCGCCACGTCCTCCGCGATGGCGAACAGCTGGTCGATCAGGAACACGTCGTCCACGTCCGACGGCGCGATCGGATACGTCCGCGTGTTGTCCCTCGTCGAGGGCAGGCTGGCGGAACCGACGCTGTCGAGGTTGGAGGTGAGGTCGGCCAGCCTGTCCTGGCTCTCCTTTATTATCTTCGCTGCCTCTGCGATCGTGTTGGTGTAACCTTTAAGATCGACTGGCTCAGACAGCATGCAGCGGGCGATGGTGTGAATACTGTTGGCCAGCTTCATCAACTTGGCATCTGAATCGGGGACGGCGAGCAATCGCTCCACCTGCGTGGGGATCGAGGCGCAATCGCCGAGGTTGACGTACCGCTCGGAGTCGAGCGGGATGGGCGCCGCCAGGGCGATGCGAGCGAGCTGGTCACGCCTGGGCAGTCCCCTCGGGGCGACTCTCGACGACACCTTCGAGGCTGGGGACATGGGCCGGCTCCGTGACGCTCCTCGGCCCTCGTCAACTTCAGGCGGGATGTTCTGCCGGACCGGCTTAATCTTGCTCAGAGCCTGGACGTATTCGTCGACCGCAGCGTCGATCCTTTGCTGTTCCGCCGAGTTGACAGCGTCTTGGAGAACTGCGAAGGCCGACTCTGCTATCGTTTCTGCTGACCCCGTCGGTGCGGGCCTTTTATTCGGGGGGGTGCCACCGGCGGTGTCGGCCAAGGCCGAAGCCCTGTTGCCGGCAAAATGTTTCACAATGTCAAACGGAAGGGCGTCTGAAGCATCCTCTGTATACCATTCGAGGGCATCCCTGCCGGAGCCGCCCTGTGTTAGAAGAGCGAGTTGCTTTGCCGCTTGCTCCTCGGACCAACTGAATTCCAGTTGACCCCCATTTGACCTGACCTTTCTTAACGCGTCGGTGATCACGAGATGGCATTTTAGCTCCATTGGGTTGTGTGACATCCTGCGCAGTCCGGCCTTTATGGCGGTGGCCTGCTTCTCAGGGTCGCCCCCTTGGTAGAACTCGCAGATCTTCGTGAAGGTTGCGACAATTGCATTCTTCGCCTCATTCCGGGCGACGTCCCTTTTGGCCTCCTCCTTTCCGAGTTTGTCTCGCTGCTTCGCCAACTCGGCTCTCAGGTTCTTCCTCGCATCCAGCAGCCCCGACCGGATCATCTCATACACGACGGGGCTGAGCTGGTCGATGACGTCGGCGATGACGAGGGTGCGGTAGGTGTCGCGGAGGAAGCTGGGGCCGAACTCGGGGCGGACGGTGGCGGTGACGACGCCGCCGTGGCCCTTCAGGGTGCATTCGCCAGGTTGGATCGAGACCGGGACGCGGAACAGGTACAGGCCGTAGCCGGCCGAGTCCGAGACGTCGTCACCGAGGTTCACCCGGCGGATCTCGTTGAGGTGGTCGAGGAACCGCTTCTTCTCGTCGAGGTAGACCGTCGGCTCGATGCCGAGCTGGTTCTCGTTCATCCCGATGTTCTGGAACGGCTTGCCCCCCTGGAACATCGCCCCCGGGGCGGTCGCCGTGAGCGGCCCTTGCGTGGGCAACAGGCCCTTCGCCAGGTCGAACTGCGTGTTCCGTTCGCCGATCACTCCGTCGTTGTCCAGGCTGATGGCATTGCTGGTCGCGTTCCCGGTCTTCAGCGCCGTCAGCGAGGCGCCCAGGGCCACCTGGCTGCTCAACGCGGCCTGCTCGCTGCGGAAGACCCGGCCGGCGACGTTGAACTTGAATTCGTCCTTGAGCGACTTCTTCATGTTCGCTTCGAAGTCGTTGCGGTACGTCGACATCCGGTTCTGGCCCCAGACGTCGGGCCGCTTCACGACGATCACGCCGTCGTCCAGGATCTTCTCCTGGATCGCGTCGATCGACCGCGCGATCTGCTCGGGCGAATTCAACAGGTCCGGCGACGCTTTGCGACGCCACGGCCAGTCGTCCCCCCGGGCTAGACCCACGGTCGCGAGGACGATGAGGCCAGCCATCCGTCCCGACTTGAAGTGCTTTCGCATACTCGACCTCACTAACGGTGCGACCCGCCAATCCAGCCCATTCGTCAAGCCCGGCAGCTAAAGATCGGACGAAAGCGTCGATTTCGTCACTAAAATCTCGTCGAGCAACCCAGGCGGCCTTGGGGCCATGCATGTGTTTGTATTCTGTTTCCGATTCAGAGCAAAGGATGTATGGATTCATGTACTTTCTCGGAGTCCGTTCCGAAAGGCGGGCGGCGACCGTAGGCTGGGGGTATGGCACGCGAACCGTATCCCAGCGACCTGACCGATGCGCAATGGCGGCCGATCGCCCCGCTGGTCCCGGCGGTGAAGCCCGGCGGGCGGCCGCGGAAGTACGAGATGCGGGAGGTGATGGACGCCCTGCTGTACATCGACCGCGAGGGCTGCACGTGGCGGGCGTTGCCGCACGACTTCCCGCGCTGGAAGACCTGCTACAACTTCTTCCGCCGCTTCGAGGCCGACGGGACCTGGGACGCGATGGTCGCGGCCCTGCGGGTCGCAAGAAGCTCGGGCGCGAGTCGACGCCGAGCGGGGCGTGCATCGACAGCCAGTCGGCCAAGACGGCCTCCGGGGGCGTCGAGGTGGGGGTGGACGGCGGGAAGATGGTGCGGGGCCGCAACCGGCACATCGTCACCGACACGCAGGGGTCGCTGCTGATCGTGGGGGTGACGGCGGCGAACGTTGATGACGGGGCGACGGCCCCTCGGCTGCTCGCCGGCCCGCCAGCGGCGAGCTTCCCGCGGCTGTCGGTCGTGCGGGCCGACCGGGAGTATCGGAATAGGAAGCTGGACGAGCGGCTGGCGGGTCGGGACCGGCTGCGGCTGGAGATCTCGTGGAAGCCTGATGGCGAGGAGGGGTTCAAGCCGCTGAAGAAGCGTTGGGTGGTCGAGCAGGCGTTCGGCTGCCTGCTGCGATGGCGACGGCTGGTGCGGGACTTCGAACGGCTGCCGTCCACGAGCGCGGCGATGGTGAAGATCAGCGCGATCCACCGCATGGTCCGCCGCGCCAGGCCGCCGCGGGGCCGGAAGAAATACCGCTACAAGCGGCCGCCCAAGGCGGCCGCTTGAGCCTTATGGAACTGTCTCTCAGTTCAGACAAAGCACGAGTTCCGGCGTGAAGCCCTGCACCGAACCCAACGCCTCCTGGCCGTTTGGAGCCGCGAACACCTCGCATCCGGCGTATCGCAGCAGCCATGCGAACGACTCCCGCAGGTCGTCCATGTCCTCGACGAGAAGTAATCTCGTGGCGATCCCGGCGCGATTCCCACGCCGCCCCCACCGTCCGTCCATGAAGTCCGCTCTGGGAAGCGGAATTCATCAAGGCAACTCACGGGCCGTGCCTCGGGGTTTAACGGGAGACGGGCGGGGACATTCAGGGGGGAACCTGAGGAACGCCCGTCGGGCGACTCGCTCAAGAACGGCCCACCTCGAGCCGATAACTCCGGTGTGCTTTGCCAGTCCGCCGCCCCAAAAACTCATGCTGCCCGGCGGCCCCGCCGCCCGGCATTGCATACCGCCGCGTGCGGCAGGCGAGGCGCCAAAAACCGAAGGCCGGGCGGGCGAGTCCTACCCGGCCTTCGGTGTTTCTGGAGTGGCGGATTCGGGAACTCGCCCCTAGATGAGCCGGCCCCCGGTCACACGGTCCGCCCCCTAAGGTCATTCATTTCGCCGACGACAGGGCCTTGCCGACGGCCTCCTTGATCGCGTCGCCGCGGAGGTCCTTGGCGATCACTCTCCCGTCGGGGCCGATCAGCCAGATCGACGGGATGCCTCGCACGCCGTATTCGTTCGGCAGTTTCGCCTCGCCGAAGTTCCCGAGGAACGCCTGCCGCCACCCGAGCGCGTTGCCGTCGACGTACTTCCGGGGCGCCTCCTTATCCTGATCGAGGCTCAGCCCGATCATGGCGAATCGGTCGTCGTCCCGGTACGCCTCGAACGCGGACTTCAGGTGCGGCGTCTCGGCCGCGCACGGCCCGCACCAGGTCGCCCAGAAGTCGAGGAGGACGAACTTCCCGCGGAAATCGTCCAGCTTGACGACCCCCTCCCCCAGGGCCGCGACCTCGAACCCCGGGGCCTGGTCCCCGACCTTGACCCGCTTCGTCATCGCGAGTTCGATCGTGCCGACGTCGAGGGGCTCGTCGCTGCGCCCGCCCTCCATCGCGGGGATGGTGAACTTCCGCCGGGCGGAGGCCAGCAGGTCGCCGCCGATTCCGCAGGCGTTGCCGACCGGCGGCTCGTTGATCGCGATGTTCACCTCATAGTCGCCCGCGGGGACGTCCTCGACCCGGAACGATCCGTCGCCCTCGACCTTCACGGTGAAGTTGCGATTCGCCCCTTCCGCGTAGGCCTTCCCCTCCGGGGTCTTGGTCCAGGCCTCGTACCACTCGGCCTTCTCTTCGTTGGTGAGGCCTTTCGGGACGTCCGGCTGCGGGAGGGCGGCCCTCAAGGAGTTCTGCCCGAAGGTCAGGTCGATCTTCTCGCCGCCGGGGGCGACGACCCGGCCGACGACCGGCCTGCCGGTCCCTCCCAAATCCCCTCGGACGGTGGCTCCCGGTCCGACCTCGATCGGCGTGGAGTGGCTGTATCCCGTCATCCGATCGGAAAGCTTGACCTCCCGGGCGATGTCGACCTTGCCGGGGCGGACCCTCTCGAATGCGAACCTGCCTCCCGAGTCGGCCGTCGTCCTGTAGTCGAAGTAGGGCTGGGGTTCGTCGCCGCGCCCTTCCTGGCGGACCGACAGCCGGACGGATTCGCCCGCGCCGGGCCTCGAGCCGATGCGGACGGTCCCTTCGACCCGCCCCCAGGCCTCGAGCTTCACGTCGGAGGACTTGGCGAGTTCCGCGTCCTTCACCATGGCGTAGCCCAGGTCGTGGAGGGCGACGACGGCGAACTTGCCTTGCTGGGCCGGGAAGCGGAACCGCCCCGCGTCGTCCGTCTCGACGACCGGGGAGTCGCGGCGATCGGGGGGCCGGGCGTTGGTCAGGTACGCCCCCGCCCCCGCCGTGACGAGGCACACGGAGGCCCCCTTCACCGGCTTTCCTCCGGGGCCGATCACGACCCCCGACGGCCCTTCGCCCTTCTTCAGCCTCGCATCGAAGGCGACCTCGCCCTGGTCGTCCTTGAACATCGGCGAGTTCACGGGGAGGTAGCCGTCCGCCTCGATGCGCACCAGGTGGCCGTGACGCGGTTCGCCGAACTCGAATTCGTAACGGCCGGAGGACTGGCGGCGGGCGGACTGGAGCTCCCAGTAAGGCGCCCGGCCGTTCCCCCAGTCGATGCCGGGCGTCACCGTGAACGCCTCGACCGGCTTCCCCGTCTCGTCGTCGACGACCGATCCGCCGACCTTCAGCGGCTTGAGCAGGGTGATCGTCACTTCCTCGTCCGAGGCTTTGATCGTCTTCTGGCGCACGGACATGAAGCCTTGCTTGCCCAGGTCGAACAGGACTTCATCGCCCGGGGCGTCCTCCCAGGCGAATCGGCCGTCCTCGTCGGTGTCGACCCGGAACTCGAGGGAGCGACGGCCTCGCCACGTGTCCGCCGCGACGAACGCCCCGGCGACCGGCCCTCCGCGCGAGTCGACGACCCGGCCGCCGATCCTGTGCGGCGGTTCCAACCGGAACTCCACGTCGACGGACTCCTTCCCCACCGCGAGCCGCTTCAGGTCCGGGCCGTGCCCCTTGGCCTGGACCGTGAGGATCATCTCCCCGGGCCGGACGTTCTCGAAGCGGAAGCGGCCCTGGTCGTCGGACTTCGTCTCGGGATAGTGCGACCCGAAGCGGTCCGCCCCCTGCGCGACCTTGGCGCCGGCGACGGGGGAGCCGTCGGCGGCGAGGACCCTGCCCGAGACCGCGATGCCCTTCTTCATCACCATCACCCCGCTGAGGTCGCGGAGCTTCTCGAGCGTCGGCTTGGGCGTGTCGCCGTACATCCTGTCGCCGGCGAAGTCGGGGTGGTTCAGGCGGAGCCAGACGTCGTCGAGCTTGGCGGGGACCACGTCGCAGCGCCATCGGCCCTCGGCGTCGGTCTTGACCTCATAGTCCCAGATGCTCGGGCGAGCGACGCCCGGCTCTCTCCGCTCGTTGATGGGCACCAGGACGAACACGGTCGCGCCGCCGATCGGCCGGCCGCGATCGTCCTGGACGATCCCGCCGATCGTCGTGCCTTTCTGGAGGGCGACGGTCTGTTCCGCGGGGATGGAGGCCGCCCGCTCGCCGCGTCGCTCCCAGGAGACGCTCGCGGGGACGAAGCCCTGCTTCTTGATCGAGACGTTGAAGTAGGAAGGCGGGGGCGACGGGACGTCCAGCGTGCAGACGCCCTGGGCGTCGGTACGGGCGTTCTGGGTATGCTTGTCGGCTCGAAGGCCGACCTCGGCCCCCTCGACCGGCGTCCCGCCGCCTTCCTCAAGCACTCGAAGGGAGAGCTTGCCTTGAGTCGGAGGCGCGGCGTTCGATGAGGACCCGAGGGCGAATAGCAGCCACGGCAGGGCTGCGGCGCCGGCCAAGCCGAGCATCGAGGCGAATGCCGCCCATTTCGTCAGACGATGGATGGTCATGGATCTCGTGGCTCCCTGGGCGATCGCGGCGACCGTCGCGGAGACGGTCGCCGCGTGAGCGCCGCCCGTCGCGTAGCCGACCGCCGCCTGTACCGTGGCTCGCCCCCAACTCTCGGAGGCGAACGCCGATGAAGCGTCCCGATTCAGAATGCCGGCGAGGGGCGCGACCGCCGGACCGACGCCCTGGCGGCTCAGCCGGTCATGCAGGCGCTTCCGTCCCCGCGCCAGCCTGGACTGGACGGTTCGGACCGGGCAGCCGAGCCGTTCCGCGGCCTGCTCGTAAGTCAGCCCTTCCAGATGGCAGAGCAGGATCGGCAGCCTGAATCGCTCGGGGATGCGGTCCAGTGCGTCGTAGAGCTCGCGGTAGGCCTCGGGGTCGTCGCCGCCCGTACGCCGGAGCGTCATCGAAGCCTCCACGCTCCGGCGCTCGCGGGCCCGACGCCGATCGGCCTCGCGTCGCGTCCTGGCGGCGACCCGCCAGGCGACGCCGTAGAGCCAGCTCGCGATCGAATCCATGCGCCGGATCGACCTCGCTCGCCGGGCCAGGACGAGGAAGGTGGCCTGCGCGGCGTCCTCCGCGTCATGGCCGTTCCGCAGGACGCGCCGGCAGACGTGCATGACCATCGGCCCGTGCCGCTCCACCAGCGAGGCGAATGACGCCTCGGCCTCCTCCGGCCCCTCGGTTACGAACCGTTCCAGCAGGCGTCCGTCGCTCAGCCCGGCGTTCGTCCCGGCCTCGAACAATGCGGCGACCTGCTTGATGACGGCCGAAGAAGCGACTCTAAGCAAAGGCCGGCCTCCCCATCCTGCCACGGGCGGCCCTCCGCTCCGGCCTCCCCGTCCATAGTGTCCGCCCCGGCGGCGAATCGCCCCAACTTTCCGGAATTTCGCCGATGCCCCGCTCGATCGCCGCAGTCTCCGACCTTGCCGCGAGCGGCAGGATCGCTGATGTCGGTCGAGGGCTCGGGGCGGGACCGACCCGCCCTAATCAGAGACGCAAACTTCAGATTCGCGTCCGACCAGCGAAGCACCTGGGTATCCCACGCCTAACCATCGGAGGCGCACAATGCGTCGGAATGTCTTTCTCGCGATCGCCGCCCTGGTCCTGGTCGCCGTCTTCGCCACCCTCCTGCCCGCTCAGGGGCCGCAGGCATCTGTCCCCACGGCTTGGGAATACCGGGTGATCCTCATCACCGAGGTCGTCAACCTGCAGCAGAAGCCGGAGGAGATGACCGCCGCGCTCGAAGCCAAGTTCAACGAGCTAGGAAAGGAAGGCTGGGACATCGCCGAGAACATCAACGGCGGGATCGTCTTCAAGCGGCGGAAGCGTTGATTCGGGGTGGACGCAATCTCGTAAGTTCGCGTTTTCCCGAACCTTGTAGGATTCCCGATTCCCGCCCTGGTAATATCGGGACGTCCCGATGCACTAACCGGAGCCCCGCATGAAGTACTTCGCCGCGTTCGCTCTGGCGTTTCTTGCCTGCGTTCCAGCGAGGGCCCAGCTGGGAGGCATGGGCGGCCGCCCGGCGACTCAGCCCCAGAACATCGAAGCTGAAATCCTGGAGATGGAGCAAGAGGCCGACAAGGCCGCTCTGAAAGAGGCGCTCCTGCTTCAGGCGCGGGAGGGCATGAAGGGGACGCAAGGGACCGACGTCGAGAAGAAGCAGGAGGCCGAAGACTCTGCCGCCCTGCGCGACTTCATCGCGCGGAAAAAGGGAGCCATCACCGCGAGAGCCGCCAAGCTCGTGGAAAACCGAACTGCGGGAAGGCAGGCGCCCGCCGCAAGAGCCGTTCGCCCGCCTCAAGGCGCCGATGATCAGGATCTCATCGAAGGTTACGAGAAGGCGAAGGTCGAGATCCAGCTGCTCCAAGCCCAGGCGAATCTCCTGCAGCCCGATCTCGCGAAGGCCGTCGATGACTTGGCCTCGGCCGACCTTGCGGCCGGCACCGACCAGACGCACAGGGAGAAGGCCGAGGCGGCGCGTAAGGAATACGACAGGCTCAAGACGAAGGTCGTGGACATCAATAAACGGCTCTACCAAGAGCGGCGAATCATGGCACCCATGCAGATGCAGATGCAGGCGATGGGAATGGGCGGCATGGGCGGCGGGTTTCGCTGACGCCTCGCCTGGAGCTCGTCATGGCTTTCAACGCGGATGAGCGGGGCGACGAGCGGACGTGAGACGACCACAGATCACCATCGGCCGCCTGATGCGAATCGTCGCGGTCGCCGCCATCCTGACGTGGGGCGGGGCCTGGGGGTTTCGCCGCTGGTGGCTCGTGCCATCGTTTCGAGCGGTCGCTGCTCTGTAGAAAACCCGTAGTCGCACGATCATCACGTTGAGGGTGATGGCCCGGAGTATGATCTCGCGGGACTGGGACGGCTCGGCCCGCGCGCGGAGGGCCGGGCCCGGATGACGCTTGATCATCGAGTCCACTGTCTCCACCCGCCACCGCTGGCCGTATTTGCGCTCGAAGGCCGCGAATCGCGCCCGCATGACCCGCCGCCAGCGGCCGGCGGGGGGCTTCTCCGACGGCCGGTCCCGCGTGGGCGGGACGATCGTCCGCACGCCCTGCGAGCGGACAACCTCGTGGACCTTCTTGAGGAAGCCGGTCTCGTCGACGATCAGGACGCCGTCGGGCTCGCCGAGGCGTTCGACCACATAGGACCGGAGGTCGTCTCGGACGGCGTCGGCGTCCCAGCTCGAACGGCCGAGCAGCCGCTGGACGCCGTGCGGCGTGGCGTCGCCGAGCGACTCGGCCAACTGCCAGGAGTTCTTCCGCTCGACGCGGCCGAGCAGGCCGCGAAGATACGCCTCGGCCCGCCGCCTGCGGTCGTTGCGGCCGAACCGTGGGGGCCAGGTCCTCAAATCGTTCCGGCCATTCGGTCGGGGCGGCGGTCGGCATCCGGAGTCTCATTGGTGGTGGCCCCAGGCTCCATCAGAATGAAGCGCCACTGTAGTAGCAGGCCGGCGATCACGGCCGAGTGACAGCGCACGACGCCGAGGTTCGTCGTCAGATCCTGGCTCGCGGCGGGGACGGTCCGCGCGTTCTTCGCGAACCGTGGGCCGTGCTCGGCGAGGGCCACCTGGGCGATGGCCCCGGCGATGGTCGGGTCGGTCCTCCAGGTCACGGCGATCGACCGCGCCGGGTCTGCGGCGAAGGTCCGGATGATCCGGTCCGGGATGGAGGTGGGCCGGAGGGCGACGGCGAGCGGCGTCCGCACGACGGGCGTCGGGGCCTGCGCCTGGACGCAGGAGGTCAGGGCGGCAGGAAGAGCAGGGGGAGTCGTCGAGCGGTCATCGCTGGGGTCCGCGTCTCGGTCGTCGAGACTCGCGGGTTCGACTGTAGCGGCCGTAGCGACCGCTTTCCAGTCGTCGCAAGTCCTTGCGTGATTGACTCGCGACGATGGGAGGGGCATCATGGCGTGAGGCGCGCGTGCTCGGCGGCGAGTCGCGGCATGCACCCTTCGGCGGCGGGGAACGCGGCGTGATCGGTCCAGGGTCGACGCTCAACGACCGGTTCCTGCTCCAGAAGGAGCTGGGCCGCGGGGGTATGGGATCGGTCTACGCCGCCGTGGACCAGGTCCTCCAGCGCAACGTCGCCATCAAGCTCCTGCGCGACCAGAACGCGGGCGAGGAGGTCGCCAAGCGGCTCCGGCTGGAGGCCCAGATCGCGGCCCGGCTCCTCCACGACAACGTCGTGCGGATCTACGACTTCGGCCAGGCCGAAGGGACCAGCTACCTGGTCATGGAGCAGGTCGACGGCGTCAGCTACGTCAAGCGCTGGCGGAACCTGACCCTGGCCGAACGCCTGGCCGTCCTGGCCGGCGTGGCCGAGGCCCTCGATTACGCCCACCATCAGGGCGTGATCCATCGCGACATCAAGCCCGGGAACGTCCTGCTGACCTCGACCGACGTCCCCAAGCTGTCGGACTTCGGCCTCTCGCTGCTGGCCGAGCAGGACGACGCCAGCGGCGTGGTGCGCGGGACGCCGCTCTACATGAGCCCGGAGCAGGTGAGGGGCCAGAAGCTCTCGCACAAGACGGACCTCTACTCGCTGGGGGTCATGGTCTACGAGTCGACGGCCGGCGCGACGCCGTTCGCCGGCAACCCGATGAGCGTGATGGCCCAGCACGCCAACGCCGCGCCGCCGCCGATCCCGCCGGATACGCCCGGCTTCTCGCGCGAGTTGGGGCGGCTGATCGCGAGCCTCCTGTCGAAGCGGCCGGAGGAGCGCCCGGCCGGCGGCTCGATCGTCGCGGCGGTGCTCCGGGCCGAATCGTCCCGCCTTCGGGCCGAGGCCGGGCCATCGAGCGGCGCGACGGACACCGAGTCGGCCGGGCCGGCCTTCGACATGGGGACCCTCGCCGAGCTGGGTGAGGGCCGGAAGGCCGAGCCGGCCACCGAGGTGCCGTCCCGGCGCCCGGCGCCCACGGCCGTCGCCCCCGAGCCCGCCGCCTTCTCCGGGGCCGAGGCGGCCGACCTGGCGTCGTCGCCGCTCGTCCGCAAGATGCTGCGGACCATCCTCGCCGAGCCGGTCCTCCTCAACGCCGAGGAACGCTACCTCTACGGCTATTACCTCGCCTACCTCCTCGTCGGCTCGCGCCGCAAGGCGTTCTTCGGCCGCAAGAAGCTGGAACGCCTGAACGCGGATCGCGCGCGGCTGGTCCTGGGCCTGACCTACGCGCTGAACGCCCCGGACTCCGAGGCGGCCGTGGCCGAGGCGGCGCAACTCTTCGACGAACAGGTCGAGGTCCGCCCGGCCCTGAACCCGGCCGTCCTGGCCAAGTTCCTGGTCTGGCGCGATACCCCCGGCCAGCGCCGGACGCTCCGGCGGTTCCGCAAGGCGATCCAGGAGTCGAGCCGCTACGTCCGCGAACGGATGACCGACGAGCGCGGCGCGGTGAGCGTCGGCCTCATCCCCCGCTCGCTGGACGACCTCCGCCTGCTGGCCCCGGAGCGCGAGGTGGGCGACGACCTGGTCGAGCGCTGGAACCGGCTCGCCGACGCCTGGCGCGAACAGCCCGACGTCCGGGACGCCGTCCTGCGCTACGCGGGAGGGGCGGCCTATCGCGACCCCTCGGCCGTCGCGATGTGGTCGGAGGTCGTCTACCCGCTGGTGGAGATCGCCCGCTGGCAGAGGTCGCGCGAGGGGGCCTTGCGCAGCGGCCTCCGCCTCTTCACCAGCCGCGTGCTGCAAATCCCCGACTCGGCCGAGCGGCTGCATCGGATGCTCACGCGCCACCTGGAAGTCCGGGTCGTCGAGCAGCTCGACCGCTCGGCCCTCCAGCTGGAACGGGTCCTGGCGAAGGTGGAGCCGGACGAGCCGGCCGCGGCCGAGGAGCTGGAGACGTCCGGCGCGGAGCGCCTCGTGGTCGCCGCCGACCCCTCGCGCGTGGGGGCGATCGTCGGCGAGGTCGACGATCGCGGCGGGGACCATCACGTCGCGCTGGTCGACGTCGACCCGATCCGCATCTCCCAGGGCGAACTCCACGAGCTCTGGAAGGAAGGAGTCGCCTCCCTCCGCGAGAGCGCCGGCCGGCCGGGCGCCGAGCAGCGCCGACGGCACACGCCGCTCGGGCCGTATCGGCTGGCGGTCATCCCGTCCATCCGGGGGGCGTCGGCGGGGCAGGTGGTCGTCCAGGGGATGCCCAGCAAGCAGATCGAGATGCTCACCCCCTCGCTCCGCACCGCCGGTTCCCGCAACCGCGCCCTCATCGCCGCCTGGGTCTACGACGACAACAGCCTGCTGCTGACCTACAGCG
>Ga0209958_1000992_pt1 | contig 28887 bp, 22 predicted proteins | sample ThiBio_inoc_plan_FD_183942 | JGI IMG/M metagenome (GOLD analysis project Ga0209958, IMG submission 183942) | Wastewater bioreactor microbial communities from Cape Town, South Africa - Thiocy_inoc_plan (SPAdes) | ecosystem: Engineered > Bioremediation > Thiocyanate > Unclassified | place: South...
CCCGCCGCAAGCACGCCCCCGCCGCCGCGCCGCAGATCAGCAGCCCGCCGAGCAGCGTCCGCGGGCTCGGCGACTCGTGCAGGATCAGCCGGGCCAGGACGATCGCATAGACCGGCTCCAACCCGAACACGACGCTCACCGTCCGGGCCCGGAGATGCCTCAGGCTCGCCACGGCGAGCCCCTGGCCGACCGCCGTGAACACGACGCCCAGCACGACCAGTCCCGCCCAATCCCCCGGCGACACGCTTGCCACGCTCGGTAGGGCGAACGGGACCGTGATCAACGCCGCGCCGAGTTGCTGATGGAACGCGATGGCCAGCGCCGGCTGGCGGGCGTTGTAGGAACGGCTCGCGAGCGCGAGGGCCGCGAACAGCAGCGCGGAGACGACGCCCCAGAAGGCCCCGCGCACCATCCCGTCCCCCGCGTCGAAGCTCGGGACGACCAGCACCAGCCCCAGGCTCACGATCGCCGCCAGCACGACGTCCGTCGGACGCAGCCGTTCGCCGAACACGGCCGGTTCGAGGAGCGTCGTGAACAGGGGGAACGTCGAGAACGCCAGCAAGCCGACGGCCACGGTGGAGACCTGGATCGCCAGGAAGAACGTGACCCAGTGCGCCGCCAGGACGAAGCCGCACAGCAGCAGGCCGACCGCGTCCCGGGCCGGCCGCACGACGAGGCGACGGCCGGCGAGCGTGGCGAACGCGAGCAACGATGCGGCCCCGAACACGGTCCGCCCGGCGGTCAGGACGTCGGGCCCGACCGCCAGGGCCTTCGCGAACAGCCCGGAGCCGCCCGCGAGCAGCACGGCCAGGTGGAGTTGGATCAGCCCGATCCGGCGCTCCGATCGTTCGTCGATCATTCCGGCAGCGCGAACGCGACGAACGCATCGCCGGCCTTGGTCCGCAGCTTCCCCGCGCCGCCGGCCGCGACGACCACGAACTGCCGCCCCCCGGCCGAGTACGTCGCGGGCGTCGCGTAGCCGCCGGCCGGGAGCGGGTGCTCCCACAGCAGCCGACCGTCGGCCTTGTCGAAGGCGTGGATCCGCTCGTCCTTCGTCCCGGCGATGAACACGAGGCCGCCCGCCGTGACGATCGTCCCGCCGAACGTCTCCGTCCCGGTGCGCGGGACGCCCCGCGCGGTCAGTTCGGGATGCTCGCCCAGCGGGACCTGCCACGCGAATTCGCCCTTATTCAGGTCGATCGCCGTGAGCACACCCCAGGGGGGCTTGATCGCGGGATAGCCCTCTTGGTCGAGGAACTGGATGTAGCCGGTGTGGCGATAGGGGCCTTGCGTGAGGATGTCCTCGGCCTTGGACTCGGTCATCGTCAGGATGTTGGGGACGTTGTTCGAGTTGACGTAGAGCCGCCCCGTCGTGGGGTCGAACGACGCGCCCGACCAGTTCGCCCCGCCATGGTAGCCGGGGATCACGACGGTCCCGCGCCGGCTGGGGGGGAGGAACGTCGGCCCGTGCTGGAGCTTCGCCAACTGCTCCAGGACCGACTTGCGGTTGGCCTCGCCGATGTCCGTCGCGTCGGCGTCCTCGAACGCCTGGACGGAGAACGGCGGCGGCTTGACGGGAATCGGCTGGGTCGCGGCGGGCCGCTCGCCGTCGATCTCCGACGACGCGGCGGGGACGTCCTTCACGTCGAACAGCGGCTTGCCGGTCTCGCGGTCGAACAGGAAGACGTAGCCGGTTTTCGTCACCTGGGCCACGGCGTCGACCTTGCGGCCGTCGTGCTCGACCGTCACGAGGTTCGGGTACGTCGGCAGGTCGTGGTCCCAGAGGTCGTGGCGGAGCGTCTGGAAGTGCCAGGCGCGGCGGCCGGTGGCGGCGTCGAGGGCGATGGTGCAGTTGGCGAACAGGTTGTCGCCGGGGCGGTCGCCGCCGTAGAAATCGAACGCGGCCGAGCCGGTGCCGACGAAGACCATCCCCCGCGCGACGTCCACGCTCAAGCCTCCCCAGGCGTTGGCCGCGCCGCGGTCCTTCCAGGACTCGCCCTCCCAGGTCTCGTTGCCGAACTCGCCAGGCCGCGGAACGGTGCGGAACCGCCAGACCTCGGCGCCGGTGCGAACGTCGAACGCCCGCACGTCCCCCGGCGCGGCGATCCCGGGGCCCTCGCCGCACGAGAAGCCCAGGACCACCACGTCCTTGCAGACCGCCGGCGCGGAGGTCGGGCCGTAGGGGAGGAGCTTCGTCTTCTCGTCCAGCTCCTTGCGGAGGTCACGGATCCCGTTCTCGCCGAACTTGGGGTCGAGCTTCCCCGTCGCGGCGACGAGCGAGAACAGCCGGCCGTCGGCCGTACCGTGGAGGACCCGGCGCTCGCCGCCCGGCTTGCCGTCCGACCAGTACGCCACGCCCCGGTTCACGCCCCCCGACGCCGGCATGTGCGGCGACGGGTGATCCTTCACCGGGTCGAACCGCCACAGCTCGGCCCCGGTCGCCGCGTCCAGCGCCACCACCTTCATGAACGCGGTCGTGACGTACATGACCCCGTCGACGACGACCGGCGTGCATTCGATCGTCTTGCCGACGCCGTTCGGATCCAATTCGCCCGTGTGGAAGGTCCAGGCCGGCTTGAGCCGCGCGACGTTCTCGCGGTTGATCTGGTCGAGCGTCGAGTACCGCATGCAGCCCGGGTCGTTGCCGACGCCGGGCCAGTCGGACGAGGCCGCCGGCTGGGCGGCGGTCGTCGCCGCGAAGCTCATTGCGATCACCGGGCCGAGCAAGATCCTGCAACGCATCCGCGCCTCCCTCTTACCTTTTCGGGGCGCCCGGATCGGCCCCGGGCCCGCCCCTTCGTCACGTCTCCCGGCCGACCGTCTTCAGGCTCTCAAGTCTTCGACGAGCGCGGATGCCAGCGGGCCGAGCGACACCTCCCGTCGCTCGTCGCCGTGGCGAATCGTCAGGCCGCGACGCTCGTCGGAGAGATTCCACAGCAGGGCGGCCCGCGCGGTGGGATACCACGCGCAGACGACCGGGACGTCCTGTTCAACGTGCGGGACCGCCTCGAGCGCCGGGCCGAGCCCCCTTTTCAGGGCGAAGACGGCGTCGAGCGTCTCCGCCACGGGCCGGATGCGGGCGTCGAGGCCCGGGGAGGGCCGCGCGACGAGGGCCGAGCCCGGCGACGTGGGAGGGCAGGCGGCGTCGGCCGCGGAGAGGAAGGTGACGCCGTCGCCGGGCGGCGCGTCGACGACCTCGAACGGCACGCCCGCCGCGAGGAACAGGCTGAACGGGTCGTCCTCGCCGACGTAACGGCTGGGGACGCCCCAGAAGTGCTTGAACGGCCCGCGGGGCCGATGCCCGGCCAACCTGGCGTGGATGGCGGCCTGGCTTTTCATCGCCGGGCCGAGCGTCGACCAGTGGCCCATCGGCAGGCCCGAGAGGCCGCTCATCATCATCGTGTTGCGCACGTCCGCGATCGTCGAGACGACCAGCTTCGCCGCCATGTGCGCAGCCGAGAGGCCGTCGGCCGGGAATGCGGTGGTCTCGCTGAACGCGCGCCGCGGATCCACGAATCGGCGGTGGAACAGAGCGCTGAACAGCTCGTTCGTCTTCCCCCTGAGCGTCCCGAACTCGCCGTCTCCGAACGACCCCTCGCCCACGCGGAACGGGACGTCGGCGTAGTCGGCCAGGCGGATGCCGGCCTTCTCGGAGCCCAGGTACATCACCATGATCCCCAGATCGGCCTGGGGCGCGGCGAGCCGCATGGAGCGGAAGGCCCCGGTGAGCTGGTCGCACTGGTAGTCGACCCAGGTCCGGACGTCCTCGGCGAGGTCGCGACGGCGGATCGCGTCGAGCAGGCCGGCCCAGCGCGCGTCGTCGAGCCCCGCGGCCCGCTGGAACGCCCGCCGGTGGTCGTCGCAGAAGCATCCGCCGATCACCGACGGCCCGCGGGCCAGCCGGAAGTCGTCGTCGAGGAAGACCCGCCGGACGCCCGCGCCGGCGAGCCGTCGCATGGCGTCGACGTTCTCCTCGACGGCCGGCGGGTGGATCGACGTGCCGGCGAAGGCGCGTCCTTCCGCGTCCTTCGCCGTCCGCCATCGCTCCGGCGGCGTGAGGGGGACGCGGCCGACCTTCGAGCCCAGCGAGTCGCCGGGGTGTCCCAGGGGGATGTTGATGACCGACCAGCCCATCCCGCGACGCTCCGCCCGCGTGCCCCATTCGCGGAGCGACTCGATCGGGTATGGCCACTCCCCGTAGAAGAAGCCGCAGAGCCAGATCCGGCCCACGCCCGCGTCCCGCGCCGCGTCGAGCAGCTCGGGCGCGGCCTCCAGCGCCTCGGGCGAGACCGACAGGTGGAACGAGCGCGCCGTCGCCGTCTCGCGAGGTTCGTCGGCGGCCCGGCCGGCGGTCGCGATCGCCGTCAGGGCTCCGCAGGTGTGGAGGAAATCTCGACGCGTCGGCATGGGAAGCCCCAGGATCGGCCGGGATGCGATCGGCCCGCGTGCCGACCGACCGGGCCCGATTCTAGGACGTCCCGGACCGGCCCGCAACGATCGCGCCCGGGCGACGCCGTCCTGGCCCACGCGGCCCGCCGGGTCAGCCCCGAGCGAACTGGAAGGCGTACAGCTTGCCGCGCCGGAGCTTGAAGGCGATCCGCACCGGCCTGCCCGCGAACCGCGAGACGTCCGGGTCGCCCTTCCAGTAGACGGCCTGGTCGAGGAAGTTGCCGCCGACTTCCTCGCAGTCTTCGAAGGCGTGGCCGGGGAGCGACCGGCCGTCCTCGTCCTGGAGTTCGACGAATGCGGTGCCCATCGCGCCGGTGTCGATGTTGAGCCGCAGCCGATCGCCGCGGAAGACGAGGGGCGGCGTGCGGAACGAGCCGCCGCGGTGGTCGGCGTCGACGGAGACGAAGCCGTCGAGGCGCTGGCGGACGACGCCGACGCCGCCAAGTTGCGGGGCGGAGTGGTCGTACTCGGGCCGCAGGACGACCGAGTCGTGGAGCCGCCCAGACGAGTTGTAATACTGGTAGAGATGGTTCCCTCGCCGGGCGATGCCGGGGCCCGCGACCGTGTACCAGCGGTCCCATTCGTCGGCGAGGCCGTTCGGGATGTAGGGCTCGCGTCCCGGCCGCGACCAGTTCACGCCGTCCCGGCTCACGGCGAGTTGGATCTCCAGCATCCCGAAGTCTTCCCATTTCCCCGGCTCGTGAGGCCGGATGAACGGGTGGCGGTCGGGCGAAAAGTGCCGGAAGTGGGTCGGGAACATCAGGTAGACGTCCTGCGCCCACGGATAGATCGCCGAGGAATTGTAGTAGACGTCCGAATGCGGGTCGTCCCCCTCGTCGGCCTGGTAGACGACGGGGAGGTTCTCGATCGCCGAGAACATGCGGTCGCCGTCGGTCTTGCGGTACGGCCAGGGCTTGGTCGGGTCGTCGGTCTCGATGCGGCCCACCCGGCGCTGGTTCTCGGAGTCGTAGGCGAGGGCGCGGGTGTAGATGACGTACTTGCCGATCCGTTCGTCCCAGTGGACGAGGGTCGGGTTGTCGGTGAACAGCGGCAGCACCCGGCCGGCCTTCGTGAAGCTCACGCCGTCGGCCGAGACGCTCGCGTAGACGCCGTGGACGGCCGGGTCGAACGGGTTTCCGAACTCGTTGTGGAACAGCTTGTACCGCCGCGTCGGGTCCGGGTCGTGGGGGTCGACGAAGATCGTCGGGAAGACGCCGCCGGGGAGCTTCGAGCCCGTGCGTCGGAATTGCAGGCCGTCGTCGCTCTCCAGGATCTCCACGTCCTCCGCCCCGAGGTAGAGCCGGACCTTGCCGCCGTCCTCGATCACGCGCGAGACGTGGCCCTGGAACGGGGAGCCCGCCTCGTCGCGGAGCAGTCCAAGCTTCTGCGGCGCGTTCGCCCGCAGCTCGACGCGATCGCGATCGGCGAGGAAGCGGTCGTCGATGAACAGTTGCTTGCGGTCGCCGACGTCGATCGGCCCGGCCGTCACGGCCGACGCGAGGAGGAGGATCGAGAGAGCGACCACGGCCCGGCCTCCGGGGGCGACGCCCTCGCGCGAGGCGCGGGGGTTCGCGCCGGCCGGGGCGTGCGGATATGTGAGGATCATCGCGGGGCGGAGGCGCGGGCACAAGATCGAGGCCGCGGCCGAGGCGCGGCCGGCGGGACGGCTCGTGACCTTGTCACCCGCGCGGGGGGCGTCTACCATGGAGCGTTCGCGGTTCTAGGTCCCGGTCTCGCTCCCACGACGGACGGCCCACTCGATTCGACTCGACCCGGCAAGGAGCCCATGCAGTACAACCCGGCCAACCCGCTGATCGTCCAGGGGGACAAGACGATCCTCCTGGAAGTCGACAACCCGCTGCACGCCGAGGCCCGCGACGCGGTCGCGCCGTTCGCCGAGCTGGAGAAGAGCCCCGAACACATCCACACGTACCGCCTCACCGCCCTCTCGCTCTGGAACGCCGCCGCGGCCGGGATGTCGGCCGACGAGATGGTGGAGAGGCTGGAGAAGTACTCCAAGTTCCCGCTGCCGACGAGCCTGCCGGCCGACCTCCGCGACCTCGTCGGCCGCTACGGGCGGGTGAAGCTCCGTCGCGTCGACGGGTCGCTCCGGCTGATCGCCGCGGACAGGCCGCTCATCGAGGAGCTGGCCCGCCAGAAGGGCGTCCGCGAGTACCTGGGCGAGCGCCTGGACGACGTCAGCTTCGCCGTGGAGGATCTGGACCGCGGCGTCCTGAAGCAGGGCCTGATCTCCGTCGGCTACCCGGCCGAGGACCTCGCCGGCTACGCCCAGGGCGCCGCGCTGGCGGTCTCGCTGCGCGAGACGGCGAAGTCGGGGCACCCCTTCACGGTCCGCGACTACCAGCGCGGGGCCGTCGACACGTTCCACGCCGGCGGCGACGTCAAGGGGGGCTCGGGGGTGATCGTCCTCCCCTGCGGCGCCGGCAAGACCATCGTCGGCATCGCGGCCCTGGCCGAGATCAAGACCGAGACCCTCGTCCTCACCACCAGCACCACGTCCGTCGAGCAGTGGCGGCGCGAGATCCTGGACAAGACCGACCTGGATGAGTCCCAGGTGGCCACCTACACCGGCGAGTCCAAGGCCATCGCCCCCGTGACCCTGGCGACGTACCAGATCGTCACCTTCCGCCCCAAGAAGGACGGCGACTTCCCCCACTTCGGCCTGTTCAACAGCCGCGACTGGGGGCTCATCATCTACGACGAGGTCCACCTCCTGCCGGCCCCCGTCTTCCGCATCACGGCCGACATCCAGGCCCGCCGCCGCCTCGGCCTCACCGCGACGCTCGTCCGCGAGGACCACCGCGAGGACGACGTCTTCAGCCTCATCGGCCCGAAGAAGTACGACGTCCCCTGGCGCGTGCTGGAGTCCAAGGGCTGGATCGCCGAGGCCCAGTGCCACGAGATCCGCCTGGGCCTCAACCCCCAGCAGCGGATGGAATACGCCGTCGCCGAGTGGCGCGACAAGTTCCGGCTCGCCAGCGAGAACCCCGGCAAGGACGACCTCGTCGAGCGCCTGCTGGAGCGCCACGACCACGCCGAGGACCGCGTCCTCATCATCGGCCAGTACCTCAAGCAGCTCCGCCGGATCGCCGACCGCTTCGACCTGCCCCTCATCACCGGCTCCACGGGGAATTCCGAGCGGGAAGACCTCTACAATCGGTTCCGCAACGGCGAGATTCGCCGCATGGTGCTGTCGAAGGTGGGGAACTTCGCGATCGACCTGCCGGACGCGAACGTGATGATCCAGGTCTCCGGCACCTTCGGCAGCCGCCAGGAGGAGGCCCAGCGGCTGGGGCGGATCCTCCGGCCCAAGGAGGGCGAACGCCCCGCCTGCTTCTACACCCTGGTCACGCGCGACACCCGCGAGACCGACTTCGCCCACCATCGCCAGCTCTTCCTGACCGAGCAGGGCTACAGCTACGAGATCCTCGACGAGGCCGACGTGGGCGCCGAGGCCCGAGAGTCGAAGTCCGCCGGCTGACGCCCGAAGATCGATCCGCCCCCCTGGAACCTCCCGATGTCGCGAGCGAACGTTCGGACGCCCGTCAAGATGCACCGGAACGTGACGTTGATCCGGACGTCGGAGCCGATGATCGCCGAGGAGTTGCTGGCGCGCAAGGCGCTGGCGAGGCTGGTCCTGGCGAGGCTGTCGGACACCGTGCTCCTGGTGAAGCCCGACGAGGCCGACGCGGCCGTCGAGGAGCTTCGGAAGATGGGCCACACCCCCCGGGTCGCTCGCTGAGGCGAGGGAAGACGCAGACATGGCCTCGACGCCCAGCCCCGCGACCGGAACGCCCCCCGCCCGCACCGTCAGCCCGTTCGCGGACGACGCCGACCCGCGGTTCGTCTTCCGCACCCTCCTGGGCCGGCAGCCCCTGGCGACGCTCCGCGCCATGGCGCAGGCCCGGGGCCACGAGTCCGAGGCCGCCCGCGCGGCGACCCTGGCGAACGAGCTGACCGACCTGCTCGACGACCCCCTCGGTCTCCGCGAGGCCCGCCGGAGCCTCTCCGACGCCGACCGCACGGCCCTGGGCCTGTTCGGGCTGACCGAGGCGAGGTCGTGGCCGCTGGGAGGGCTTCGCCTGGCCCTCGCCGCCCTGGCGGTGGACGTCGACGCCACGCTCGTCGGCCTGGTCCGTCGCGGCCTGCTGGCCGTCGAGGCGCCGTTCGAGGTCGAGTCGATCGACCCCGCGACGCTGGCGGCTTCGGCCGCGGCCGGCGAGATGGAGGTCTGGGCGCATCCCTCGCTCACGCAAGAGGGGCGGCTCCCCGTCGCCGCCGCGACCCCCGAGCCCACCGGCCCGGTCTCGCAGGCCCGCGAGTCCGACGGGCTGGAGCCTGTTTTACGCCTGGCCGCGCTCTGGCAGCGAGCCGGGGCGGGGCCGCTGCGGCGGACCCAGCAGGGCCTCCTCTACAAGCGCGATCGCGAGCGGATCGAGGAAGGCGGCCTGCTCGCGGCCCCCGTCGACGACGTCCTCGCCGAGCTGCCGGACCTGCCGACGCTCTGGATCGGCCTGGCCCGCCGCGTCGGCCTGCTCGTGGTCGACCGCTCCGACGACTCGCTGCGGGCCGCCCCGGCCGACTTCTGGACCGAGAACGCCGTCCACCTGCCCCAGATGCTGGCGTCGGCCTGGCTGGGGTTGAGGTCGTGGGACGAGCGCGGCGAGCCGTCGCCGGACGCCCCGCCGCCCACCGGACCGCCGCTCGCGTGCCTGCGCCCGGCCGTCCTGCTCCGCCTGGCCGCGCTGGAGCCCGACGCCTGGACCACCCTCGACGCCCTCGCGACGGAGCTCGACGCCGACGCCCCCGGCTGGGAACGCCTCGGGGCCGAGGACGACGCGACGACCGCGAGGCGCGGCAAAAGCCCCGGCAAGCGAGGGCAGGGCCCCACGCGGGAGGCCCAGGCGGCGCGGCTCCTGGAGCGGATCGTGCTGGGCGGGGCGTACGCCCTGGGGCTGGTCCGCGCGGGCGAGGAGCAGGGCTCGCGGCGGCGGGCGGTGCAGCTCACGCCCCTGGGCCGGTACGTCCTGGCGGTCGGCCCCCCGCCGCCCCCCCGGGCCACGTTCGACCAGTTCCTGTTCGTCCAGCCCAACCTGGAGGTCATCGCCTACCGCCAGGGGCTCACGCCGCCGATCATCGGCCGCCTCAGCCGCTTCGCCTGGTGGTCCCGGATCGGCGCGGCGGTCGAGCTGAAGCTGACGCAGGAATCCGTGGCGCTCGGCCTGGAGTGGGGCATGACCGCGGCCGAGATGCTCGACTCCCTCGCGAAGCACAGCCAGCGGGCCCTCCCCGGCGGCGTGAGGGACGCCGTCGACCGCTGGGCGGACCGTCGCGAGCAGGTGACGCTCTACGGGGCCGCGACGCTCGTCGAGTTCAACACCCGCGAGGAGCGCGACCGGGCCCTGGAGGCGTGGCGGGCCGAGGGATCGTCGCGGAGGCCGTTCGAAGCGGTGGCCGACCGCTACATCCTGGCCGAGGACGCCCAGGACGTCCCGACCGCCAGGATCAGCACCACGGCCGCCCGCGACTACCGCCTCCCCCCCGATCGCTGCGTGGCCGTCGAGGCCGACGGCGTCACGCTGTCCCTGGAGACCGCGCGGTCCGACCTCCTGGCCGAGGCCGAATTGGCCCGGTTCGCCGACGAGGAGCCCGCGGCCGGCCGGCCCGGGGGCCGGCGGCGGTTCGTCGTCTCGGCCGCCTCGCTGGACCGGGCGCTCGACGCCGGCCTGACGTCCGCGGTCCTGGCCGAATGGTTCCGCCGCCGCACCGGCCAGGACCTCCCGCCGGCCGTGCGACTGATGCTCCGGCCGACGACCTCCCTCGAACCGGGGACCGAGACGTGGCCCGCCCGACGACTGCTGGTCCTCTCGGCCCCGTCGGCCGAGATGCTCGACGGGGTGATCCAGCACCCGGACACCCGCGGCCTCCTGGGCGAGCGCCTGGGCCCCACGTCCGTCGTCGTCCCGGAGGCCGACCTGGACGCCCTGCGCGATCAGCTGAGGCGTTTCGGGATCGCGTTCTCGCTTCCATGAGGCCGACCCTCGCCGAGGCGGGCCGGTCCCTCGCTCTGGGCGAGAATTGTGGTAAGTTGTACTCGTTGAGGGCCGTTTCCCATCCCGACCGAGCGGAGCGTGGCGTCATGGAGATTGAGAAGGTCATCACCTATTCCGCGATCGCCGTGGCGGCGATCATCGTCCTGATCTTCTCCCTGGACCTGGCGGCGGGGATCTTCGGCCGTTACATCGCGATGGACGTCCTGTTCATCCTCGGCGGCGGCTTCCTGCTCTGGCAGGGCGTGGAGACGATCTTCGAACTCCGCTGACGGAGGGATCGGCCCCCGCCGACGTCCGGCGGGGCCTTCAATCGAGTCATCGCGAGGCCCGCGCGCCGGCGACGTGGGCGGCGAGGGCCTCGACGAGCCCGTCCCAGGTGTGGACGGCGGCCTCGACGGCGACGTCCCATCCCAGCCCGTTCGCGGCGGCCGTCGTGACCGGGCTGATCGTCGCCAGCTTCACGTCGCGGCCCACGCGGCTCCGGGCCTCCGGCGCGAGCAGGGCGTGCAGCCGCACCGCGATCGCCGGGCTGGAGAGCGTGATCCAGTCCACGGTGCCGGCTTCGATACGGCCCGACACCTCCGCGGGGATCGACGCCACGTCCGCGTTCCGGTACACCGCCACCTGGTCGACTTCCGCCACCCGGCGCAGTTCATCCTGGAGGATGGTCCGGCCGCGATCCGCCCGGGCGAGCAGGATCCGCGAGCCGGCCCCGACCCTGGCCAGTTCCTCGGCCAGCGATTCCGAGCGGAACGACGGCGGGATCAAATCGGCCCGGATGTGATATCGACCCAGGGCCTCGGCCGTGGTCGATCCGATCGCCGCCAGCTTCGCGCGGCCCAGCGCCCGCAAATCCCGGCCGCGGGCGAGCAACCGGTCGAGGAACATGCGGACGCCGTTCGTCGACGTGAAGACGAGCCAGTCGTAGCCGCCGAGGCGATCGATCGCGGCGTCGAGCGGGGCGAAGTCCTCGACGGGGAGGATCTCCACGGTCGGGGCGATCAGCACCTCCGCCCCCATTGCCTCCAGCGCCGCGGCCGATCGCGCGGCCTCCTCGCGCGGGCGGGTCACGACGATCCGCCGGCCGAACAGCGGCCGGGACTCGGACCAGGCCAGCCGCTCGCGATGCGTCGCGACCTCGCCGACCACCAGCAGGGCGGGCGGGCGGACTCGGGCCTCGCGGGCCCGCTCGGCGATGCTCGCCAGGTCTCCATCGACGACCCGCTGGGACGGCGTCGTCCCCGATTCCACCACGGCGGCCGGCGTGGCGGCCGGCTTGCCGCCGTCGATCAGCGCCCTGGCGATGTCGGCCAGGTGGGTCACGCCCATGTAGAAGACCAGGGTCCCGGGGAACCGCGCGAGGGCGGGCCAGTCGATCCGGGCGGGCGATCCGCATGCGCCCAGGCCGGGGGCCTGGTGGCCGGTCACGAACGCGACGGCCGAGGCGACGCCGCGGCTGGTCACGGGTATCCCCGCATAGGCCGTCGCCCCGACCCCCGCCGTCACGCCGGGGACGATCTCGAACGGGACGCCGCGCTCCCGGAGGTAGTCCGCCTCCTCGCCGCCGCGGCCGAAGACCAGCGGGTCGCCCCCCTTCAGACGGACGACGGTCCGGCCGGCCAGGGCGTGCTCGGCGAGCGTCGCGTTGATCTGGTCCTGGGTGAGCAGGCAGTGGCCGACCGACTTCCCGGCACGGACGCGGAGCGCGGCCGGCGGGGCGAGGTCGAGGAGGCGTTCATTGGCCAGATGGTCGAACACGACCACCTCAGCCCGCGCGAGGACGTCGGCCCCGCGACGGGTCAGCAGGCCGGGGTCGCCGGGGCCTGCGCCGACGAGATGGACGATTCCGGGGCGTTGCGGGGGCGTCATGGGGGCGGGTCGTTCGTGGGTCAGAGGACGGCCAGGGGGCCTCGGGTGACGCCGTACTGGTTGGTCGCCCGCAGCTCGCGCCAGAGGGTCTTGCCGTCGCGGAGGCCGGCGACGGCCTCGCGGTAGAGGTTCAGGGTCTTCGCGACGGCCGTGGGCGAGTCGTCGAGGAACTCCACGCGGAGGTTCCGGACGCCGCGGGCGACGAGCCGGGGGAGGAATTCGGCCGCGGTCTGGGGCGTCGCGTTGAAGAGGGTGTTGCGGCAGCCGACGTCGGCCTTCAGCGGATGCTCCTTGCCCACGCGGTCCCGCAGCTTGACGTCGTGGACGTCGCAGGGCCGGCCGCAGTTGGTGTGGTCGGTCCCCGGCGAGAGGAACGCGCAGAAGACGCAGTGCTCCATGTGGAACATAGGGATCTGCTGATGGATCACCACTTCCAGCCAGTCGGCCGGCGTGGCGTCGACCAGGTCGAACAACTGGCCCGCGTCGAGGTCGTACGAGGCCGTGACCAGGCTCGCCCCGCGCTCGCGGAACAGGGCGACGGTCAGCGGATTGGCGGCGTTGAGCGAGAAGTCGGCGACGAATGGGACGCTGCGCTCGGCGCAGAAGGCCAGGCCCCCCGCGTTGCGGACGAGCAGGCCGTCGGCCCCGGACTTCTCCAGGGCCTTGAACAGGTTCCGCTCGGCCGGCTTCTCGATGCGAGGGCTGGCGACGTGGATCGGCAGGCCCACGCGACGGGCCTCGGCCACGGCGTCCCTGTACTGCTTGATCTCCTGGTAATCCGCGTAGATCGCCGTCGCGCCGGCCGACGCCGCGGCCTCGATCTGGTCGGTGCGGCGCACCAGGGCCGCCAACCGCGGCGGCCCGCCCTCGGCCCGACTCGCGCGTTGGCGTTCGGCCTCGATGCGCAGGGGAGCCAGGAGCCTCGGCAGGACCGGCCCGGGGGCCGTCGGCCGCGGCGGAGGCGTCTCGGCGAGGGTGTCCAGCCGGGCGACGAGGTCGCGGCGGACCTGGTTCAGCACGCTCTTGGGGACCATCGGGCCGCCGTCGATCTCGACGTCGAGCGCGTCGAGCCGGTACGGGGTGCCGCCGAGCCGCCCGAGCTGGTCGCGCAGCAGGGCCTCGTCGGCCGGCCGCGACGTGGCCGCGGCGAGCGGGGCGTCGCCGGCCGCCTCCGCGACGTGCCCGGTCGTCGCACGGGCCCGCGCCCGGATCGGCTCGCCGACCGCCGCCCGGACGCGGAGGTCCAGGCCGACCAGGCCCGTCGGCGTCCCCTCGAACGAGCGCCGCAGCCGGGCCGTCAGCTCGGGATCGTCGGTCTTCCAGGCCCTCTGGCCGCGATGCAGGCGGCCGAGGTCGACGTCGCCGCGGCCGAATCGGAGTTCCACGAGCCCCGGCCGGCCGGCGATCGGCTCGACCTCGTAGACCCGGCCCCCCTGCTCCGGCACGCCGGACTCGTCGTCGCCATCGAAGACCAGGCCGTCGCCCGGCTTGACGGAGGTCGCGGCCTTCATCCGGACGCCGGAGCGGCCGACGGATTCGACCTCGCCCAGCAGCACCCCGCGCTTCTTGGCGTAGTCGCCGCGGACGAGGACCTTGTGGTCGTTGCCGTCCAGGAAGCCGTGGCTGAAGCCGCGGGAGAAGGACATCTCCATGTCCTCGACCTCGCGCGGGCTGAACGCGGCCGACCGGCCCTCCCACGCCTCGTCGATCGCCCGTCGGTAGTGACGCGTGATGTTGGCGACGTACTCCGGCGACTTGAGCCGGCCCTCGATCTTCAGGCTCGCGACCCCGGCGCGGATCAGCTCCGGGACCAGGTCGTAGGCCGCCAGGTCCTGCGGGCTCAGGAGATACTGCGTCCTGCCGAGGTCGACGTCGCGGCCGTCGCAGACGATCTGGTACGACATCCGGCACGCCTGGGCGCACTCGCCCCGGTTCGCGGACCGGCCGCCCAGGGCCTCGCTGGTGAGGCACTGGCCCGAGTAAGCCACGCAGAGCGCGCCGTGGACGAAGACCTCCACCGGCACCGTCGATTCGGAACGGACCTTGCGGACTTCATCGAGCGACAGTTCGCGAGCCAGGATCACGCGGGAGCAGCCCAACTCGGCGGCGAGCCTCACGCCTTCCTCGCTGGTGATCGACATCTGCGTCGATCCGTGGACCTCCAGCCCCGGCGCGACCTCGCGAATCAGCCGGGTCAGGCCGAGATCCTGGACGATGACCGCGTCGACCCCGGCGTCGTTCAACTCGCGGACGTACGCCTCGACCTCGGCCAGCTCGGACGGGAAGATCAGCGTATTGAGCGTGACGTAACCTTTGACCCCGTAACGATGCAGATAGGCCATCGTCCCGGCCAGGTCGAGCCCGTCGAAGTTCGTCGCGCGGATGCGGGCGTTGTGCCGCTTGAGCCCGAAGTAGACCGCGTCCGCCCCGTTGGCGACCGCCGCGCGGACGCAATCCCGGTCGCCCGCCGGGGCCAGCAGTTCCGGCTTCATGCGGGCCGGGTCCGCCCCGACGGCCGCCATCTCCCTCTCAATGTCCGTCGCCGCTGCGCTCAATGGTGCTGAATCCCGTGGACGGCCGTCTCGGCGCCCGCCCCGCAGGCGCGACGCAATCCTACCATTATCGGCCCGTAGGCCGATCGAACAAGGGGAGGTTTCTCACCTTAACCCTCGTCGAAGTCGGCGGCGGCCGGTTGGGCCTTGAACGAGTGCAATTATTGTTTTACAATCTCCGCGGGGCCCGCCATCCGAGCGTGCGTGAAACCCGACTCTTGGTCCGGCCCCCAGGATCCGATAAACTCAGACGACCCCGAGCCTAGGCTCGGCCCCCTCCCGGCCGGGGCGGACGCCCCGATCCGGATCTCCCCGCCTGATGAACGCTCGCGGCCCTCCCCGCGACGCGTCGCTCCAGCCCCGTGTCAGGAGTCCCCCCCATGCCCGCCCCCAGGAAAATCCGGTCGTCGCTGATGATGATCGTGATCGGTGCCGCGGCAGGAGCCTCGCTCTGGGCATATGCGGCCGGCTATCGCCTGCCCGGCCGCGGGGTCGTGAAGAACCTGGCCGAGAAATACCAGGTGGCGCCTGTGAGCCGGACGATCCTGGAAGGCTCCCTCACCACGCAGGGCCGCCTGGAAAGTTCGAAGCGGACGGTCATCGAGTGCGAGCTGGAGAGCATCACGATCGGCGTCATGGGCCGGGCCCTGGCGGCCGGCGGCGCGTCCACCCTGCTGACGGTGATCCCCGACGGCTCCAGGGTCAAGTCCGGCGACGTCCTGGCGACGCTCGACGCGTCGGCCTATGAAGAACTCTTCCGCCAGCAGCAGATGACGGTCCAGCGCTCGCGGGCGGACCACCATCAGGCCGAGCTGGACCTGGACGTCGCCAAGCTGGCCGTCGACGAGTATAAGAACGGGGTGATGGCGGAGACCCTCAAGGACCACGAGCGCCTCATCGCCCTGGCCGAGGCCGAGATGAGCCGCAGCCGCGACCGCCTGGACTGGGCGACCCGGATGAATGCGAAGGGGTACGTCTCGCTCAGCGTCCTGAAGACCGAGACCCAGACCTTCGCCAAGTCCGAGGTGGCCCTGCAGAAGGCTCAGGGGGCCCGCAACCTGTTCGAGAAGTTCACCGCCGAGAAGACGATCCGCCAGCTGGAAGGCGTGGTGTTGGCCAAGCAGGCCCACTTGCGGTATCAGGACATCCGGCTCGCCCGCAATCTGGAACGCCTGGCGAAACTGGAGAAGCAGATCGACCTCTGCACGATCCGCGCCCCCCACGACGGCTACATCATCTACGCCAACGATCCGCGTCGCGAGGTCGTCATCGAGCCCGGGATCGCCGTGCGGCAGAAGCAGGACCTGTTCTACCTCCCCGACCTCAAGAACATGGAGGTCGTGGCGATGCTCCACGAATCGGTCGTCGATCGCGTGAAGCGGGGGATGAAGGCCCGGATCGCGCTGGAGGGCGCCCCGGACGTCGCGCTGACGGGCCGGGTCCGGTCGGTCGCGCCCCTGCCGATCATCCAGGAGCGGACCGACATCCGATACTTCGAGGGGATCGTATCCATCGACGAGATGGCGGCCCGGGAGTTGATGCCGGGGATGACGGCCCGGATCGACCTGAGCATGCCGGCGAAGGGCAACGTCCTCGCCGTGCCCGTCGAGGCCGTGACGACCGAGGGCGGGGACGAATATTGCTACGTCCTGCGCCAGGGGGGGGAGGGCCTGGAGAAGCGCCGGATCGCCCTCGGCCAGGCCACGCACGACCTGCTGGAGGTCTCCGAGGGCCTGGAAGAAGGGGAACAGGTCGTCCTCAACCCCCGTCCGGACGAGGTGGCCGACGACCTGGAGGACGTTCCCGCCCCGGCGGATTCGCCCACGACCGTCCAGGCGGAGTCGCCGGTGGCCGCTCTGCGCTGATCGCGAGGGACGCGCCGGGGGAGGGCCCGGATTCTTCGATCGGCCGTCGAGAGGCGCTCATGGAGCGTGCCGCCCCGGGCCGATCCTAGGGTCGAATCGAGGTCGCCGCCCCCCTCGGCTCCCGCCGCGCGAGCCCGGCCCTCGAAAACCGGCGAAGGCACCCCGACGATCCTCATGCCACCGAAACGCAATCCAGGGGGCGGCTCCCCGTCGGGCTCCCCTTCGCATCCCCTCGTCACGACGGTCCTGCTCGTCGGCGCGATCGGCTGGGCCTTCGGCCTCCTCTTCCACAAGGGGATGCTGGCCTGGCCGCCGGTCCGCCTGCTCTCCGCCCTGGCGACCATCGCCGGCTGCCTCGCCCTGGTGGGGCCGGTCATCCTGGCGCGTTCGGGGAAGGCCGGCGGCAGCCTGGGGGAGCTGATCTGGATGACCGGCGGGCTGCTGATCTGGATCTTCAACCTCGTCGGCGTCGCCAACGGCGACCTGAGGAGCGTCGACTGGGCCACGCCCCTGGGGCCCCGGACGATGGGGCTCATCATCCTGGCGGTGATGCTGGCCGGGCTGCGTTCGGGCCTCGCCGGCCGCGACTGGTCGTGGACGAACGTCACGGGCTGGGCCCTCGGCCTCTTCTGGGTCGGGATGGCGGTCGCGACGTGGGCGCTGGCGCCGGGGCCGGGCCTGGTGTCGGGGCTGGCCTCGCGGTGATCCTTGACGCCCGTCGGCGCGTCGATTAGCCTCGAAATCACGACGCACGCCCGGGTCCCGGACACCCCCGTTCTCATCCCATTCGTCGCGACGCCGCCCCGTCCGGGCCGGGCGCCTGGAGGAGTTTTTCGTGGCCATCGAGCAAGAATCCACCCCCGACGCCGCCGAACTCAAGATGCTTCGCCGCTCGGCCATCGAGAACGAGATCCCGACGTATCGGGCCGTCAGCACGCGCGCCGTGTTCGCCGCCATCTGCGGGCTGGTGTCCATCCTGAGCTTCACGCACCCGTTCTTCTACGTGTTCGCCGCCGCCGCCGTCGTCCTGGGCTGGTGGGCCGATCGCGCCATCCGCCGCCACCCCGACGTCCTCACCGGCTCCGGGCTGGCCCGCGCCGGGGTCGGCATGGGCCTGATCTTCGGCCTCTCGATCTTCACCGTGACGACGGTCCAGCACCTCCTGGCGACCCGCCAGGCCGGCGCCTTCGCCGCCGAGTACGCCCAGATGTTGAAGGCCCGGCCGCTGGCCGACCTCTACTGGATCCAGCTCACCCCGGACGCCCGGCCCAGGGTCTCTCCCGAGGAGAACCTGAAGCAGATGCAGGGCCAGCAAGAAGCGGCCATGGCGGAGATGAAGTACGCGGGCCTCCGCAAGCTCTCCGCCGACCTGAAGGCTTCCGACAAGAACACCATCACCTTCAGCGGCATCGAGAACCTGGGCAAGGACGACCTGATCCTCGTCGCCATCGCCCGCTTCGACGTCCACATCGCCGAGGCCCCGCACGAGCACAAGGAAGGGGAGGAGCACAAGGAGGGCGAGGAGCACAAGGAGGGGCCGAGCGACACCTACGCGATGGCCATCATCAAGGGGATGGTCCCGGAGGGGAAGTCCGGCTACGAATGGTGGGTCGACGACGTCACCTACCCCTACGCCCCCAAGACGGCCGCCCTCCCCGAGATCCAGAAGGCCGTCGACGACGGCCACGGCCACGCCCACTGACGCCGCGGCGCGGGCGGGGTCATCCCCCGCCCGCGAACGTCGCGAAGCAGTTCGGCGTCTCCCAGAGCACGACCTCCACGACCGGCAGGCCGGCCGACCGGCCCCGCTCGTAGATGAGCCGCGCGATGTTCTCGGCTGTCGGGTTCTGATCCATCACGAACACGCGCTCGCCCCGCTCCTGGAGGAGCGGCAGCAGCGGGTCGTCGCGACGCAGGATCATGTTGTGGTCCAGCTCGTCGTCGATCCAGCGCTGGAGCGTGCGCTTGATGTCGCCGAAGTCCACGAGCATCCCGCGCGCGTCGAGCGTCGTCCCCTCCAGCGTCACCACCGCCAGCCCGTTATGGCCGTGCAGATGCCGACACTTGCCCGCGTAATCGAGCAGGCGATGGCCGTAGCAGAACTCGATCTGGCGCGTGACCCGATACATGGCGTTCGTCCCCCGAGGGTCGGTTGAGTTCAGTCGGCGTAGAGCGTCAGGTCGGCGACGCCCGCCTCGCGGAATCCCTGGCGGCGTTCCGCGCACTTGTTGCAGCGCCCGCAGTGCAGCCGGTCGACCGGCCGGATGCACGAGAAGGTTTTTTCCAGGGGCAGCCCGGCCCCGCGTCGGACCACCTCGGGCTTGTGCAGGCCGGCGAACGGCCGCAGCAGCCTCGGGCCGCCGGACATCGCCCGCGACAGGACCGATTCCAGCCCCCGGAAGAACTCGTCGGTGCTGTCCGGGAAGGGGTTGGATCCGAGAGACCCCAGCGCCAGGGCCGTCGCGCCCCGCAGCCGGCACCACACCGCGGCCTTGACGGTCAGCAGGAGGTTCCGGCCCGGGAGGTAGACGGCCTCGTCGGGAGACTCCGCGTCCGGGACGTCGGGCCCGTCCGTGCTCCAGTGCGGCCCGTACACGTCGCGGATCGGCTCGTCGAGCACCACCAGGGGCTCCAGCCCTTCGCGCGCGATCGCCGCCAGGAACGACCGGGCCGCGGCCAGCTCGACGCCCTCCCACCGCAATCCGCAGCGGACGTAGATCGGCCGCACCCGCTCGTACCGATCGAGCATCGTCGCCACGAGCACGGCGCTCTCGATCCCACCGCTGACGAGGACGGCGACAGTCGTCGCCTCGCGACGCGCGAGGATCGGCCCGGAATCCTCAGCCGCGATCATCGGTCGCCGCCTCCATCTCGCGATCGACGAAGGCCAGCGCCTCGTCCTTGTCTCGGATCCGCGATTCCAGTTGGGCGTCGCGGACGCGTTCCAGGATCGCGGCGAACTCGGCGCCCGGCCTGAGGCCGTGCCGGATCAGGTCGTTCCCGGTCAGGAGCGGCGGCGGGTCGATGGGGCCGGCGGGTTGGTGCTCCAGATAATGACGGCAGTAGTCGACGTGCCCAGAGTCCCCCGTCGTCGCCAGCGCGTCGGCCCGGTGGAGTTCGAGCAGTTCGTCGACGCCGGGGCTCGCGAGCAGTCGCTTGAGCCGGGATGCGGGGAGGGCCCGGGCTCCGACGAGGTCGTCGCGACGGGCGACGAGCCAGACCACGCGCTCGCGTTCGGCGTTGGAGAGCTTGAGGCGTCGGCACAGATCGTCCGCGACGGCCGGCGTCGCCGGGAGCAGCAGGACGGCCAGCGCCAGCGGGAAGCCCGCGTCGGGCGGCAGGAGGTCCAGGGTGCGGACGACGCGGTCCCGGAGCGGGACGTCGATCGCGGCGAGCGGGGGGAGCACGGCCGCCATCAGTCCCAGATCCATCAGGGCTTCGACCGATCGCGCGCGGCTCGGGTGTTCGAGCATCTTGCGCAGTTCCTGGGCGATCCGCTCGGGCGAGACGACGATGATCTGCGGGGCCATCGCCCGGATCGCGGCCGACGTCGCCGGCTCGATCGCCAGGTCGAATCGGGACGCGAACCGCACGGCGCGGAGGAGGCGGAGCTTGTCCTCCTCGAACCGTGCGGCGGGCTCGCCGATGGCGCGGAGGAGGCGGGCCTCCAGGTCGGCGCGACCGCCGACGTAGTCGATCACATCGCCGGCGGTCGGGTCCATGAACAGGCCGTTGAGCGTGAAATCGCGACGTTCGGCGTCCTCGCGGGGCGAGCTGAAGACGACGCCGACCGGCCGGCGGCCGTCGACGTACGCCAGGTCGCTGCGGAACGTGGCGATCTCGACCTCGTTCCCCTTCTGCCGCGGGTGGCGCACCTTGACCACGCCGAACGACGCCCCGATCGCTAGGGAGCGATACGGCAGCGTCGCCATCGCCTGCTCGGGCGTGGCGTCGGTGGCGACGTCGTAGTCGGCCGGCGCCAACCCCAGGAGGATGTCGCGCACGCAGCCCCCGGCCCAGAGGGCCTGGAACCCCGCGCGACGCAGCTTGACGACGACCTCCTCCGCGAAGTCGCGACGGGCCTTCGCGTCAGGCATCGCCCGCCTCCTCGGGGTCGTCGGACTCCTCCGACGCCTCGGCCTCGGTCGTCGCCCCGGCGATCACGCCGTCGCCCCCGTCGCGCAGCCACACGGCGACCTGGGTGTCGCCATAACGCCGGACGTCCCAGGAGGCCAGCCCCGGCACGATCTGATCGTTGAGGGTCCGCCCGGCCTCCAGCACGATCAGCGAGCCTTCGGGGAGGTGTTCGACGAGGTGGTCGAGCATCGCCCGGATGCGCTTCGAGCCGATTTCGTAGTCGCGATACGGCGGGTCGAGGAAGACGGCGAGCGGCCGGTCCAGCTCGGCGATGTGGGCGCGGGCCCAGCGGTAGGCGTCGGCCAGCCGGATCTGGGAGCGGTCCTGGTAGCGGAGCTTGGCGACGTTGGCGTGGATCAGGGCGACGGCCTCTCGGTCCAGCTCGACGAAGACGGCGTCGTCGGCCCCGCGGCTGAGGGCTTCCAGCCCGATCGCGCCGGTGCCGGCGAACAGGTCGACGACCGACCGGCCCGGCATCATCGCGCCGACGATGTTGAACAGCGACTCTCGCACCAAATCGCTCGTCGGCCGCGTCCTGGCCGACGCGCGCGGGCCCTCGATCTTATGCCCACGCTTCTGCCCCGCGATGATCCTCATGTCCGCTCGCCCCCCGACGGCCCGCCCCAGGCCGGGCGAATCCGAGCCTCAATCATAGGCTCCCCCGCCGCCCCTGGGCAATCCGACCCGCAACGCCGCCGGCCTCAACGGGACGCGCCCGCCGGCTCGACGCGGACGCGATTCCGGTAGCTCCCCGCGCGGTGGCCCAGGCAATCCCAGCCGCGGCCGACGGACGTGGAAGCCAGCGAGATGTAGAGCGATGCGGAGGAGGCGGGTTCGTCGCCGGAGAGGGAGAACTCGATCGCGTTGGCCGGCGCGCCCCAGCCCGCCGTCGGCGAGGGCTGCACGTCGACCTGCTCCGACCAGTCGTCCAGGACGACCCGGGCGACGGCGCGGTCCTCATCGAACAGGTCGATGGCCAGGGGGTCGCCGCGCCGCAGCGGGCCGGACGCCAACTCGCGAAACGGCCCCTTCTCGCCGCTCGTCGCCTCGACGACGCGGAATCGGCCCGAGGCGTCCAGGAAGGCGAATCGTAGTGGCCGGCCGAACGGGTAGTCCATCGGTCGGACCTCGATGCGCACGTCCGGGCAGGGCGAGAACGCCAGGAACAGTCGCCGATGCCCGGAGACGTCCACGTCGCAGAAGCCGTTCAGGTGCGACCAGATCGGGGACGGCAGGAAGGCCCTCGCTTCCATCCGCGTCGCGCCGCCGGCCTCTTCGACGAACAACGCGGCCTCGTAATCCGCCCTGTAGCGGAGGTCGACGCCGTTCGCGACCGTCGCCGCGGCGACGAGCCGCAGGCCGGGCCCCTCGCGCAAGGAAGCCGGGACGAGGGCGGTCGGCGCGCCGTCGGGCGAGCGGGCCAGGAAACGCAACAGCGGCTGGACCGTGATCCTCAAGAGGGCGATGCGGATCGTCGCCGACCCGTCGCCGGGGCTGACGAACGTGCGGTCGCCCAGGGTCCCCGGGAACGGAGCGATTCCCCGCACGGCGGGAGTCGTCCTGCCCCCCGAGGGTCGCGTCGCCGCGGCCGGCGGCAGGAAGCCGAGCGGCAGGGCGGCCCCCAGGATCATCCCCGCGCTCGCCCCGATCGCGAGCCCTCCCCGCGAGCGATCCTCACCCCTCCGGAACGCCAGGTAGCACGCCAGCCCCATCAAGGCGGCCAGTGCCAGGGGGACGGCGATGAGCCGGGGGGCCGTGGCCGGAAAGGCCGCGACGGCCGAGACGGCCCCCGCCCCCCAGGCGGCCGGGAACCCGACGAGGATCGCGGCCTGCGCCGTTCGTCGATCGCCGCGCATCGCTCGCAAGGCCGCCGCGACCGCGACCAGCACGAGCGGCGGCGCGACGCGGTTCGTCCAGAAACGCGGATGCGCGACGGCGAAGCCCCCGGGCGCCAGCCACCACCAGCCGGCCGCCGCCACGGCATGAAAGACGAGCACGAACAACCAGAAGACCCGGCCGGCCGCCGCCATCGTCACGCCTCCTCGACCCGTTCGGGATCGGAGCCCGCTCGCCTGAGACAAGCGTAACAGGTCGGACGACGGTTTCCATGGCGCGGGCCTCTTGGGCCGTCAGCGGCGCGTCGGCGCGTCCTTGCGCATCCGGGCGAGCATCGCCTCCAGCGGGTCGGGCGTGCCGATGGCGAACTCGCGGAGTTCCAGGGCCGTGGGATCCTGCGAGGCCCGCTCGGGCGCGAGCCGGGGGAGCATCCGATTGTACAGGAGCGTCACGGACGACTTCGGGCGGGAGCCGCGATGGCGCTCGATCTCGCGGATCGCCTCGTCCAGCGGCCAGCCCTGCTTGGCGAACCGGTACATGCCCACCCAGGCGGGCGAGCGGTCCATGCTGGCGTGGCAGTGGACCAGGACGGGCCAGTTCGCGGGGTCGTCGGCGAGCGCCAGGGACTCGGGAATGCTCCTCAGCCCGGTCGGGTCGTCCGGCGACTGGGTGTAGACCGAGATGCCGTGCTCGCGGGCGAACCGCTCCTCGTCGGGCCAGTGCGGGCTCCCCTCGGGCGTGAACTCGGGAAACAGGTTGATGATCGTCTTGAAGTGGTAGCGCGGCTGGGCCAGTTCCAGGCCCGCGTACGTCGGCATGGCGCTGAGGTAGAGGCGGCCCGGGATCACCTCGCGCAGCCGGTTGATCGGCCGCTGATACCAGAAGACGCCCCGGCCGAAGAAGTCGAGGCCGATCGAGACCGCGATCATCGTCGCGACGATCGCCGCGCCCCGTCGCCCCCCCCCCGCCGCGGGAGCGAGCCTCAGCATCGCGAAGGCCCACGCCAGCAGCCCCCAGACGTAGACCCAGCGCGGCCAGAAGCCGAACGGCTCGCGATCGATCCCCGGGAGTTGGCGGACGACCATCAGGGCCGCCGAGACCGCCAGGAGACCCAGCACGCCGCGAGCCCTGGCGTCGGCCAGCATCGCCCGGACGTCCCAGGGCCGCGTCCCGAGGGCCACGACCGCGACGATCGCCAGGGCGCAGGCCGCCAGGGCGAATCGCTGGGGCGTTGGCACGGAGGGGTCGAACATCGTCCGCCAGCCCAGGCCGTGCCAGCCGTCGATGAGCGGGCCGGGCGTGGCGGCGTGCCAGAAGGCGGCCGACGACAGAGCCAGGGCGGCCCAGCGCAGGCCGCGACGGGGCTCGCGCAGGCAGCCCCAGGCCGCGAGCACCAGCGCGGCCGAGGAGACGTAGACGGCCGCGCAGTCGATCGTGTCGCCGGCCTCGGCGAATCGGTACGCGGCCGGCGGGAAGGTGCTGTACGTCCGACGCTCGACCTTCGGGAACTCGGGGTCGACGTCCTGCTCGTAATCGAGGACGTACCACACGGCCGGCGCGACCGACAACGCGAGCACGACCCACGGCCAGAGCCCACGACGCGGAGAGGTCCCTTGCTGCTCGGCCAAGGCTCGTCGCCCCTTCCCTGGGTCCCGCCGCCCTCGCCGGGCGCGGCGACGTGCCGCGGGGGGAGAGGGGGCCGCCCCGATGATCGCGATCCCCGCGTTCTCGTCAAGCCGCCTGTCGATCCGACGGCGGCGTCGGCCGCAGGGCGTGCTCGGCGAATCGCTCGGAATCGACGCGCCCCCGGCCCGTCCGCACGCCGATCCGCACCAGCAGCCGCCGGCGCATCTCGCGGACCGGCCGGGCGATGAGGCGGTGCGCCCGGATCCACCAGGGACGCTGGGCCGCGAATGAGCTTTCGTCCAACTCGCACTGGTCCGGCCGGCATCGCGTCCAGTGCTTCTTCAGATGATAATCGTCGCTCCCGGAAAGGAGCCCGAAGACGAAGCGCCCGGGGAGCCATCGCGGCCAGCGCACGCCAATCTGGAAGTCGAACAGGCAGGGCCGCCCGTGGGCGTCGACCAGGACGTTCTCGCGCTTGTGCAGGTCGACGTAGGCGATCCGCCGCGCGTGCATGGCTTTCAGGAGTCGGTGGAGGGCCGGGAAGAACTCGTCGTCGACGCGTTCGCGATCGCCGAGGGGGTGGCCCTCGACGTACTCCCGGGCCACTCCGTTGGCCTGGACGGCTCCGGAGATCGCCACGGGCCCGGACAGTTCGGGGATGCCCGGCAGGTCGGCCAGGGCGGCGAGCATCCGGGCCTCGCGACGGGCCGTCATCAGCCCGACCCAGAAGAGGGGCACGCCGAACGCCGATTGCTTGCGATGCAACTTCACGACCCGACGCCGGCCGTACTCGTCCTCGTACAGCGAGGTGGCGGCCCAGGAATCGTGCTTGAAGACCTCGACCAGGCGATGGGGATGGCCGCCGATCTCCAGGTCGTCGGGCGGCGAGGCGTCGCCGAGGGCCTTCAACCACCGGGGGCGCGGGCGGGCTTCCCCGCTCGTCACGCTCGAATCCTGGGTCGTCCTTGACATGCCGCTGGCTTCCTGGGTTGGCCGTCCGCGCACGCGATCTTCGAGGCACGCACGACTCTTCATCGGCAGGCTCGGCGATCCCCATGAGCTTCCCTGCCCCGCGGATCGCGACGACCGCCTTCATCCCGCAAATCGACGTTTCCTGCAAGTCCGACACGATCCCGAGCCCGGCGCGCGCGAAACCGCCGGGGGCCGCCCCGGCGGTTCGTCGATTGCGCCGATCGATGGGCCGCGCCCGCTCGGTCAGGGCGTGGCCGGCTTCTCCTCGGCCGGGGCGACGGCCGGCGGGTTGTCGCCCGTCTTATGGACCTCGACTTCCTTGGTGACGGTAGTCGTCCCCTCGGGCCCCGTGGCCTTGACTTCCTGCTTGACGCCCTCGGTCTCGCCGCAGCCGATCAGGCCCATCGAGACGGACAGCAGGCCGGCGGAGGCCAGATAGGTGATGGTCTTCTTCATGGCGGGATTCCCCTCTACCTCGTGGGTTCTCAGCAACCCGCGACCTCGCTCGAGGCCATGACGACGGCCGAGATGGCCCGGACTTAATGCAATCCCCGCGCCACAATGCCAAGGATCCCGGAATTCCTTCGGAGGACCGAGGGATGCGGGCGCGCCTCCGGATTCTTCCAGGGACTTCGACATCCTCGCACGCCCGCGCCGGCCGCCCTTACGACCGTCCGTTGCGCCCGGATGGGCAGGGCGGTTCCCGGGGCGACGGGTGGCGGGACGGCCGCGACCTGGCTTAGACTCGATCGGGAAGGCGACCAGGGACGCTCGGCCGCGGGTCGGCCGCCGCGACCTCGTCGTCCCGACCTGAAGGGCGATCGACCCATGATCGGCGAGGGCGCAGAACGAGACCCCGAGGGCGAGCCCGACGCCCGCCGCGTCCGGTCCGACCGGCTCCTGGCGGTGCTGGAGCCGTTCGAACGCGTGGTGGCCGTCTCGCACGTCAATCCGGATCCGGATTCCCTGGCCAGCATGCTCGGGATCCGCGAGCTGATCCAGAAGTGCCAGCCGGGCAAGCCCGTGCTCCTGACGGTCGACGGCATGATCGCCCGCGCCGAGAATCGCGCCATGGTGGAGCTGATCCCCATCCCGCTCACCCCGGTGAAATCGGTGGCGATCGACCGCCGCACGGCCGTGGTGATGGTGGACACCCAGCCCCACACCGGCCGACGCAGCAGCGAGAGCGACCGGCCCCTGGCGGTGATCGACCACCACGAGACCGGCGGCGACCTGGAAGGCGTCCTGTTCCGCGACGTCCGCACCCACATGGGGGCGTCCAGCACCATCATCACCGGCTACCTCCTCGAACAGAAAGTGGTCGTGTCGCCCCAACTGGCCACCGCCCTCCTCTACGGGATCGAATCCGAGACGACGGGCTACCCGCGCGAGGCGAGTTCGCTGGATGATGGGGCGCTGGTCTGGCTCTTCCCCCGGGCCGACAAGGAGCTGCTCGCACGCATCCGGAATCCCAAGCTCCCGCAGAGCCATTTCGCCACCTTCCAGCGCGCCCTGACCAACGCCTTCCTCTATCGCGACCTGATCGTCGCCTGGTGTGGCGAGGTCACCCAGCCCGACATCGTCGCCGAGGTCGCCGACTTCTTCGTGCGCTTCGATCAGGTCAATTGGGTCCTCTCGGCCGGGCTCTTCGAGGGGGGGCTGAAGCTCTCGCTCCGCTCCAACGACCTGGGCGGCGAGGCGGGCGAGGTGCTCCGAGAGGTCGTCGGCGAGATGGGCAACGCGGGGGGGCATGACAAACGCGCCGGGGGGCTCATCACCCTGGCCGACCCCGGCGAGGCCGCGGCCGAGCAGGCCCTGACGGAAGTCCGCCGCCGACTGCTGGGCCGCCTCGGTATGGACGAACACCAGGGACGCCGCCTGCTCCAGGACGCCCCCCGCATCGCCGCCCCCTGACTCCCATCGAAGCTCCTTCGCATCCACGGGGGCACGCGCATTCATAACGCCTGGAGGTTTCGTCCCTCGCAGGAGGGACGGATCGCGGTATACTGGGAAGGGCCGCGGTCGAGCCGGACGATGGCGAGTCGACGCCATGCGTGCGAGAGCGGGCCCCGCCGCCCACGCACCTATTGGAAGGAAAGGTACGAACACCTGTTGCGTCGAATTCTCAGGTGTGTATATTCAAAATCCGCCGAGATGCGTCGCACCGCCCGGGCCGATTCGTTCCACGGGCCCGCTCGGTGCCGCCCCTTGGCCTGGAGGTCGGTCGCACGTCGGTTGCGAATCCGGGAGGTCGAAGGGACGGTCATCGTTCACGAGTGCGTGGAGGCGGGCCTGCGATGAACGATCGGAATCGGGCCGCTTACACCCTGATCGAGCTGCTGGTGGTGATCTTCATCATCGCGCTCCTGGTCGCCCTGCTCCTCCCCGCCGTCCAGGCGGCGCGGGAGTCGGCCCGGCGGATCTCCTGCTCGTCGAATCTCAAGCAGCTCGGCGCCGCCCTCCACAACTATGAATCTTCATGGGGGGTCCTGCCGCCGCCGGTGCTGCTCGCGGTGGGGCGCAACCTTCAGGCGGCCAGGGGGTGGAGCGCCCACGCGCGGCTGCTCCCGGTCCTGGAGCAGAACAACCTGTACGATTCGGTGAATTTCGCCTTCCCCTTCGAAAACGCGGCCAACATCACGGCCTCCGGGACCTACATCTCGGTCTTCGCGTGCCCGTCGGACGCGAGCCGGGCGGCCCAGACGGGCCTGTCCGCGTTCGCCTCGCTCCCCACGACCGCCGGGACGAGTTACGCCGTGAGCACGGGGGATTGGTTCGTCTGGGGCGGCTTCGGGCTCAACGCGAGCCGGTCGGCGTTCTCGCCGAACCAGAGCCGGCGGATCTCCGAATTCGGCGACGGCCTGAGCGCGACGCTCCTGATGTCCGAGGTCCGGATGCAGCAGGCCCAGGTCACCGAATGCGGCGGCCAGCTCGTGGCCATGAACCAGGCCGAAGTCCCCGGCTCCGACGTCCCCCCCGAGCGGAAGGGGATCGTCCGCGACGAGAGCGCCTGCTCCTTCTGGTCGGCCGGGCATTCCGTCTGGGCCGCCGGGGGCGTGGACCAGACCGGGTTCACGACCGCCCTGCCCCCCAACGCCTCCGCCACGTCGGTCTTCTCCCGGGGCGCGGAGACGGACATCATCAGCGTCCGCGAGTGGCTCGGCGGCCCCACCTACGCCGCCGTCATCTCCCGCAGCGCCCACAAGGGGGGCGTCCATTCCCTCTTCGGCGACGGGTCCGTCCGCTTCGTCCAGACCACCATCGCCGCCCCGGTCTGGCGGTCGCTGGGGACCAAGAGCGGCGGCGAGGTCGTCGACTCTTCGAGCTACTGAGGACGGCCCATGATCGCCGCCGTGGTCGCCGTCCTCGGCCTCGCCGTCATGACCGCCGAGCCCCCCGCGACCGTCGCCGGCGTCGGCCGTCCCGGCTCCTCCGGCGACGGGGGCCCCGCGGAAAAAGCCGAGCTGCGACAGCCGTTCGACGTCGCCTACGACCGCCTCGGGACCT
>Ga0209958_1000995_pt1 | contig 28836 bp, 25 predicted proteins | sample ThiBio_inoc_plan_FD_183942 | JGI IMG/M metagenome (GOLD analysis project Ga0209958, IMG submission 183942) | Wastewater bioreactor microbial communities from Cape Town, South Africa - Thiocy_inoc_plan (SPAdes) | ecosystem: Engineered > Bioremediation > Thiocyanate > Unclassified | place: South...
GTGTTGCCACGTCTATCACTCCTGGTCTCCTGCTGCTCAAAAAAGCAGCAGGTTAGGGTTAGTACGTGGATCAGATTTAGATGGAAATCCTGGCGGTTAGTGGGTCACTTCTGCGTGGAAATCAACACCGCCTTGGCCAACCGCTCAACCTGAGCCTGAAATTCGAAGCGCTCGAACACATCACGCACGGCAGGCGAGAAGCCTTGCACGTAAGTGAACAGGTTGTGGGAAATATTGTCGGGATCCCCCAGCAATTTGGGCAGGTCCAGCGGGCTCTGGTTATAGAAGCTCTGCTTTGACTTGCGCAACAGGAAGGGCTCGGGATTGAGGCCCTGTGTCTCCTTTTCTGCCAGCTCTGACAAGACGGCTGCCTTGGTGGGCTCCAGCACGCAGTCGAGGCGCCTCAAAACGGTGAACGGAAGGATGACTTTCCCGTAGTCGGACTGTTTGTAGTCTCCACGGAGGAGGTCGGCGACCGACCAGATGAAGGCGGAGAGGGATTGTTGGTTCATGCGCTCAGGAAACTGACATTTGCTTACTGGGTGCAGTATGCCAGCCACCGATGGATTCCCTTGAGTGTGTAGACCTGATCAGGTGCAATGGGCGCTGGGATTTTAACTTTCTATTTTTGCATAACTTCGTATATTGGGATAAATGTAAATACGGTTTTTTGTTGGCGTCGTATTGCGATGCGTTCTGATTTTAACGGCTGCTCAGCCTATGATTGATATAGGTTATTAATACAATAACATAATTAATTGATGCTTGGTTTATTTGTATGGTGTGGTTGTCGGTAGTTGTGGTTGGTCTTATCTGGGAGGGGCTATGCTACGTGAATCGGAATTGAATAGTAGAATCGTTGGGAGTTTGATAAATTACTGCTATGAACTCCATAAGTTTTATTCAAAGCTATTGGTTGTAAGGGTGGATCTTGGCTATGGAAAGGAGTATGCTAAAACGTGCTCTTTGATGGAAATTAAAAAAGATATTAAGCACATGCTGGATAACCGTAGAGGCAATCGTTCATTGTTCGAGCATCTGGTTGGTTATTTTGTGAAATATGAGTTCACCGAAGAGAAGGGGCCGCACGCTCATGCTCTATTTTTTTATGATGGTCAAAAAGTGCGCAAAGATGAACACTATGGTGATCAAATTGGCCGTTACTGGAATGAAAAAATCACTGCTGGAAACGGTATTTTTCACAACTGCAACTATGACAAGAATAATTATCAACAATGCGGAATTGGGATGATTAACCATTCCGATATTGCTAAGCGAAAAATCCTAATTGACAGAGTTATTTCATACATGCTCAAAGAAGAGCAAAGCATTGACATTATCAAGCAATCGAGTCGAGATCGGGCGGTTACTAAAGCCGTTCTCCCTCGCCACAAGTGCAGCGCTGGGCGGCCACGGAACTAGACGTCTGAGTTTGAGTGCTTGGATGCACCCCAACAGCGTTTGTCATTCGGGTGGATTCCAAGGTCACAAGGCGACTGAGTCCTGTCAGGAACGCCTGGCAGTTGCTTTTTTCGCTAGTTTCAGCGGAAATTAGCGGTGATAGCGGAGCTGAAGAGCGTAGTTTTGCGATGTCTCCGGTCTGGTCTACAAGCGTACGGGGAGACTGGTGATCATGACTCGGCTCTATTGAAAAGAGCAAACTGGGGCAACGGCCTGTTCCTTAACTACAAGCCGTTGGAGCAGAGAGCGCTTTCAATGTGGTTGGAAGTCTTTTTTCCAAGAAGAAAAGGCAACCCCAGTTGCTCTGGGGCTACCTTTCCAATTTCTAGAAAATCGCTTTAGTACCGGTTTGAATCGTAGTACTGTGGTGCCACAACAGTTGTATTTGCATAGACAACAGTCTTCTTGTTCACCTTCGCGATTGTGATCCGAAAGGATGAGGCTAAAATATCAAGCAGCAAATCCAGCTTTGCCTTGTCACGAAGGCGATTCGGGCCATATTGCAAGATGTACGCTTTTGGTATGCAATTCCATTGCTTGTTATTTTGGGTTGTTCGTATCCAATCTTCAAGATCAGCCAGATCCCGCTGTTGCTCTGTAACGGGATTGAACTTTCCAAAGATGTTTAGATACTGCTCGCCATAATAGCTGATTAAGTTGATGGCATATTGCAAAGTTTCACTAGAAATCTCGTCGCTATCCTCGACGAGAAAGGAGTGAAAGATTGCCGCAACTCTTGCAATGTTTTCCGCAGCTTTGGATGCAAAATCTTTTGCTGCACAGTACAGACCGCCGGGTTGCATACTGGCTTCATAGGAATTGGCAATTCCATTCCAGTGGGCTTGGGCCTGTGGTGAAAAATTCAACAACCGCGACTCACTTCTCTCCAGCAGTGTTTTGCATCGGTCATAGAACCAATTGAGTTTGGTGTAATCGCCCTGGGACCCGTTCTCGAATCTTTGGCCCTGAGTTGAGTATGGCCAGCACACCAGCACACGCGCAAAGAAACCGTTGCCGAGAGCTTGCTCGCCTTGTTTGACTACAAATCTCTGAAAAACAACAGGCTGCGCTTGTAGTAGGCAGGTCACGCTGGAGTCGTGCAGCACAAAGCTCCCGCTCGTCTTGCGATCAACCGACCAATCTGAGCCGCTCCACAGTGCATTCAAGGCCCCCAATTGCCTTGACATCGGGCCGTCGCAAAACTGGGCAAACTCGTCGTGCACCATTACTGCACTGTTTCCCCTCTCATGCAGCCCTTCCAGCAGTGCTTCGATAGTGGTGTCCGAGTAGATCAGTTTGAGCGCCAAACTAGGCTGAGGCTCAGCTTCGAGGGCCACCCGAAGCTGCTTCTCGATCTCATCTATCGACTCTTCTTTGCGAACAGCGCGCTTCATGGCATCACGCTGCGCGTCCACCTTTTCGCGCCAGAGTGCATGCTCAACCCTGTGTGCCGCGACACTTTGCGCGGCCTCTTCACCCCAGAGGCGCTGGACCTCCGTATGGGCTTTGAAAAGCAGCTTCTGCACCGCGCTTTTTCGCTCACCTGAGTCGCAGATGGTAATCAAGTACAAGCCGACAGGTCCATCCAGTCCTGACTTGCGTTGAACCCGACATCTGCGCTGAACAGTGGCGGCCAATGCGCATATCAATATGCTGATGATCAGCTCACGCGGAGCCTGTGTGATTCTGGCGATCTGATCGACAAGCTGCTCAAGTTCTGGCGGTAGAACATTCGGCCATGGTTGTGCTGGGACGTTCATTGTTCAGCCCTCCCGGTTGGTTGTGGAACCGACTTGACGGCTCTCCAGCCAAGCTTCGATTTCGTGCAAAAAATGGCCCACAGCCCTACCTGTACATGACAAGTGGACCTTTTTTGGGAAGGTTGGGTCGAAACGAGGCGAGCGCGGATTCTGAAGCTCTGAAAGAGTGCTGTCTCCAAGGCCTGTCACTACCTTCAGGCGCTTCCGGCGAATTACTTCTTTGTTCAATTGCATCGTGCAATCTCCCGTGTGTATCAAGGTCGCAAACTCCTAGCTACGTGACGCGCTGACGCGTCGCGTTGACCAGAAGGACAAACCCAGCCACATATGCTGGAAGGGCGGCGTACGAGGCGGCGCCATAGATTTTTTGGTAGATCAGGTGGAAGTAAACCGCCTGAGGCCCGAAGGCTTTGAGATACGCCGCCGAAGCGGGTTGATAGATATTGGCGGAACTAGGTCGCGCCTTAGATGCTGACTACACGGACTCAAGAAGGTCCGTGAGCTTTAGTGTAGCGCGGATTGACTCGGATGCACAAATCAAAATTTGAGGTAGTCCGTCGCGTTCGCCATACGGTAAGGGGCTGAAGGCCCCACGGACCGCGCCACGCACCATGAAGAAATGTTTGGATCGTCGAAGCTGCGAGTTCCAAGGATGTCCGAAGATGACCAATGGTATCCGCGACAAAAAGGTATACCAAATGGCATACAAAACAAAAAAGCGCCCCGAGAGGCGCTAGTTTGCTTGCTTAATGGCGGAGAGGGCGGGATTCGAACCCGCGGTGGGGATTAGCCCACACACGCTTTCCAGGCGTGCGACTTAAACCGCTCATCCACCTCTCCGAAGCCCTCGATTATAGCCATAGGAAAAGGGATATCTGGGCTGACGGTAGCCGTTGCCTCGAAAAAAGCTTTGCTTGCGCTCAGGCCGCTTTCTGTGAAGCTTGCACCATCTTCATCGCCGACCCGATCAGCGCAGACACCTCCGTCATGTTGCTCGGCACGATAAGTGTGGTGTTGGAATCTGCTGCCACCTGGCTGTAGGCTTCCACGGCCTTCTCGGCCACCTTGAGCTGTACAGCCTGTTCGCCACCGGGTTGGCGGATGGCTGAGGCCACACGCTCGATGGCCTGGGCGTTGGCTTCGGCCACGGCCTTGATCGATTCTGCCTCGCCCTGGGCCTTGTTGATGACGGCCTGCTTTTCGCCCTCGGATCGGGCGATGAAGGCCTCGCGTTCGCCGGTGGCGATGTTGATCTGTTCCTGGCGGCGGCCTTCAGAGGCGGCGATCAGCGCGCGTTTTTCGCGTTCTGCAGTGATCTGGGCCTGCATGGCGTGCAGGATTTCCTTGGGTGGTGTCAGGTCCTTGATTTCATAGCGCAGCACTTTCACGCCCCAGTTGAGGGCAGCTTCGTCGATGGCCTGCACGACCTGGGCGTTGATGATGTCGCGCTCTTCAAAGGTTTTGTCCAGCTCCAGCTTGCCGATGACCGAGCGCAGAGATGTCTGCGCCAGTTGCGTCACGGCCATGATGTAGTTGCTGGAGCCGTAGCTGGCGCGCATGGGGTCGGTCACCTGAAAGTACAGGATGCCGTCCACTTGCAGCTGGGTGTTGTCGCGTGTGATGCAAACCTGGCTGGGCACATCGAGCGGGATTTCCTTGAGGCTGTGTTTGTAGGCGACCTTGTCGACAAAAGGGATCAGGAAGTTCAGGCCCGGAGTGAGGGTGCCAGCGTATTTTCCCAGGCGTTCCTTGACCCAGGCATTCTGCTGGGGGACGACCTTGACCGACCGGATTACGAAGACCAGGAAAATCACGAAGCCGACGGCGGCGATGGCGGTTGTTTCCATAGAGGACCTTTTGAGCAAGTTGGGAGTGTGAAGGGCTGGACCGGGGCTGGGTTACACGGGGTCCACCAGCAGGCGGTTGCCCACGAGTTCTGCGACGCGGTGCATGCCGGTGGATGGCGTGACCCCGGGGCGATGGATGGCCGTCCACTGTGCGCCTCGGTATTTCACGGTGGTAGTGCCATCACTGTTCCAGCTTTCGATGAGGAGGGTTTCGCCCACATCCATGTTCACGCTGCGGTCTGCTCGCGCAGAGGGGTCCCCGGGGCGTTTCTTTCTGTGGAAGTAGCAAGCCAGAACGGCTCCCCCGCCCATGACCGCCGCTGCAGCCATCTGCAGTGCCCAAGGCAAACCCAGATGGGCCGCCAGAGCCGCTGCCACCAGGCCAATGGCCACCATGAGCAGATAGAACGTACCGGTGAGCAGCTCTGCAACGACCACAGCCCCCGCTGCGAGCCACCAGATGGTGGATTCCTCCATAGCCAACTCCTTGTTGTGGTTGTGTTTAGTGCACCACATTCTGGGACAAAAGGGTTGCAGTTCAAAGGCGCGTCAAGGTTATTCCTTACACTTCGCGCCTATTTCGTTTTTTGGCCGGGCAGGGCACGGTTGCACGGAGGCTGCGCATGAAGTTTCGCTTTCCCATCATCATCATCGATGAAGACTATCGTTCCGAGAACACCTCGGGCCTCGGTATCCGCGCGCTGGCGCAGGCTATCGAGTCCGAGGGGTTCGAGGTGGTTGGCGTCACCAGCTATGGTGACCTGTCGCAGTTTGCCCAGCAGCAAAGCCGCGCCAGCGCATTCATCTTGTCCATCGACGATGAGGAATTTACGGTGGGTGAGGGCCTGGACCCCATCGTGCTGAGCCTGCGCAACTTCATCGGTGAAGTGCGGCGCAAGAACACCGAAGTGCCCATCTATGTGCACGGCGAGACCAAGACCAGCCGCCACCTGCCCAACGACATCCTGCGCGAGCTGCATGGCTTCATCCACATGTTCGAGGACACCCCCGAATTTGTGGCGCGCCACATCATCCGCGAGGCCAAGAGCTACCTGGAGAGCGTGCAGCCTCCATTCTTCAAGGCACTGCTCGACTACGCTGAAGACGGCTCGTACAGCTGGCACTGCCCCGGCCACTCGGGCGGCGTGGCGTTTCTGAAGAGCCCTGTGGGCCAGATGTACCACCAGTTCTACGGCGAGAACATGCTGCGCGCCGACGTGTGCAATGCGGTGGAAGAGCTGGGCCAGCTGCTGGACCACAACGGTGCCATTGGTGAATCGGAGCGCAATGCCGCGCGTATTTTCAATGCCGACCACTGCTTCTTCGTGACCAACGGCACGTCCACATCGAACAAGATGGTGTGGCACCACACGGTGGCGCCGGGCGACGTGGTGGTGGTGGACCGCAATTGCCACAAGTCCATCCTGCACAGCATCATCATGACCGGGGCGATCCCCGTGTTCATGAAGCCCACGCGCAACCATTTCGGCATCATTGGCCCCATTCCGCAAAGCGAGTTCGAGCCAGCGGCCATTCAGGCCAAGATCAAGGCCAACCCGCTGCTCAAGGGCGTGGACGCCAAGAAGGTCAAGCCGCGCGTGCTCACGCTCACACAGTCCACCTACGACGGCGTGCTCTACAACACCGAGACCATCAAGGGCATGCTCGACGGCTACGTGGACAACCTGCACTTTGACGAGGCCTGGCTGCCACACGCGGCCTTCCACCCGTTTTATGGCAGCTACCACGCCATGGGCAAGAAGCGCACGCGCCCCAAGCATTCCGTGACGTACGCGACGCAGTCCATCCACAAGCTGCTGGCCGGCATCAGCCAGGCTAGCCATGTGCTGGTGCAAGATTCGCAGACCACCAAGCTGGATCGCCACCTCTTCAACGAGGCCTACCTGATGCACACCAGCACCAGCCCGCAATACAGCATCATCGCCAGCTGCGACGTGGCCGCCGCCATGATGGAGCCTCCCGGCGGTACGGCCCTGGTGGAAGAAAGCCTGCTCGAAGCGCTGGACTTTCGCCGTGCCATGCGCCAGGTGGAGCACGACTTTGGCAAGAACGACTGGTGGTTCAAGGTTTGGGGCCCTGAAAAGCTCGTGGACGAAGGCCTGGGCCGCGCCGAGGACTGGATCATCCGCAGCGATGGCAAGGGCAAGAAGAACGCCAGCAAGTGGCACGGCTTCGGCCAGCTGGCCGACGGCTTCAACATGCTGGACCCGATCAAGTCCACCATCGTCACACCGGGCCTGAACCTGGACGGCAAGTTCGACAAGACCGGCCTTCCCGCGTCCATCGTTACCAAGTACCTGGCCGAGCACGGTGTGGTGGTCGAGAAGACCGGCCTGTACAGCTTCTTCATCATGTTCACCATCGGCATCACCAAGGGCCGCTGGAACACGCTGCTGACGGCGCTGCAGCAGTTCAAGGACGACTACGAGAAGAACCAGCCCATGTGGCGCATCCTTCCCGAGTTCTGCCAGCAGCACAAACGTTACGAGCGCATGGGCCTGAAGGACCTGTGCCAGCACGTGCATGAGATGTACGCCAAGTACGACATCGCGCGCCTGACGACCGAGATGTACCTGTCGGACCTGACGCCCGCCATGAAGCCCTCGGACGCCTACGCGCACATCGCCCACCGCCAGACCGAGCGCGTGGAGATCGACCACCTGGAAGGCCGCATCACCGTGGGCCTGGTCACGCCCTACCCACCGGGCATTCCGCTCTTGATCCCTGGCGAGGTATTCAACAAGAAGATCGTGGACTACCTCAAGTTCGCCCGCGAATTCGCCAAGCTGTGCCCGGGCTTCGAGACCGACATCCACGGCCTGGTGGAAGTGGAAGACGAGAACGGCCAAGTGCGCTACTACGCCGACTGCGTGGCAGAGCAAGGCAAGACCGGCAAGAACCCCAAGCCGCTGGCGACCGCCCAGAACCTGGTGCAGGTGGGCGACGACGGCCCGTACGGACGCAACGTGTAAGCACGTCTTCGCGCTGGTGTGTGGGTGCACCAGCGTCTCAAAAATCGCTCCCCCGGCATGGCTGGCGGAGCGATTTTTTTGTGCATTTGAATCCGCGGTTGTGGTGCTGCCGTATTGACTGTCAGCCGCGTGGTTTTCATGCGGTGACGACTGTCTTCACACACCTCTCAGGAGATTCTCATGACCCTTCGATTCAACGCCCGCCTCGCCACCATCGCCTTCACCGCAGCCATGGCCGCTGCCGCAATGCCTGCCATGGCGCAGGTCATGGTGGGCGGTGCGCCCATGCTGGCCAGCAAGGACATCATCGACAACGCCGTGAACTCCAAGGACCACACCACGCTGGTGGCCGCTGTGAAGGCTGCGGGCCTGGTCGAAACGCTCAAGGGCCCTGGTCCCTTCACCGTGTTTGCGCCCACCAATGCGGCATTTGCCGCATTGCCCGCCGGCACGGTGGACACGCTGCTCAAGCCCGAGAGCAAGCCCACCCTGACCAAGGTGCTCACCTACCACGTGGTCGCGGGCAAGTACGACGCTGCTGCGTTGTCCAAGATGATTGCAGACGGCAAAGGCATGGCCAGTCTCAAGACGGTGGCGGGCGGTACGCTCACCGCCAAGGCCAGCGGCAATGCTGTCATGGTGACGGACGAAAAGGGCGGTACGGCGACGGTGACGATTGCCGACGTGTACCAGTCCAACGGTGTAATCCACGTGGTGGACAAGGTCCTGTTGCCTAACTGATTGAGCAACGGATGGGGGGCTGCCCGTCCGCTGTGCATGGCCGCCGCATCGCAGGGCCGGGATCGGCCAGGGGTTGCTGTGGCCCCGTCAGCGAACCGGCGGCATATCGTCCCGCACACGCACAAAACTCGCGAAGCGCGGCAGGCCCCCGTCATGGGTACCGCGAAACCGGTACGTCACCCAGCTGCCCACAGGTGGTGGGTCAGCCCGCTGCGCATCGCTGAAACCCGCCCCCAGCCGGAAACGCTGGCCCGAAGGCATTTCCACCAGCAGGGCTCCCATGCGACCGGCGTGGCGGCCCTTGCCAGGCAGGTGGGCGACCACGCGCGCTTCCGTGTCTTCGTGGGTCTTGACCTTGACCAGGTCGTCGCTGCGGCCAGACTGGTAGAGCGAGCTGTCCCGGTGCAGCATCAGGCCTTCGCCGCCCGCCCGCACCGTGCGTTGCAACAGGGCCTGCAGGGCAGCATCGTTTTCGATGCGCTTTTGGGGCACCGCCTGGACCCAAGGCTGGTTGATCTGCATCACCAAGGCATTGAGCGACCGCAGCCGTTCGTCAAACATGCCGCCGTGCCGGGGCAGGTCAAACACCATGAAGCGCATCTGGCGCCAGGCCGCCTCATGAGGCTGCTGTTGGCGCGTGGTGGATTGGGCGTGCGCAAAGCGCCCGCGTCCGGCCCACAGCTCTCCGTCCATGGGAGTGGTGGGCCACCCGGCGGTGAACCAGGCGGGGGCCATCACCGTTTCGCCGCCCCGCGTGCGCAGCGTGTGGCCGTCCCAGTAGCCACGCACACCGTCGTATTTTTCGCTGACCCAATAGTCGGCCAGCGGCATGCCGGGCCGGTACACATTGGCCAGCAACAGGGCAGGGGCATCTGCTGCGTGCGTGGGCAGCGCAGCGAAACTCAGCCACGCCAGCCAGTGCCTGCGGAGCATTTGCTATTAAATATATAGCTCCCGGCGCTTGTTCAATAAGCGCTAGGGCCTTTTTTGATCTGAATTTTTGGCGACAATCAGACCTGGTCTGCGCTCAGGCCCGCCGTCTGGCTGAAGCCGCCGTCCACGTAGGTGATCTCGGCCGTCATGCCCGAGGCCAGGTCCGACAGCAGGAAGGCTGCCACATTGCCCACGTCTTCGATCGTCACGTTGCGGCGCAGGGGCGATGCATCGGCCACGCGGCTCAGCAGTTTGCCAAAGTCCTTGATGCCGCTGGCGGCCAAGGTCTTGATGGGGCCGGCGCTGATGCCGTTGGCGCGGATGCTGCGGCCGTCTTCGGTGCGGCCCACGGCCTCGGCCAGGTAGCGCACGCTGGCTTCCAGGCTGGCCTTGGCTAGGCCCATGGTGTTGTAGTTGGGGATGGAGCGCAGCGCGCCCAGGTAGCTCAGCGTCAGCAGCGACGACTTGTCGTTCAGGTAGGGAAGGGCGGCCTTGGCCATGGCGGGAAAGCTGTAGGCGCTGATGTCGTGGGCGATGCGGAAACCCTCGCGCGAAAGGCCTTCGAGGAAATTACCGGCAATCGCCTCGCGGGGGGCGAAGCCGATGCTGTGCACAAACCCGTCGAATTGGGGCCAAGTCTGCGACAGCTCGGCAAACATGCGCTCGATCTGCTCGTCGCTGCCCACGTCACAGTCAAAGATCAGCTTGGAGTCGAACTCGGCCGCAAAGTCGGTGATGCGGTCCTTGAAGCGCTCGCCCACGTAGCTGAACGCCAGTTCGGCTCCCTGTGCGTGGCAAGCCTTGGCAATGCCGTAGGCGATGGAGCGGTTGGACAAAACACCCGTGATGAGCAGCTTCTTGCCGGTCAGAAAACCCATGTTCAATCTCCTTTTGGAATGGCGAAATGTCGGCGGGCGGCCTGGCGCATGTGGGTATGCGCGATCTGCAACGGGGCCCGGCGAACGTAGTGCAGAATTGTCGCATGCGGTTTTGGCTGACTTTTTTGCTGATGGGGTGTGCGGTTCCTGCATGGGCTGCACATGGGTATGCCCTGTGGGGCGAGCCGCGTTATCCCGCCGGGTTTACGCATTTTGCGTATGTGAACCCAGATGCGCCGAAAGGCGGCGAGCTGCGGCTGGTCAGCAACCTGCGGGTTTCCACCTTCGACAAATACAACCCGTTCACCATCAAGGGCAACGCGCCAGCATATTTGTCGTCGCTGATGTTCGATTCGCTGCTCGCCGGTTCGATGGACGAAACCGCCACCGGTTATGGTCTGCTGGCCGAAGATGTGGAAGTTGCCCCCGATGGTTTGTCCGCCACCTTCCGCCTGCGGCCGGAGGCGCGTTTTCACAACGGCAAGCCCGTGCTGGCGCAGGATGTGAAGCACAGCTACGACACGCTGGTGGGCCCCTTCACATCCCCTGCCTACAAGACGCTGCTGATCGAGGTGGCGGGCGTGGATGTGATCAACGACCGCACCGTGCGTTACCGCTTCAAGCTGCCCAATCGCGAGCTGCCCCTCACCGTCGGCGGCCTGCCTGTGTTCAGCCGCGACTGGGGCGTCGAGAACGGCAAGGCCAAGCCGTTTGACCAGGTGGTGATGGATATTCCCATCGGCAGTGGCCCCTACAAAATCGGCCCGGTGCGTTTTGGCAAGGACATCACCTATGTGCGCGACCCGCAGTACTGGGCGCGCGACCTGAACGTGCGCAAGGGCACGGCCAATTTCGACAACATCCTTGTCAAGATTTACAAGGACAACACTGCGCGGCTGGAGGCCCTCAAGGCGGGCGAGTTCGACCTCATGCGGTTTTTCAGCGCGGGCGACTGGGCCCGCCGTGTTACGGGCAAGAAGTTCGATACGGGTGAACTCGTCAAGGGCGAGTTTGTGCACAAGCTCCCCTCGGGTTTTCAGAGCTATGTGCTCAACACCCGCCGGCCTTTGCTGCAGGATGCGCGCGTGCGCGAGGCCCTGGGCCTGGCCATGGACTACGAGTGGATGAACCGCCAGATGTTCTATGGCGCTTACCAGCGGGTGAACGGCCTGTTTGGCAACACGGCGTGCGAAACCAAGGGCAGTCCCTCGCCCGAGGAGCTTGCGCTGATGGAGCCCTACCGCAAGGACATTCCGGCTGCCGCGTTTGGCCCGATGACGGTGCCCCCGCGCACGGATGGCGACTCCTCACTGCGGGCCAACCTGCGGCGGGCGCAGGCTTTGCTCAAGGAAGCGGGCTGGGAGGTGCGCGACGGTGCCCTGCGCAACGCCAAGGGCGAGGCCATGGTGCTCGAATACATGGACAGCAATGAAGGCGGCGTGCGCACCATCACCCCCTGGATGCGCAATCTCGAAAAGATTGGTGTCACCTTGCGGTTTCGGTCAGTGGACTTTGCGCTGTACCAGCAGCGTCTGCAGAAGTTCGACTTCGACATTACCTCGATTGCCTACCAGGGCACCAACAACCCGGGCCAGGAGTTTGCCGACATGTTTGGCAGCCAGGCGGCCGACGTGGAGGATTCCGGCAACTTTGCGGGCGTCAAGAACCCGGCGGTGGACGCGATGATCAAGGCCATGACCTCTGCCAAGACCGAGGCGCAACTGCTTCCCGCCTGCCACGCCCTGGAGCGCATCATTGCGCACAGCCACTACCTCATTCCGCAGTGGACGGCGGGCACACACCGCATGGCCTACAACGCCTGGCGGCTGGCACGGCCGGCCACGGTGCCGCCTTACGCCAGCGGCGAAGGGTGGGTCATCGACACGTGGTGGGCGCGTATTCCTCCCCAGACCGCGCCAGACAAGAAATAGCCATAAGACCGCTCACCCATGTTTGCCTACATTCTCAAACGTGTCTTGCTCATGCTGCCCACGCTGCTGGGCGTGCTCTTGCTGACCTTTGTGGTGATCCAGTTCGTGCCGGGCGGCCCGGTGGAGCAGTACATGGCCGAGGCCAAGGCCGGTGTGGGCGGTGGCGGCGCCGAGGGGGGCGGCCTGAGCTACCGGGGCGCGCAGGGTGTTGACCCCAAACGGCTGGAGCAGATCAAGGCGCTGTACGGCTTTGACAAACCTGCCCATGAGCGCTTCCTGCAGATGCTGGGACAGTTCGCGAGGTTTGATCTGGGCAAGAGCTTTTTCCAGAACAAGGATGTGTGGCAACTGGTGAAGGAGAAACTACCGGTTTCCATCAGCCTGGGCCTGTGGACTTTTTTCATCAGCTACCTCGTCGCCGTGCCATTGGGCGTGGCCAAGGCGGTGCGCGCCGGGTCACGCTTTGATCTGGTGACCACGCTGCTCATTTTGGTGGGCTATGCCATTCCCGGCTTTGTGCTGGGCGTGGCGCTGCTGGTCATTTTTGGTGGGCAGTTGCAGTGGTTCCCACTGCGAGGGCTCACGTCGGCCAACTGGGATGAAATGACCTGGGGCGCGCGCATCGTGGACTATCTGTGGCACATCACGCTGCCCGTCACGGCCATGGTGCTGGGCAGTTTTGCCGTGACGGCCATGCTGACCAAGAACGCGTTCCTCGAAGAAATCCGCAAGCAGTATGTGCTCACCGCCCGCGCCAAGGGCTTGAGCGAGCGGCAGGTGCTGTGGAAGCATGTGTTCCGCAATGCGCTTATTCCCATCGTCACCGGCTTTCCGGCTGCGTTCATCGGTGCTTTTTTTGCGGGCTCGCTGCTCATCGAAACCCTGTTCTCGCTGGATGGGCTGGGCTTGCTCAGCTACGAGAGCGTGATCCGCCGCGACTACCCCGTGGTGCTGGGCACCTTGTATCTGTTCACACTGATCGGGCTGGTCACCAAGCTCGTCAGCGACCTTTGTTATGTGTGGGTGGACCCGCGCGTGAAGTTTGACTAGCCCGAACGAATCCATGGACCTGATGAGTTCTGCTTCCGCATCGCCTTCGCTCTCGCCCTCCCGCCGCGCGTGGCTGCGCTTCAAGCGCAACCGCCTGGGGTATTGGAGCCTGCTGATCTTCTGCGCCCTCGTGCTGGTCAGCCTGTGCGCCGAACTGGTCAGCAATGACAGGCCGCTCATCGTTCGTTACGGAGGGCAGACGTACTTCCCCATGCTCAAGGACTACCCCGAAAAGACCTTCGGGGGAGACTTCGAAACCCCCACCGATTACCTCGACCCCTTCATCAAGGAGCGCATCACCGCAGGCAGCAACTGGGCGCTGTACACCTTGAACCCCTACGGCCCCAACACGCTGAACTACTTTGCCAAATCGCCCAACCCGTCGGCCCCCACGGCCGACAACTGGCTGGGCACGGATGACCGGGGGCGCGACCTGCTGGCGCAGCTGCTGTACGGATTTCGTGTGAGTGTGCTGTTTGGTCTGGCACTCACCATCACTGGCGTACTGCTGGGCATGCTCACCGGGGCAATCCAGGGGTTCTTTGGCGGCAAGACCGACCTGGCGTTTCAGCGCTTCATCGAGATCTGGGGCTCCATGCCCGAGCTGTATCTGCTTATCATCTTCAGCGCCGTGTTCGCGCCCAGCATTGCGCTGCTGCTCATCCTGCTGTCACTGTTTGGCTGGATGGGTTTGTCCGACTATGTGCGTGCCGAGTTCCTGCGCAATCGTCAGCTCGACTATGTGAAGGCTGCCCGGGCCTTGGGGGTGAGCAACAGCCAGATCATCTGGCGCCACATCCTGCCCAACAGCCTGACGCCCGTGGTCACCTTTTTGCCCTTCCGCATGAGTGGCGCCATCCTGGCGCTGACCTCCCTCGACTTCCTGGGCCTGGGGGTGCCGCCGGGCACGCCGTCGCTCGGTGAACTGCTGAACCAGGGCAAGAACAGCATTGACGCGTGGTGGATTTCGCTGTCGACCTTTGCGGTGCTGGTCACCACCTTGTTGCTGCTGACCTTCATGGGCGATGCGCTGCGCGATGCCCTGGACCCCCGAAAGGCCGACCAGTGACCCCCACGGCCATGACCCCTTTGTTGCAGGTTCAGGACCTCCACGTTCGCTTTGGCCCCAAAGAAGTGGTGCGGGGCGTCAATTTCAGCATTGCCGCAGGCGAAAAGCTTGCGTTGGTGGGCGAGTCTGGTTCGGGCAAAACCATCACCGCTTTGAGCCTGCTGCGCCTGGCGGGCAATGCCGCCATCACCGGGCAGGCAACGCTACAAGGGCGGGGCGACCTGCTGGCGCTGACAGAGCGCGAGATGCGCGGCGTGCGTGGTGGCGACATCGCCATGGTGTTCCAGGAGCCCATGACCGCGCTCAACCCGCTGATGACCATCGGCCTGCAGATTGCCGAAATCCTGCAGCTCAAAAAAGGCCTGACCGGCGCCCAGTGCGCGCAGGCTGCCATCGAGCTGCTGGCCCAGACCGGCATCCCCGAGCCTGCACGCCGGGCCAACAGCTTCCCGCACCAACTCTCAGGCGGCCAGCGCCAGCGCGCGATGATTGCCATGGCCCTGGCCAGCAGCCCGAAGCTGCTGCTGGCCGACGAGCCCACCACCGCGCTGGATGTGACCTTGCGCGGCCAGATCCTGGACTTGCTGAGTGATCTGCAGCGCCAGACGGGCATGGCCGTGCTGCTCATCACGCACGACCTCAACCTGGTGCGCCGCTTTGCCGACCGCGTGGCCGTGATGGAGCAGGGCGTGCTGCTAGAGCAGGGTCCCGTTGCCGAGGTGTTTGGCGCACCCCAGCACGCCTACACGCGCCGCCTGATTGCCAGCCAGCCCCGCCGCGATGTGGTCGAGTCCGATCCGCCCGCAGGCACTGCCCCGGTGGTGAAGACGCAGGATTTGCGCGTGGTGTACCCCACGCCGCTGCCCGGCATCAAGGGCTGGTTCAAAAAGGGCGAGTTTGTGGCTGTGCAGGGCGCCACGCTGCAATTGCTGCCCGGCCAGACGCTGGGGGTGGTGGGCGAGTCCGGCTCGGGCAAGTCCACGCTGGCGCAGGCCATCCTGGGGCTGTTGCCTTACGCCGGCCAGTTGCAGGTGGGGGGTCAGGCATGGCAGCAACCAGCCATGCGCAATACCCCCGCCAACCAGCAGCTGCGCCGCCGCGTGCAGGTGGTATTTCAAGACCCGTTCTCCTCGCTGTCCCCGCGCCTCACGGTCGAAGAGATCGTGGGCGAGGGCCTGAAGGTGCACGAGCCCACACTGACCGTGGCCCAGCGCCGCATGCGCGTCGAGGCCGCGCTGGAAGAGGTGGGGCTGGCCGAAGCACAGTACCCCCGTCTGCTGGAGCGTTATCCGCATGAATTTTCAGGCGGCCAGCGCCAGCGCCTGGCCATCGCCCGGGCCCTCATCGTGCAGCCGCAGGTGCTGGTGCTGGACGAGCCCACCAGCGCCCTGGACGTGACCATCCAGCAGCAGGTGTTGGGCCTGCTGCAGCGCCTGCAAAAGGAAAAGGGCTTGAGCTACCTGCTCATCACCCACGACGTGGATGTGATCCGCGCCATGGCGCATGACGTGGTGGTGATGAAGGATGGCACGGTGCTGGAAAGTGGCAGCGTGAACGACGTGCTGGATGCACCACAACATCCCTACACACAGCGCCTAGTGGCGGCGGCGATGGTGCCGGATGTGGGCTAAGTTTTTTGGTAAAAATGGCCTTTGGCGCTTATGGGATAAGCGCAATAAGCTATTTAAAATGTAGCATTTGTGGATTTGCTGCGGAGGCCGTCGTCAGGTCATCACGGCCCGCTTGGCGTGTTGCTCGCTGGCGGCGGGCATCCACAGAATCTTGCGCACATCCACACCCATCGTCTGTGCCCGCTCCATGAGGTGCTCGCGCACATGCCAGGGCAGGGTGGGCGTGCGTGACAAGATCCACAGGTAATCGGTACTGGAGCCCACCACCATGGCCCACTGGTAATTTTCATCAAGCGCCACCACGTTGTAGCCGCCGTAAAACGGTCCAAAGAACGACACCTTGAGCGCAGCGCGCGTGGGCTCATTCACAAAGCGCGCCGTGCCCTCGGCCTGCTTCCACTCCTTGCGCACGGGGTCGTAGCCTCGGTTGACCACCTTGATCGTGTCGTCGGCGTTGCGGCTGTAGGTGGCGCTGGTCTGGGTCAGGCCGCGCTCAAAGGCGTGGTCGATGCGTGCCACCTCGTGCCAGTGGCCCGTGTAGCGGTCTGCGTCAAACCCCGTAACGGGCTGAATGCCCTCGGGCGCGCGGGGCGTGGAGCAGGCCGTGAGCGCCAGCAACGCCATCATTGCGGCAGCGCCGATAACCAGCGGCCAAGGCGAATGGGCACGGGGTGGGGTGTGAATGCGCATGGGGCTTGCTCCTGCTGGGGTTGCTGCCGGGGCTGCCGTTGCACTTGACGTCACCATATGGCACCTGACGGAATGTGCACTGCGCAGCGGCTGTTCGTGCGATCCACTGTAGGCTCTGCAAGGCGGCCGGTGTGTAGGCGCGCGCTGGCAGCGGATGTCGGCAGGATGTGCATCGGTGTGGTGGCGCGGCCGTCGTTCCGTACCTATCCAGGCCACCACTCTGGAGCGCTGTCGGAGATGGAGTTGATGGCATTTGCCGCGGCGCACTTCTCGCAATGCGTCCCCCTGAGTGGCCGCATTCAGACAAGAGTGTTGATGGCTTCCACCAGGCCAGGGGTACGACGGCCTTCCGGTACCGGCGCTGCTTTCGTGTTTGCATCCCTGCTTGCCAGGGTCTGCTGGTGCAGGGCGGCCTGTTCTTCCTGGCTCTGTCGTGTTATGGCGGCAATCTGTTGCTGCACCATCTGAGCCCGCAAACCAGAGTCCGGCCTGCGGGGGCGGCGATAGACGCTTTTGACACCGGGACTTATTTGGCGGCAGCCTTGGCAGCCTGCGCCTTCTGCGTCTTGGTGTAGACCTCCATCACCGTCGCGAAGTCGCGCTCGAAATTGATGGGTAAAAAGGTGTCATTGCCTGGCAGCAGCTGGCGCAGCTTGGGCGAAAAGCTGTAGCTGTACGAGCACTTCTTCACGCGGTTTTGCAGGTCAGCCGACACGTCCTTGCCCATGGTCCAGGTTTCGGTCATGAAAGGCGGGCTTTCCCACAGCGTGCGGATGCTGGAGCCCTTCACGTCGCCCTTGAGCACCATGCGTTGGTACAAATCGCTGGCCACGGCGGCGGCGGGGTAAAAGCCGTGCATCACGCCAGTCACAGAACGCTCGTGGCCGTTGGAGAACACCACTTCGTAGTTCTGGTCCGGCACCAGCCCGATAGCCGGGAACAGCGCGCGCGGCGCCAGGTTGCCGGAGTTGGAGGTGGGTGTGGAGTGGGCAATCTTCTTGCCCACCAGGTCCTGCGGCTTGGTGAAAGGGCTGTCCACGCGCGAGATCAGGATCAGTGTGTAGGAATTGCGTTTGCCGCTGGCCTTGTTGCCGGGCACACCAAACGGGGCAGGCTGGCCAGCGCCCACCAATTGGGGCACCAGGCCGGGGTTGACCTGCGCCAGCTGTGCCTTGCCGCTGAGGAGGCTGTCGATCAGCTCCTTTTCGCCCAGCACATCGATGTTGGTGCTCTTCTCCAGCGATTCGCCTTGCAGATTCTGCAGATCAATGTTGCCGCAGCGCGCCAGGTGGTTGAAGTAGTCCCCCCACAGCAGCATGGTTTCGCTTTTGGCATAGGTCTTGGGCATGGCCACCACCAGTTTCTCGCGTGGGCTGCCTGCAAAGCTCGTGGCGGCCGGGGTGGCTGCGGTGGCGCGGGCAGGCGCGGCCCGGTCGGTCTGCGCAGCTACCGGGCCCAGCATCAGCGCGGTGCCAGACAGCAGTGCAAAAAAGCGGGTATCGAATCGCATCGTTGTTTTCCCTCCAATTGTGGTGAAAGCGCGCTCCGCGCGCGGGTCGGCCAGTATGCATGAACGTTTTGTGACAATCAGCGCCTTGGCGACCCGTGCCGGTGGACGTTTTGTCAACCTCGCACCGCCCCGGCATGGACAAGCCCGCAGGGGACATGCGCGGGCCTGGCCCACACAATCCCAATCCATCGCAATGCCTACCGCTGTGAACAGCGTTTCCCATGTCGCAAAACACCCTGACCTTGCAACTGTTTTTTGAAGACCCGATCAAGCTGAAGCTCGCACAGCTCACGTACCAATACCTGTGCTCAGACAACACGGAACAGGCCCAACGCTGGGCGGACAAGCTGGGGGCCGCCAACCTGGAGTCCCTGTGGGATGCGCAATGGTTCAATGCGTCGGCATCTGCCGCTTCCACGCACCTTCTGCTCCAGTTCGACACGGGTACGAGCGACCCACCACCGCTGCGCCAGCTCGAAGCCCTGTTTGACCAGGGCCTGCGGGCTGCAGTGCTGGAGATCTTCTACGACCAGGTGGGGGAAACCGAGCGCATGCACTTCGACCGGGGCCAGTGGGTGTCGCGCAAGGCATTCATGGACGCCAACCCGCAGTGGCGCGCAGTGGTAGAGCCTGCGCAGCATGGTGGCGAAGGCCAGGGCAACGGCGGCGAGGAGGGTGGTGAGGCCGATGACCCCTATGCCTGCTCCAAAGACCCGGCCAAGCCCCTTGCCGTGGCCAAGCTGCGCCAGCAGGAGGAAAAGCGCATGCGCGAGGCCCGGGAGGCGGCCGAGGTCTTCGTGGAAATGGCGCAGGCCATGGGCAAGAGCGGCAAATCGCCCATGCAGGGCCTCATTGCCGTGCTGCTGCTGCGCGCCGGGCTCAAGGGGCTGGTGCATGCGGTGGCATTCACGGTCGTCACCGTGTTGCTGTTCAAAGGCTTTTGGCTGTGGATGGGACTGGGGCTGGTTCTGGCCGTGGCGCTGCCGCTGTACTACATGGCAACCGAACACAAGGAGCTGCGCGGGGACGACGGAGACGATGACGCCGACCCGCCTGGCGACGATGGCCCCGCCACGGTGATGGCACCCCAGTAAAAGAATCTCCGGAGAACAACAACATGCTGACGCAAATCGAATGGTGGGGTGGGGTGATCTTTGTGCTGGGGGCGCTGACCTACCGCATGGTCATGGGGGCGCTGGAAAGGCCGGCGGACGGTTTTCCCTGGTACAGGCTCATGATGCACGTGTTCTTTCTGGCCCCGGCCGCGCTGCTGGCGGGTTATTTCTATCCGCTCACGCAGCCCGCGCTGCAATACGGCTACCTGGCGCTGCTGGCCATCTCGCTGCTGGTGGTGGCAGTGATGCTGGTGCAGGAGATGACCGGCGATTCGGGCGAGGGCAAAGAAGAGGAGCGCAGCAAGGAGCCCTTGAAGGAGGGCGCGACAGCCAAGGCCGACGATACCGACGAGTACGAAGAGCCCGGCTGGCTGATGTCGGTGGTCGGCGCCATGGTGCTGTACAGCCCGGTACTCACGGCCTGTGGCCTCGCCAGCTACAAGGCCTGGCCCATGGTGCAGCGCCTGGCGTAGTGCTCCGCACTGCGCAGTGGGATGGCGGTGGTCTGGCAAGGCTGACAATGCCTGCCCACCATCCCCATGTTTTTCGCTGCCCTTGGTTTTGGCTCGGTGTACCAGCCTTCGTTAGTCCACAACTCCATGTCCCCTGATTCCTTTGCCGATCTTCTGTCGGTCTACATGCGCCGCATCCGCGCCAGCGCCTCGGGTGTGGCCACCGAGATCGGCCTGAGCCGTGAGGCCGTCAACAACTGGCGCAACGGCATCTCGGTGCCCAACCCGCGCTCGCGCGACAAGCTGGTGGCCTGCACCCGCTACCTGCGCCTCACTGAAAGCGAGGCCAACCGCCTGCTCAGCGCCGCCGGGTTTGCACCAGAATTTCCCCTGCAGGCCGAATCCACCGGCGCGCAGCCGTTTGCCGCGTTCCAGGACAAGGTGTTTGCGCAACTGGCCCAGGCGGTGCCATACCCCATCTCGCTGCTGCTGTCGCCCGCGCACTGGGGCCAGCCGCCGTTCCGGCACGAGCTGCTGCAGCGAGCCCGCGCGCAGTACGGCGAAGGCTCGGTGCTGCACATCCAGCCGCCCTACAGCGTGAGCACCGTGCCCGCCGAATACTTCGCCGCCATCGGCCGCCAATGTGGCCTGGGCGATGTGGCGTCGGACTACGAGTTTGAATCCGCGCTGGAGCGCCGCCTGATGGCGGGTGAGCGCATCTTCTGCCTGGTCAGCCGCTTTGAGCAGGGAACGCCCGCACTGCGCGAAACCCTGGCGGGCATCTTGCGCAGCCTGAGCGAGATGCACAGCGGCCGCCTGCACCTGCTGCTGTGCGGCGGGCAGGCGCTGGCCGACCTCAAATACCGCAGTGGCGATCTCTCCCTGCTCAACATTGCGCAGGTCCACCACTGGCCCGACCCGTCGCTGGACGACCTCACGCAACTGGCCCGCCACCGCTGGCCCGAGCACACCTGGACCGAGCCCGTGGTGGCCGACTTGCAGGCGCTCAGCGGCGGCCATCCCGCGTTGTTTGAAGAAGGGTTGCAGTGGCTGGTAGACCAAGGGGTGGGTGATGGTCATGCATCGTCTGCTGCGTTGCGCACCCACCTGACCAGCAGCCCGCGCCTGTGGCAAACCTTTTTGCCGCTGGCCCAGGCGCCCGCCACGCGCACGCGCTTGCAGCAGCTGCTGCAGGCCGACGATCTAGGCCGCGCGCGGCCCTATCTGCAGGACGACGAACTGCGCAGCCTGTTCTGGGGCAACCTCATCCACGTGCGCGGCACGGGCGATGCGGCGCGGCTGCACTGGCGCTGCGCCACCATCCGCGATGCAGGCTTGATGGTGCTGGACGCATGCTCGAACGCTTGAGCCCCTTTTTCTCCAGGGCCGTGGTGCGTGCCGTGGTCATTGCGGTGGTCACGCTGTTCGTGGCCAGCGCGTTGTTCACGCCGCAGCTCAACCCGGTCACGCGGGGCTCGTTCCTGGCGTCGGTCAATGTAGGCCCGGTGTGGGGCGAGCTGGTGCAGTGGCGCGTCGCCATGATCGAGGCGCGCAACGAGCTGGATGGCTGGCCCAAGGATATCCACCAATACGCACCGCGCATTGCCAACCCGCAGCTGCGCGTAACGTCTCCGCGCCCCAACGTGCTGCAGGCCGACATCGCCCACAACCCCGAGCTGGGCAAGCTGGCGGGCACCCAGGTGGTGGTGGAGCTCAAACCCGGCACCCACACCTGGACGTGCCGCCCCGGCAACCCACCCATTCCACCGGGCTACCTGCCCATCAACTGCCTGGAAGGCAGCTCCGACGACTTCGAGCCCGTCAAACCCGCACCCGACGCAGACCCGTTCGGCTGGCTGCGCTCGCTCATCCTGTGGTGCGGCGTGATCTTTGCCGCAGGCGCCGTGGTATGGGTGGTGCGCCACCCCATGATCGGCGCCGGGCAGCTGCGACCCGCGCGCCTGCGCCGCACCCCGCTGGCGCGGCTGCCTCAGATCGACCGGCTGCTGCGCTGGCTGCGGCGGTTGGAACCCACGCTGCTGGCTGCCGACATTCGCATGGTGGACTGGCGCCGCGCCGTGGCCTGCGCCCAGGCCACGGGCGGCGAGCGCGCCCCGGCATTGGCCCGCGCGCTGGCCGAGCGCGTGTCGGCCCGCTGCCAGCCCAGCACCGACTGGGCGCTGCCCGGTGCGGTGTTTGAGTGGCTGTTCCCGCCCGACCTGCCCGTGTCGCTGGACCGCTGCCTGGTCTTTGTGCCCACGCCCGGCATCGACGAAGCCACCGTGCTGCGCCAACTGCGCGCCGTGCAGACCGGCAGCGACGTGCTGCTGATCCTGTGCGAGCACAGCGTGGACACGCCCTGCCCGCTGCTGCAGGCCCACACCCAAGACCGCGCCAACCTGCATGTGATGGTGGACAGCGCCAGCCAGACCGAATGGCTGATCGGTGGCGAGGCGCTGCAAGCGCTGCTGCGCCAACTGGCCGCGCAGCTGCGCATCACCCGCATCTCGCCCTACCAGACGCGCGGCGGCGTCACGCGCGAAGGCGCCTTCTTCGGCCGCGCCCAGCTGCTGGCGCGCGTCATCAACCGCGAGCCCGCCAACTACCTGGTGGTGGGTGGGCGCCAGCTCGGCAAAAGTAGCCTGCTCAAGGCCGTGCAGCGCCGCATGGCGGGCCATCCGCACACTGTGTGCCATTACGTCTCGCTGCGCGATCACCGCCTAGCGCCGCGCATGGCGCTGCAGTTTGGCCTGCCGGCCGACACGCCGCTTGAAGCCATCGTGGACCATCTGCAGGCGCAGTACCAGGGCAAGCGCCTGGTGCTGCTGATCGACGAGGCCGACCTGTTCTTCCGCGATGAATCGGCCAACGGCTACGTGCAGCTGTCCACCCTGCGCGCGCTCAGCGAAGAGGGGCGCTGCTGGTTCATGCTGGCGGGCTTCTGGGACCTGTATGCCACGGCCGTGCTGGACTACCAAAGCCCGCTACGCAACTTTGGCGAGGTGCTGGCCATTGGCGGCTTGGAGCGCGCCGCTTGCCGTGAACTGGCCACCGAGCCACTGCGCAAGCTGCGCCTGGGCTTTGACAACGAAAAACTGGTGGATCGCCTCATCGACGCCAGCGGCCAGCGTGCCAACCTGGTGGCCATCCTGTGCCAGGAATGCCTGGAGGCGCTGTTGCCCGGCGAACGCGTGATCGAAAAGCGCCATCTCGACCAGGCCCTGGCCTCGCAGGCCGTGCAGGATGCACTGGCCGGCTGGGGCCGCCTGAGCCACGACGAAGCCGCCTGCCGCCTCGACCGCATCGTGGTCTACCACACAGCCCAGGCCGGGCAGACCAGCCTGGTCACCCTGGCCCAACTGCTGCAAAGCCACGGCATTGCGGGCGATGCGCAAGCGCTGCGCCAGTCATTGGCGCGCCTGCAGCTGGCCTACGTGCTGCGCAAACATGAGGCAGGCGAATACCGCTTTGCCATCCCGTTGCTGCAGGACCAGTTCGAGCCGGCGGAGGTGGAGTTGCTGCTGCACCAGGAGCTGGCGGTGCTGGGTCGCGCTTAGTCCACGCAGCCCGCCCCACATCGTTGCCGGTTCCTGGTTCCGCTCACTGGTTAGGTGGGCGGGCCGCCAATCGTCTCAGTACTTCGAGCTCCGTGGGCATGTGTAAAACGCGGATGCCTGTCAGTGCCCCGATGGCCTCTCGTTTTGACCAAATATCTGTTTTGTCACTGGTTATGAAGATGGAGCATCCGGCTTTGATAGCGGAGTCGAGATGTTGCGCATCAACGCGTTTTCCAATGAGTTTTCGCAGCGGCTCAAAGTGAGCTGTTGGTGCATCGTCGTCCCAGCTGCCGGTATCCTCAGCCCAGCTCAAATGGGCTTGTTCCCAGGTGGATGCCGAACCAGGGGCGAAATTGGCCACCTTCCGGCTGCGTTGTTCAAAAGGGAAATAGTGGGTTGTGATCAGTCCCGAGGCTTCAAGCTCTGCGACCTCTTTCAACATGCCGCCTGTATCAACATAAACTTTCATCTACCCCTCCTGAGGGCGATTAAACAGTTGCGTTCGTTGTGGGAGCTTAATGTTGGACGTCATCAATCGTCGCGCCTCAGGGGCTCAGTACAACAACGAACGGCCTTTCCGAAAACTGGCTTTTAGGCCTAGCCAACAGCCGTAACTTTTCAGATGCAGCGCGGAGGTTTCCCCTTGAACCCCACCCTCTACACCGTCGCGTACCCCGAGTGTGACGCGCGAGATCTGCAGACTATCGACACCTGGCGCGCTGCCAATGACCCCACCGGCCACGCGTTGGTGCGCCCGCATTTCACGCTGGTGTTTGCTTGCAATGCGGTGGACGAAGCCACCTACCTCGCCCATGTGGCAGCGGTGGCGGCACGCACCGCACCCATCCCGTTTCACTGCCGCTACGCCATGCTGGGCGCCGATGCCCACAGCCCGCGCGCCCATGCCTATCTGGTGCCGGACGAAGGCTACGCGGCGCTGTCGCTGCTCCACGACGCGCTCTACACCGGCGCGCTGGCCGAGGCGCTGCGTCTGGACCTGCCTTACACCCCGCACATCACCGTAGGCACTTTTGAGTCAGCACCCATGGCGCGCGCGTGGTGCGCTGAGCGCAACCAGGCGGGCGTGTCTGTGCCCGGCCAGGTGGCTGCGCTGTGGGTGGGGCAAGTGGTGGATGGGCGGTTTGAACACCGGGTCCAGTTCGATCTGATGGGCTAGTTTTTTGACGCAAAAACGGCCTTCACCGCGCGTCTATTGAGCGCTTTAAGCTATCAAATATGTAGCTTTATCGCTACGCCCCTCAAGGCCGCTGCGCCATCACCAGCGCATGCAGCGCCTGCGCCGCCACCGACAGGCTCTCGTCCCGCCGCCGCACCAGGTAGATCTGCCGCGTCAGCCCAGGCAGTGTCAGCGGCCGCGTGACCAGACCGGGTTGATCGAAGTGGAACAGCGTGAGCGCGGGCACCACGCTGATGCCGAGCCCCGCGCGCACCATGCCCATCACGGTGGCGAGCTGCTCCACTTCCATCAGCGTGTGCATGGCCTGCGGGTGCAGGGCGGCCTCCAGGTACTGCCGCACGCTGCTGGTGCGCGCCAGGTGGATGAAGGGCCAGGCGGCCAGGTCCTGCGCGGTGATGGCCTTGCGGCGGCGCGCCAGCGGGTGGTCGGGCGGGCACACCAGGTAGAAGTTGTCGCTGCAGAACGGCTCGGCCTGCAGCGCGGGCGTGTCGGCGCGGATGGCGGCCAGCGCAAAGTCGGCATGGCCGCTGGCCACGCGGTCAATGCAGGGCTCGGACAGCACATCGGCAATGTCGATCTCGATGCCTGGGTGCGCCGTGCGGTACTGCGCCAGCACGCCCGGCAGCCAGCCCGCGGCCAGCGACGGCAGCAGCGCCACGGCCACGCGCCCACGCTGCAAGGTGGCTGTGTCGCGCACGGCGGCCAGCGCGTTGGTGATCTCTGCCCGGATGCGGCGGGCCGATTCAAGAAAGTTCTGCCCCTCGGGCGTGAGGTCCACATGCCGCGTGCTGCGGTCGAACAGCCGCAGGCCCAGGTCGTCCTCCAGCGCGCGGATGAGGGCGCTGAACGCGGGCTGCGACAGGTGGCACAACGTGGCGGCGCGCGTGAAGCTGCGCTGCTCTGCCAGCGCGAGGAAAGCGTCGAGCTGGCGGCTGGAAAGGTGGGGGGCGCTCATTCGGGGGGTGACTTGATTCATCTGTGTTTCAGATGGATTCATAAGAACAATCGATTTCACAGAATACCGAGATGTTCCTACAGTCGGCTGCAGGAGACAACGGATTCATGCCGAACGACCAAAAAACCAACCTGCTGGTGGGCTGCGCCGCCGGCTTCTCGGGCGACCGCACCGACGCGGCCCTGCCCGTGGTGCAGGCGCTCATCGCCAGCGGCCAGCCTGCGGTGCTCATCTTCGAGACCCTGGCCGAGCGCACGCTGGCGCTGGCCCAGCTGGCGCGCCGCACAGACCCCGATGCGGGTTATGAACCCCTGCTGGTGGACCTGCTGCGCCCCGTGCTGGCGCAGTGCCTGGCGCACGGTGTGCGCATCGTCAGCAACTTTGGCGCGGCTAACCCGCACGGTGCCGCGCGCCGCATCCACGTGCTGGCGGCCGAGCTGGGCCTTGCCCGCCCGCGCATTGCCGTGCTGCAGGGCGACGACCTGAGCGGCCCCGAACACCGCGCGCTGCTGCAGGGCGCACTGGGCAGCGCCATGCCCACCGAGCCCATCGTCAGCGCCAATGCCTACATCGGTGCGCAGGCCATTGCCGACGCGCTGCGCGCTGGCGCCGACATCGTGGTCTGCGGCCGCGTGGCCGATCCGTCGCTGGTGCTGGGCCCCGCGCTGGCGCACTACGGGTGGGCGCTGGACGACTGGGACCGGCTGGCGCGCGCCACCATGGCGGGGCATCTGCTGGAATGCGGTGCACAGGTGTCGGGCGGCTACTTTGCCGACCCCGGCTACAAGGATGTGCCGGGCCTGGCGCACCTGGGCTACCCCATCGCCGAGATCGACGCCGATGGCCACTGCACCATCACCAAGCCCCCGGGCACGGGCGGCTGCATCACCGAATGCACGGTGAAAGAACAACTGCTGTACGAGCTGCACGACCCGACGGCCTACCTCACGCCCGATGTGGTGGCCGACATCACCACCGCCCGCGTGACCACGGTGGGCGCTGACGCTGTGCGGCTGGAGGGCGTGCAGGGCCATGCGCGGCCCGCCACGCTCAAAGTCAACGTGTGTTTTGAATCGGGCTGGTTTGCCGAGGGCGAAATCTCCTACGCCGGCCCGCGCGCTGAGGCCCGTGCCCGACTGGCGGGCGAGGTGCTGCGCGAGCGCTTGCAAGGCCTGGGCCCACTGCGCATTGACCTGATTGGCGTGACCAGCATCTTTGGCGACGACACCAGCCGCTGGCTGGATGCGCCCGCTAGCGACAGCCGTGACACCCGCGATGTGCGCCTGCGCGTGGCCCTGCAACACCGCGACCACGCCATCGCCCAGCGCCTGGTGCGCGAGGTGACCGCGCTCTACACCTGCGGCCCCGCAGGCGGTGGTGGCGTGCGCACCGCCATGCGCCCGCGCCTGGGCACGGTGTCGTGCCTGGTGCCGCGCGAGGCCGTGGCCGTGCGTTTCGAGATGGTGGGCTAAGAAGCTGTGAACGAATCCCTCATGCCCGCTCGTGCCGCAAAAACGCACGCCCTCGGCGTTGCAAATGCTCGCCATAGCTCGAGCTATGGCTGTGCTTTGCGCCTTGATGGCGCACGTTTGTGCGGCCCGCTCGGCCACGCCGGATTCATTCACAGCTTCTGAGGAGTACACAGACCATGACGACGACCCTCACCGTTCCCCTCTACCGCCTGGCCCACAGCCGCACCGGCGACAAAGGCAACCGCTCCAACATCAGCGTCATCGCCTGGCATCCCGCGCTGTGGGATGTGCTGGTCGATCAAGTCACCGAGACCGCCGTGGCACAGCAGTTTGCGCAGCGCTGCCCGCGCCAGGTCACACGCTACCTGCTGCCGCAGTTGCAGGCCATGAACATCGTGCTGGACGACGTGCTCGACGGCGGCGTGAACGACTCGCTCAACCTCGACAGCCATGGCAAGGCGCTGAGCTACCTGCTGCTCGATATGCCTGTCACTGTGCCCGCCCACCTCGCAGCGCACTTTGGCGGCCCCTCTGTGTAGCCCCGTTTTCTTTTCCGTCCATACCAACACCAGGAGACAACATGACCTATTCATCCCCCCGCCGCGCCTTGCTCGCCACTGCCGCCGCATTGGCGCTGGGCACTCTGCACGCCCCAGCAGCCTTGGCCCAGGCGGCCGGAGCCTACCCGGCCAAGGCCATCACCTTTGTTGTGCCCTTTGCTGCAGGCAGCGCTACCGACCAGCTGGCGCGCGCGCTGGGCCAGTCTGTCACCAACGACACCAAGCAGCCCGTGGTCGTCGACAACAAGGCGGGCGCCAGCGGCATGATCGCCGCGTCGGCCGTGGCCAAATCGGCGGCCGATGGTTATACCGTGCTCATCACCACCAACACCACGCATGCGGCCAACGAGCATCTGTACAAAAAGCTCTCGTACGACCCGGTCAAGGACTTTGCGCCCGTCACCGGCCTGGGCAAGGGCGGGCAGGTGCTGGTGGTCAACGCCAGCGCACCGTACAAGAACGTGGGCGAGCTGCTGGCCTTTGCCAAGAAGAACCCCGGCAAGCTCAGCTTTGGCAGCGGCAGCTCGTCGAGCCGCATGGCGGGCGAGATGCTCAAGCAGCTGGCCAGCGTGGACATCCTGCACGTGCCCTACAAGAGCAACCCACTGGCCATCACCGACCTGCTGGGCGGGCAGATCGATTTGATGATTACCGACACCTCCACCGGCGTGCCGCAGGTCAAGGCGGGCAAGCTGCGTGCGCTGGGCTATTCCACGCAAAAGCGCAGCGCGCAATTGCCCGATGTGCCCACGCTGGACGAAGCGGGCGTGAAGGGCTACGACATGGGTTACTGGTTTGCGGCCTACGTGCCCGCAGGCACGCCCGCGCCGGTGGTGGCGCGCCTCAACGAGCTGCTGACCGCCGCCACCAAAAGCCCAGCGGCCAAGAGCTTCTTTGACAATGCGGGCTCCGAAGCCTGGACCACCACGCCCGATGAACTCGCCAAGTTCCAGGCCGCCGAGACCCAGAAGTGGGGCAAGGTGATCAAGGCGGCGGGGATCGAGGCCGAGTAAATGGAAGGCCCGGTAGCGGC
>Ga0209958_1001001_pt1 | contig 28635 bp, 26 predicted proteins | sample ThiBio_inoc_plan_FD_183942 | JGI IMG/M metagenome (GOLD analysis project Ga0209958, IMG submission 183942) | Wastewater bioreactor microbial communities from Cape Town, South Africa - Thiocy_inoc_plan (SPAdes) | ecosystem: Engineered > Bioremediation > Thiocyanate > Unclassified | place: South...
TGTGTTTCGTGTGCTCGCGCCGGCCCTCGTTGCGAACGCGGGTCTGGCACACCATGAAGGGCTGAAACCCCTCTTTGCGAAGCTCGGTCAGCACGGCGGCGGTGGGGATGTAGCTGTACCGCTCGGAGCGGCTTTCATGGGGGGCATCCGCGAAGATGGACGGGGCCACGCGGCGAATCTGGTCATCGGACAGCGGGGTTTCGCTGCGCAGCGCGGGGGAGTGGGAAGCAAAACGGGTTGCAAGCATGTCGTTCTCCTGAACAAAAAGGCTGTTGAAGAAAACCGCACACCGGATTCCAAGATTCGGAGCCCAGCCTTTGTGGCTGTTCGGTGCGGTCGGCGCGAGGAACCCGGTTGGCCCTGTTGCCACCGTCTTTCCTGAGTTCATCGCCCGCGACGAAAGGGAGCGCGCGGACGGGGGCCGTCAAGGAAACAAGCGCAGGGTGGGGGCGGCCCGCAGGCGCAGCCGAGGACACGGCCCTGCGCGCCTTGATGGCCCACGGGAGCGGGCTACAGTCGCGGACAAGGTGATGGAGTCAGGGAAGACGGCTGGACCTGGCAACGGTCCTCCCTGTGTGCCGACCGCACGGCAAGCGAAGCGCGCAGGCCCGGATCTGGAAGCCGGGCCGGAGGCGTCAGCCGAGCGGAGCGAGGGAACGATGGAAGCCCGAAGGGGGCGAGACGCCGTGGCCGAAGGGTGCGGCGGCTCGATGCGCTATGCGCACGACAGCGCGACCGGCCATGCCCCCTTGGCCGGGACGCCCACGCAAGTCACCCCAAACTTCAACAAATAAAGATACTTGTTGTAAATTGTGACTTGGACGGAAGTCGTATCTTTAGCCGCAAAGAAACATCAGGAGAAAAAATGACGCGTAGAGCCTTTTACAGCTTTCACTACCAGCCAGACAACTGGAGAGCTGCCCAAGTCAGAAGCATGGGTGTTATAGATGGAAACAAGCCTGCTTCCGATAACGACTGGGAAGAGGTGGAAGCAGGCGGAGATGATGCAATTCAAGAGTGGATTGATGGGCAATTAAAAGGAAAGACGGTTGCAATCATTCTTGTTGGGGAGAATACAGCCGGGAGAAAATGGATTAACTACGAAATAAAGAAAGCGTGGAAGGATAAGAAGGGGGTACTTGGGATCTACATCCACAATCTTAAGGATAGCGACGGAAACCAAGCAGAAAAGGGAAGCAATCCATTTTCAAAATTCACCATAAATGGTGTCTCCATGGATGAGATCGTAAAAACTTACAACCCGCCATATTCCACCAGCACCAATGTGTACAGCCATATCAAGGAAAACCTAGAGGACTGGATTGAGAAAGCCATTGAGATCAGAGGAAATTACGCGTAATTTAATCGCTCCAGCCAACCAGGTTTAACGCATGATTCCAAGACAACCTCTTGCAGGGGTGCGAATTCATCTCTCAGGATCTGCTCCAGATGAGCGGCAAGAAGAAATATGCTTGTTTGTGAAGGCGCTCGCCTCGCGAATATTTAGCGAGGGAGGTTCAGTGATTCATGGCAGTCACCCGTCCTTGTCTAAACCATTAGAGGATGCCGCGAGAGGTTTTCTTCATGCGGGAGGTGAGGTAGGAGCCTTAACATTGGTTCGTGCTCAAAAATTTGCCGAAACGGATGAACAAATTGCAGAAATAGAAATCCAACGCCAATTCGCAGCGGTGCAAATAGTTCCCGCAGAAGCTGATGGGGTAAGCAATAGCGATTTAACTCCAATGCGAGACTGGATGGCCGATCGATCGGATGCGGTTGTCTGCGTTGGAGGTAAGTGGTGGGACATAAATAAGGCCAAAGCAGGGGTCCCCACTGAACTTGATGCGATGCTAGAGCTCGGAAAACCAGGGTTCGTTGTTGCAGGATTTGGGGGAGCAATCGCGGGTTATCTAAAAGACAACCCGGGCTTGCCTTCAAGATTGCAAAATGGACTATCTGTCAATGCAAACCGAGAAATTGCGAACGATACGTCTATCGAACGTATTGTAGAAAATATTGTCAATCAGCTAAAGCTTCTGCCGCTCGTGCGACGCAGTGTTTCACGGGGGCGTAATTTTCGAATTCTTGCTCTTGATGGGGGAGGATTGCGAGGGACGTTCACTGCCGCCGTTTTGGCTAAGTGGGATGACATGCTCAGGAGTGGTGGTGGTAACAATCTGGTATCGCATTTTGATTTAGTAGCTGGCACATCGACAGGTGCAATACTCGCAATCGGGCTTGCCCTCGGAATAGCTCCGCGCGATATATTAAAATTCTACCAAGAACAAGGACCGCTAATTTTCCCCAAAGATAGGAAGCTTCGACATTGGTTGAAATCCAAGCACGAATCTTCCACGCTCCGAGATTTACTGTGCAAAGTGTATGGTGATAGGAGAATAACTGATGCCTCCTGCTGCAGGCTCGTTATTCCTACAGTAAGAGCCAAACATGGGCAAGCTGAAGCTATTGTCACAGCCCATAGCCCAGATAGAACAGCATTTCGGGATATCTCGGCGGTCGATGCCGCGCTTGCATCTTCAGCTGCCCCTACATATTTTGATGAGTCTGTCTGGGATGGGCCGGTTGCGCCTGAATCTTTTCTTGATGGTGGTGTTTGGGCAAACAATCCAATTCTCCCCGCACTGGCAGAAGCTGTTCGCTATCTAAAAATACCAATGGATCGAATAGATGTTTTAAGTGTCGGCACAATGGGCAGTGAAAGCGATTTCACGGAGTCCCTTGGAAAAGGGAAAGCTGGATGGGCGCCCAATAGCGCTGATCTCTTCTTTGCTGCCCAGGAGCATGGGGCACTAGTTTTGGCTGATGGTTTCTTAGGCCCAACACGCCATCTTCGGATTAATCAACAGACTCCGGCAGAAATTAAACTTGATGATGCAGAAGCGATTGAAGATATGGCCGTGCGGGGAAATGATGTCGGCAAGGATTCTTTTGTTTCTGTTCGATCTAGATTCTTGGATGGACTATTGGCTCCAGAATGGCAACGGTATTAATTTGCCTGGAGGCCCACAGGAATCGCGCCTGAGTGAGATGCTTTCGCCCGATTTCTAAAAATTATTCGACTAAGGTAAACATGCCTTCACTGTATCAGCTTGCAATACTTGGGGCACCAAGTGCTGCTCAGATTTCTGAGCTTGAGAATATCGTGGCTCACGCCGTAGGCATGTTCAATCTGAGGCTGGGTCATGAGGTCGGATGGGATGTCTGTCCCGAATCATTCGAGCCTCACCAGCAAAGATCAGCCGCCGCAGTTTTTTTTGGCGGGGAGAATGCGCCTCTTGCCAATGTTGCAAAGCTGTTGGAGCGCGGCATCCCATTGCTGCCGGTTGCATCGGATGTCAGTCGAGTCAATGTAGAGATTCCAGCAATGATGCAACCGCTCAACTGCCTAGCGTATGCAGCAGGTGGTGCACAACGTGTGGCGACCGCATTGCTGGAATGTGCGGGGTTACTCCCCCGGCAACGGCGGGTTTTTGTGAGCTACCGCCGAGGTGAAGCCCGAGAAGCTGCTTTGCAATTGTTTGACGCTTTGTCGGTTCGACTTTTCGACGTATTCCTCGACACGCACGGCATTCCACCTGCGGAGGACTTCCAGACCATGCTGTGGCATCGACTCTGCGATTCCGATGTGCTCGTGATGCTTGACACGCCAGGTTATTTCGAAAGTCGCTGGACGAGCGCGGAGTTTGGACGTGCGCTGGCCAAGGGTATCAGCGTTCTCCGTGTCGGTTGGCCGGACGCCACACCTTCTGCACGCACGGCTACTGCAAGCCGGGCGGAACTGTTGCCCGAGGAAGTAAATCCGCACACTGGGCGCCTGGCCGATGGTGCGGTAGAGCGCATATGCTTGCAACTTGAGGAGGTCCGTAGTCAAAGCCACGCCGTGCGTTCCGTCAATCTTGTAAGCAATCTGCGTAACGCTATTGAGACGATCGGCGGTCAAATAATCGGAGTGGGAAGCAACAGAGCAGTTCATATCCGACTCCCAGATGGTCGGGCAGTTGTGGTGTATCCCACCGTCGGTGTTCCTACATCGACAACCCTGCATGAAGCCTCAACAAATTCACCCGATCAATCAGTCGCCGTTGTTTACGATCACGTCGGTTTGCATCCCCGATGGCTAGGACATTTGGACTGGCTGGGCCGGTACATCCATTCAGCGCGATGGGTCAAGTCGAGCGAGGCGGGTTGGCAATTTGCAGATTGGGAGGCTTGAGCATGAGCGCCATCTTTCTTTCAGCCAGTGTGCCGCTTGTTGGCCGAGGTACTTATCATGAAACGGCTAATCCGTTCCTTATCCAATGTGCAGTACGAGAACTGGCTATGGCTGTGATTCGTCGGCACAAGATTGTCTGGGGCGGCCATCCTGCCATTACGCCGATGATCTGGATAATCTGTGAAGACTTGGGTGTGGACTACTCCCAGTCAGTAATCTTGTATCAGAGTAAATTCTTTGAGGACCGCTATCCCGAAGAGAACAAGCACTTCCAGAATGTCGTTTATACCGAAGCGATCCCCAATGAGCGGGAAGCGAGCCTGTTGATGATGCGCGAGCAAATGCTGTCACGTGAAGACTTAGTTGCAGCAGTATTCATCGGGGGCATGGAGGGCGTAGAGGCGGAGCACGAACTGTTCAAACACTTTCACCCAGCCGCCAAGGTATTGCCTGTCCCTTCACCGGGGGGAGCGGCGTTGAATCTCTCCAAGGATCGAGGCTACTTCGCCGATGAAGATCTTGCCGACGTGGACTTCGCTCGGCTCTTTCACACTCAACTCACGATGGCCACCGATGATAAGGGGCGCTAGCCATATCCGCGACAATGTGATCAGTTGGCTCGCAGCATCGATTGCAACTGGTTAAAGAAACCGCCAAAGCCAGTTCAAAAAAGTGATTGAGTCCGCAGTGGGTATCCATAGAGTTCCGAAATTTGCTCCTGAAACTGTGTTTGGCCACCGTAACTCGGATGCCTCACACAAATAACGGGCACCGTATCCGTGATGCGATGAGCTGCTGCGGCAGCGTCATTTCCTATGGCAACGATGCGGGATGGTTGCAATAGGTCAATAAGTTGCTGCAGCAATTCTTCGCCCGCACGTCTTTCACGAGCATTGTGCTGCCGGTTGGTAAACGGATCACCCGATTCGTGCGGATGAAGTGGGAAGACGTTCCAAAGGAAGATACGAGCATCAATGTGCTCCAGCATGTTCCATATGACTGCAGCAGTTCGCTCAGCCACTGCGCTTCCTACGGTAGGTCGTTCTGCAACTAAATCGAGATCCCAACGCTTGGCATGATGGGTCATGTGAACGTCATCAGTCAGGGCCAGTCCCGTACGGCGCCCTCCACGGTATCCAAGGTCTCGGCCAATCCATATTGCATCGACCGGCTCCTCCAGTGCGCAACGCAGCATGGCAGAAAGCGCCGCAGTTCGGCGTCGAGGTGCATCGCGACGGTCATGCACTTCGCAACGATCTGAATACGGGTTAAAACAGTTTTCAAACTGCAGCGAGGCCACCGCCTCGACAAAAGGGTGAGTCTTCATTTCTCAATCTCCAGCGGCATATACTTGATTGTGCGCTGTTCACGGTCACCAATGATCCAACCTCCCTGATTTTCTTTGAGCTGCCGAAAAACGGCATACCCATCAAGGATAGCTTTCTCCCACAACTTCAGCGGACACTTTTCTACTTCGTAGCCGCTAACAAATTCACCAATAGTTTTCAGAATTCCCAGAGAAATCTTCTCCTGCTTCTCGAAGAAATTCAATTCCTTTGCTCTAGAAAAAATCCAGGCAGTAAGGCCTTCTTCAACAACAATGGCCCGACCACTGTCCTGCTCCTCATCGTACTTCGGTTTGCTTTTTCGTTTATGCTTGATCAATGCCCGGATTACGGGTGACCAATGTAGTACGGCCGCATAAGAAAAATGGAAGACGTCGTGAAATCGATAGCCATCGCGGTCAGCAATATTATCAGTCAGGGGGTCTCCTATAAATACCCCATTCCATTGAAGGTAGCTCTTGCCGCTTCCTCGTTGATTGACCCTTATTTTGAAATTTCTGGGCAGTTGTTCTTCATCCCCAAAATCGCTGTCGAAATCAAGACCAATTAAATCAGCAGGCTGTGGCTCCAAAAAGGCTCCGCGAGCTTTCCGAAGATTGCCGCGCGCCACTTCTGAAAATACCAATTCGGCAGCACGGATGGCATCCAAATAAGCTCGTGCAAAGGAAACTAGATCACTACGCGTAGGGGAATTACCCAACAATGCCGCGGCTGATTGACCTAAACGCACCAGCGTGGTATCCACCGACCCCGGCTCAACAATTGGTATGGCAATGTAAGCCAGCGCGCCCTCGGTCATGTCGCTTGCGGCTCCCACGTTCTTAAAATTCCCATGGTTCGCTGCCTCGGCGAAAACCTCTTCAAGGGGAATCTGCATGCGCCTGCAGAGCGCAGCCAAATACCAGAGCGTGTCGCCAAACTCTTCTTCTGCCGCTTTCTTAAACCCAGGATAGGCGGATTTCTCTCGGATATGCTTTTTGGCCGTAGCCATAATTCCGCCTATTTCTCCATATAAACCTTGGAGAACAGGGCTGAAATCGGTCGGATTGAGCACGTCAGTAGCCGCAATTTCTGCGGCATAATCCGAAAGCAGAAGAGATCCTTCTTTTTGCATGTCAAATTATCCGCGAAGAGTGAGCCATTCGAGTGGAGGGCCTTGGTAGCCGGTGACACCCAAACTGCGTATCCACTTCTCTAAACTGGCAAGCAGTTGAGGATCATCAAAGCAAGTCAACCCTATCCCACTTTTGCACAGAGGTCTGCCATTCCGATCTCGCAACTCCGGCGGGAATTTTGGCCCCGTTCCTCCGAAATAAACAAAGTCATTGCTGACCAAAATCCTATTTACGCCAGTGTCGCGCTGTACGTGCTGAGGATTGAGCGTGCCGTCTACCTGGGAGTGAAAAGAATCACGTTGCTGCCAAGCTGCCTCAGGCCCATCTCTAAAGTAGATGTTGTCTCCACAACTTTGCTTTCGGCTTCCGTTGCGGAAAGGTTTTTTTGATTCAAACCTGGGATTCAGCGCATATTCGTCGAGTGTCATTACCTCGGTAACGCGCATGCCGTACACAAGATGTCCACCTCGACCCACGCCACGGGCATTGCTGCCGCTGCCGATGACCCAGTCACCAACTTCGGCACTGCGGCGAATACCTGGCTTACAGGTTACTAGCGTACAGTGACCATAGAACGGATTGGGTGCAAAACCACTGTCGTAGCGCACCACGTAGGAGTGAATGCGAGCCATCAGCAGGGGTGTCGTTTAAGGGGAACGGTATCACAGGGACCACCATCAGGCTTTTCCCATGTGTCTTTGCCATTAATCGCATCAATGATTGCGTCGCCGTTCCAACCAACCAAGGCGTCAGCGTATTCCTTCAGGGCATCGGGAATATCACATTCTTTTTCACCATGTTTCCAAACGCCCACAATGCGTTTGCCCTGCTTTGCAGCATATTCAATCTCCCAATTAACCCAATCGCTGTTTTTTGTCTGGGGAGAAATGTAGCAAATGAAGACGCCAGCCCAGTTGATAGCAGGTGCCAGAATTTGGGTCTTTATGTAGTGCTCATCAGTGGCGTTGTTGAACTTCCCTGTATGAATCGAGGAGTCTCTGACATCCAGACCCTTCGGAGCCAGCAGATCTTTGAGCTTCTCGAGTCCATGATCGTCCTTATGGACATGGCTGATAAACACGTTTCTCGTCTCCGCCACCTGTTACCTCCATAGATCTTTTTACAACCGTTAAACATCGTAACTTCATTTGAGGCAGACGTCTGCGGGAAGTGCAGACTTATTTGACTTGATCAAAGGATTGCCTGCAGCCCCTTGTTCGCGATGACATTGAGCAGTTTGAGGGCTGGCCCTGCAGGATGGGTGTCGCCTTGCTCCCACTTGCGGACCGTGGATGCCGTGGTGTGCAGGTGCAGTGCGAACACCGGCTGGCTGAACTTCAGTCCTTCGCGCAGCCGCTTGATGTCGGCCGCGCTGAACTCCCGTACTGGCGGAGGGCAGATGGCGTCGAACTCGCGCATCGTCACCTTGCCGATCGCGCCGGCATCGTGCAGCGCGGCCAGATCGCCGCGCAGGGATTCAATGAGCTTGCTTGTCACAACACACCTCCAATAGAACGCCTATCTGCAGCGCTTTTATCAAGTCCTCTGCCGGTAGCTCCAGAAACACCCTACCGGCGAACTGCAGTGCCTTCCTTTCGTCCTGCGTGATGTTCGCCTTATCGCTTTTTGGGAATCCATGAAGAAACACATAGCGGCTACCGATTCGCGCTGACAGCAGCGTTCGATAACCGCCGCTCTTGCCGCCACCAAGACGAGCCACCCGCTTCTTGTAGAGGAAGCCGCCCAGGTCAGCATCAATCAGGCCAGCCTCCATCTCGTGAATCGCCCTGCACAAGGCGGCATCGGGCAACTTCTCGCCCGCCTGCCACCGTGCAAAGTCCTTGCGCTTGAGGATATTCATGTCAGGCTACCCCTAAAATATACCCGAAACGGGCATACTTCTGGAAGGCACCCTGAGATTGTCGTGACAGCGTCGCGACAATTCCGGCAGCAGAAGCCATGTGTTGGAGCCTGCTCATGCTGCCACCTCTACCGGGCGCTGCGTTCCGGTGATCGCCTTGCGCCGGTTCGCCACCAGTTCGGCCGCCTCGCGTACCGGCTTGTCCTCGGTGTGGACATAACGCATGAACATTGCCACGGTCTTGTGCGCCGTCAGCGCCATGCCCACCTTCACCGGAATCCCCGAGTTGGCGATGTCGGTGGCCGAGCGGTGCCGGATGCCGTGGGTGCCCACGTGGCTCACATCGGCCCGCTTGAGGATGCGTGTCCAGCCACCGTAATACTCGCCCGTGGTTATGTGTTGCCCCGGATGGTTCGGGGACGGAAACACGTGCGGGCAATTGTCCTGGCGGGGCGCGGTGGACAGCAGCCGGTAGGCTTCCTCGCTCAGGGGCTTGGACATGCCGCCGGTCTTGCTGTCGGGCCAGACCACACGCCGGTTTTCCAGATCCACCCAATCCCATTGGAGGGTGACGATCTCGGAGCGTCGGCCCGCGAACTCGAATTGCAACCGGATGGCCAGCGGCAGGATCGCATGATCCAGCCCCAGGCCATCGGTTTCCAGATAGTCGAGATACCGGAACAGCTTGCCCATCTCCTCGTCGCTGATGAGGTGTGTGGCCTTGCCATTCGGGTACATCGGGACATGGCGGCAGGGGTTCGTACCGTCAGGGCGATAGCCCCAGACCTCGGCCAGGTTGAACATCTTGCGCATCACGCTGAACGTGCGGTTCGCGTCCGCCGGCTTGTGCGCCATCTTCTTCATGGCCCCAGCCACGTCCGGGCGTGTCACGTCCTGAACCTTCATGCGCCCCAGCATCGGAACGATGTTGCGCTTGATGCATTTCTGGTAGCCGGCCTGCGTGCTGGGCTTGTTTCGCTGCCTGGAGTGGTCCTCCATGAACTTCTCGCACAGTTCAGCAACGGTCGGGGCCTTGCGTGCGGCAGTCTTGGCCGCGCCAGGATCGCCGCCCCGGCGGACCTCTGCCAGCCATTCCTGGGCCAGCGAGCGGGCCTGCTCGACGGTCAGTTCTCCGTACAGGCCCAGGGCGGGCTTGCGCCGCTGACCAGCGTTTGTGCGGTACTGCAGCATGAACACCTTGCGGCCCGCTGGGGTAACCTTGCACATGAAGCCGGGTACCAGGGTGTCGCGCAGTTCGACCGGCTGCGCCTGGGGTTGCGCCGCATCGACTGCGGACTTGGTGAGCTTGGTTTTTGCCATGATGACTCCTCGGAAAGACCCGGTTTCCAGGGGCCACATGGGAGCCATGCGGGCACAAGCCGGGTCAGGTTTCGGAAAGCACCGGCATATGTTGAACTCGCCTAAGTGATTGATAAACCTGCTGTATCGAGCTTGGGCGTAGTCCAGCGAGATGCGGTACTGGAGTCATGGTGAAATGAAAAATGGCCTCTAGCGCTTATCTGCAAAGCGCTGGAAGCTATGAAAAGAAGAGCATGCGCGCCGCGTTGCACGCATGCTCTTTCTTTTTGGGGCCCGTTGGGAGCAGGTGTTCTACGGGTTCGCAACAGGGCGGCAGGCGCTGGAAAATCGGCCAGAATGTTGCAAATCGTGCCGTGCCTCCCTTGCGGCGCGGCCCATCGCAGTTTTTGTGCATCCTGAAGGACATCGACATGGCTACATCCTCCCCGTCTTCCACGCAACGCACGGGGGCTGCCGCCGGCAGCGCCTCGGAGTACCTCACGTTCCGGCTCGGCACGGAAGAGTACGGCATCGACATCCTGCGCGTGCAGGAGATCCGCTCGTACGAGCAGCCCACGCGCATGGCCCATGCGCCGGATTTCATCAAGGGCGTGATCGACCTGCGCGGCGTGATCGTGCCCATCGTCGACTTGCGCCTCAAGCTCCACTGCGCTACGGCCGACTACACCGACTTCACCGTGGTCATCATCCTGAACGTGGCGGGCACGGTGCTGGGTGCGGTGGTCGATGCCGTGGCCGACGTGGTTGCGCTCACGGCCGACTCGATCAAGCCTGCCCCCCAGTTCCAGAGCCAGGTGGACTCGGCCTTCGTGCGCGGCATCGCCTCGGTGGGCGAGCGCATGCTGATCGTGGTGGACATCGAGTCGCTGCTGAGCAGCAGCGAAATGGGCCTGGTCAAGGCAGTGGCCACGGCGTGAGTCTCTGAGCCGGAGCCAGGCCGCGTTTTTTGTCTTCCGTAGGCCCTGTAGGAAATGTGAGGCGCCAAAGTGGGATTCTCCAATCTGCGCATCGGTATGAAACTGGGCCTGGCTTTCATCGCCATGGTTCTGCTCAGCCTGCTGGTGGGTGTGCTGTCGCTGGTACAGCTCAGCGATGTCCATGACGACACGCGCGACATCGCCACCAACTGGCTACCCAGCGTGCATGTGCTCGGGGAGATGCGGGCCACCGCCAACCGTCTGCGCGCCAGCGAAGTCGGCATGGCCCTGTCGGAGTCGGCCGATGAGAAGGCGCGGCTGGCGCAGGATGTGCAGGCGGTTGACAAGATCCTTGCGGACCAGGAGAAGGTGTATGCCCCCCTGGTCACTCCGCAGGAGGCCAAGGCCTACGAGGAGTTCAAGCAGTTCCGCGAGGCCTACCTGAAGGTGCAGGCGCAGCTCCTGGCGCTGGCCAAGGAGGGTGGGGCCGGCCAGGCCGAGACGGTGAAGCTGCTGTACGGCGACTCGCAGAAAGCCTTCATCGCCATGGCCGAAACCATCGGCCGGCTCGCCAAGATCAATACCGACGGCGCGGAGCAGGCCTACAAGGCGTCGCAAGGGTCCTACGATGCGGCGCGCGCCATGGTCGGTGCCGGGCTGGCGCTGGCCGTGGCCGTGGCCGTGGTGCTGGGATGGTGGATCACCCGCCTGATCACCGTGCCGGTCGATGAGGCCGTGCGGGCCACGCGCGAAATCGCCGATGGCAACCTGGCCGTGTCGCTCAGCGTGCGCTCGCGCGATGAGATCGGCCAACTGCTGCAGGGGCTGATCGACATGCGCGACAAGCTGGCGGCGGTGGTCTCGGAGGTGCGCGGCAGTGCCGAGGGCGTGGCCACGGCCAGCGCCGAGATCGCCCAGGGCAACAGCGACCTGTCCGGGCGCACCGAGAGCCAGGCCAGCGCGCTGGAAGAGACGGCCGCGTCCATGGAGCAACTGGGCTCCACCGTGCGCCAGAACGCCGACAACGCGCGCCAGGCCAACCAGCTGGCCTTGAATGCCTCCACCGTCGCAGCCCATGGCGGCGAGGTGGTGGCGCAGGTGGTGGACACCATGCGCGGCATCAACGACAGCTCGCGCCGCATCGCCGACATCATCGGCGTGATCGACGGCATCGCCTTCCAGACCAATATCCTGGCGCTGAATGCCGCCGTCGAGGCCGCCCGTGCGGGCGAGCAGGGCCGGGGCTTCGCCGTGGTGGCGGGCGAGGTGCGGTCCCTGGCGCAGCGCAGCGCCGATGCGGCCAAGGAGATCAAATCCTTGATCACCGCCAGCGTGGAGCGCGTGGAGCAGGGTTCACAGCTCGTGGACCAGGCAGGCACGACCATGGAAGAGGTGGTGACGGCCATCCGCCGCGTGACCGACATCATGGGCGAGATCAGCGCTGCCAGCAACGAGCAGGCCAGCGGCGTGGCCCAGGTGGGCGAGGCCGTGACCCAGATGGACCATGCCACGCAGCAGAACGCCGCCCTGGTGGAACAGAGCGCGGCGGCCGCGGCCAGCCTGAACCAGCAGGCGCAGGATCTGGTGGGCGCCGTGGCGGTGTTCCGCCTGTCGCAGCAGCATGCGGGGGCATCGCATGCGCCCACGCCTGCGCCGCGGCGCATGGCCGCGCCCGTGGCGCATGCGGCCGCCTCCGCGAAAAAGGTGGCCATGCCCGCCAGGAAGGCTGCCGCGCCCAAGCCCCCCATGCCCGCGCCCAAGGCGGCCGCGTCGCTGGCGGCACCGGCGCCCAAACCCAAGCCCGCCAGCACGGCGAACGATGGCGACTGGGAGAGTTTCTAGCCAAAAGCCGCTCCAGCGCTTTTCCATCAAGCGCTGGAAGCTATCGAAAAGAGAGCGGCCAAAGCAAAAAAGCGCGAGACCCCGAAGGGCCTCGCGCTTTTTTTATTGCCGCCGGGCCGCCCCAAGCCAACAGCGCCCCCTCTGGGGGACTGCGGCCACACGCAGTGGGCAAGCGTGGGGGCGTTTTTTACCGCTGTGCAGGGAATCAGAAGCGATGGCGGATGCCCACCACCAGGCTCGTGCCGGACGACAGGTCGGTGACCTTGTCGTGCATGCCCACGGCGTACACGTCGGTGCGCTTGGACAGGAAGTGGTCATAGCCCAGGCTGGCGGTGGTGCGCGTGGCTTCGCCAGGGCCCGTGGTGGCCTTGGTACGGGCCACGGCGGCCTTGATGGCGCCGGCCTTGTTCAGCACGGGCACTTCGGCGCCGAGCGAGAAGGTCTTGCCGGTGAAGTCGGTGGCGTCCACCTTGGCCTGGCCGTAGGTCAGGTAGGCCTTGGCCATGCCGAAGTCGTACGTGCCGCCGAGCATCCAGTCGCTCTTGCGGTTCATCAGGCTGTTGGGGGGCACGGGGTTGCTGATGTCGGCGCGTTCGTAGAAGCCCATCAGGGTCAGCGGGCCGCCGAAATACATGACGTTCAGGCCGATGTTGCTCTTGCCCGAGTTGCCGGCCTGCTCGCCGAACTGGTAGTGCAGGTTGGCCTTGAGGCCGCCGAAGCTGGGCGTGGTGTAGGTGATCTGGTTGCTCCAGCCGGTGTCGGCCGGGGTGGTCAGGTTGCCCGCGGGCCAGCCGGCGGTGGACATGTTGGCGTGCAGCACCAGGGGCGACACGGTGAACGAATCGCCAAACGGGTTCAGCAGGATGGTGGGCAGGAAGTTGGGGGCCATGCCGCGGCCCAGGGCCACGGAGCCGAAGCCGCCGGACAGGCTCACGCTGGCGTCGCGCGAGAAGAAGGGGTCGGGGTTGAAGCGGCCGGGGCTGCCGGTATCGACGCGCAGGAACGAGGTCAGCAGGAAGCCGGCCTTCAGGCCGCCGCCCAGGTCCTCGGTGCCCTTGAAGCCGAACCACGAGGTGGTCAGGCCGCCCGAGCCAACCACGCTGGTGCGGTCGGCATCGCCCGCCATGCGCACGGAGCCGGCGTAGGCATCCATCAGGCCCATGAGCTGCACCGAGCTTTCGGCGTGGGCGGTGCCGAAACAGGCCAGGGCGGCGCCCATGGCAATCAACGACTTCTTCATGAAAAAACTCCCGTTCAAGAAAAAAAATTACGACGAAATTATTGCAGTAGATCGGCGTATGGAAAGCAAATGTTGCTTTCTTGCCATCAAAAGTACACATTGGTGCGCTATGCCCCAAGGTGGGGCGGGTGCACGATGGTGGTGTTGCCTGCGGAGCATGGATGAAACAAAGTTACGGAGTGGGGCGCCTGCGGAGATCGGGGTCGCCGTTGTCCTGGCGCATCGTGTGCTCTTGAAACAGGAGCTGCCAGCGCTTGTCACGCAAGCGTTGGAGGCATTTTCTCACTCAAGATTCAGGCGACGGCACGGGGCATCAGTCCGCCGGCGCGCAGGCGGGCAAGGCGTGCCCTGTCGCCAGCATGGCGATGATGCGGTCGATTTGCCCGCGCAGGTTCTTGGCCTTGTTGTACTCGCGCTGGTGGTGCGCCAGCTCCACCAGGGACTTGCCTTCCCACGCACCCGCCAGTGCATCTGCGCCGCGCGCCAGCAGGGCCGCCACCGCCAGGTCGCTGCCGGACACCACCGCCATCCACAGGGGCGTGCGCAGGGGAGAGCTGGCCTCGGGTGCATGCACGTCGCGCGACAGGCCGATCAGCGCGGGCACATAGCGGTTGTTGCCCTGGCAGATCCTGTGCAGCACGCGCGAGGTGTCGTCCCAAGGCGCGTCCACGTCCAAGCCGGCATCGAGGATGCGGGCGAACAGGGCGTCGGAGCGCGCGTCCAGCTCGCGCTCGTGCAGCTCCGTCAGGCGCAGCACCGGCATGTGGTCATGAACGGTCGAATGGATCGCGGCGCCCAGGTCCAGCGCCGCCATCACCGCCTCGTGGCACCCGGGGCGCCACAGGGCCGCCACCGTCAGCGGCTCGACGGCGCCATAGGTCTTCTGCGCCGCCAGGGTGTTGTCGTACAGCGGCATGCCCGCCCCGGCCAGCAGGCGCACCATGTCCACGTCATTGGCTTGCACGGCCAGGACCATGGGGGAGCAGTCGTCAAAGCGCTCGCCCTGCCACAAGGCCTTGGCGTCGCCCCCTTCGGCCAGCCAGCGGCGCACGGCGGCATGGTCGCGCGCCGCCACGGCAGCCTGCAGCGCGCGCTGGGAGGTGAGCAATGCCAGACGTTCGTTTCTTTTCATGGTGTCCTTGTGTTTGCGTGGTGGATGCGGCCGCCACGCATCGTAAGGCCCGGGCAGGCCACCCTTTCCCCGCCATGTCGTCAGCTGCCAAGGAGGTCGGTGGTGGACAACTTGTCCATCGGCGGGCCCTGTGCGCCCCGTATATTCCAGGCCGCATGGCGCGGCTCGGCCAGAGGCTGCGCCCGTCCAACTGCCGAATCCAGGTTGAAGGGAGCTTTTCTTGACACAAACCTTGACCCGAGAGCAACTGTGGAGCCGCCTGGAGGCGGTCGATTACTTTGACTGGTGCGAAGAAGCGGAGCGCGCCGCGCTGCGCGCGCTGCTCTTCGACGGGGTGCTGTGGCCGGCAGGGCCGGTGCCCACCTGGATGGCACGCCGCGAGCTGTTCTGGCACCCCGAGCAGACGCCCGCGCAATGGGCGCGCACCGTGGACCTGCGGTCGCGCTATGTCGACGATGAAGACGTCATGCACACCTCGCCCCGGCTGGGCGATGAATACCGCGCCGAGGCCCTGTGCATGCTGCTGGCTTTCGACCACCAGTACAGCGGCATGGGCATCCCCGAGCAACTCGCCTTGCTGGACTGGTTGGGCTGGATGGACGCGCGCCCGTCGGCCGCTGCGCTGGATGCGTGGATGTACGGCATCAACGGCTGGCTCGATGCCAAGCCGCGCGAGCCCAAACTGCTGGCCGAGACCGACGACAGCCGCCATGCGCACGCCTTGCCGTGGCTGTACCACACGCTTGGCGCGGCGCCGCTGGTGATGCAGGGCCGCTGGATGGCCACCACGCAGGAGGGCTGGTGTTACGAGCGCTTTCCGCGCAGCTTCCTCGGCTCCCTGCAGGCGCTGATGCGCATGGCCGAGAAAGGCAAAGTACCGCACCGGCCGGGCACGAACCCCGCGCTGCGGCAGGATTTTTTACGCCAGCTGCGCGACGACCTAGTGGCTGGCGCGGTGCCTGAGTTGCTGCAGCATATCTGGGCGTTGACCCGTAAGCCTTGACGGCCATGGAACGAATGACTTCACCGCAAGGACAACCATCATGCTGATCAACATCGTTGGCAACTTCACTTTCGAGCAGCGGGGGGATGCATTGTTCATCGGCACCGAAGAATCAGCGGCGCTGGTTTGCGGCGGCCAAGCCCGGCTGGCTCCTGCGGAGCCGACCTTCCCGCGCTTCAGCGCGCCGGGCGTCACCGCCCGCGTGCACTATGCCGATGGCCCGCCGACCATCGTCCGGCATGGCGACACGGAATGGCACATCCACGACGTGCTGCTTGGCGGCTCGGACGCTTATGGCGTGACGCGCGAAAGGAAGCACGAGCGCGTCGCCATCGTCCACGACTGGGACGGCAATCGCCTGGCGTCGCTGCCCGACCGGCTCGGCCCTGCGCACTTCGGCCGTGCCGCCATTGCGCTGACCGACACCTACACCTATCCCAAAAGCGAATACACGGAGATCTATCGCCCGGATGGCGAGTTCCTCGCCCGCTATACCTTGCAGAGGCACGGGGCGGGGCGCCAGGAACTGGCGCACTTCACGGACGCACTGGCTTTCCTGCGCACGGGCGCCAACCCCTCCGCATACCAACTCTTCGACCTGCACAGCCTGCAAGCCTGCGGCGTCCTGCCCGTGGCAGGCGCGGTCCTGGGGGTCTGCGCATTGCCGGATGGCGGCAACCTGTGGGTGGATGCCGAGGGCATGCACCGGCTGGCGCCGCAAGGCCAGGACCAGCCGCCGCAGACGCTGCACCGCTTTGCAGAGCCCCTGGACGTGGAGCAGGCCAAGCTGCTGCTGTGGCACGACGCGCAGCGCGTCTACGCCGCGATCGACCACGACCGGGACCGCCAGACCCTGCTGGCCGTGCCGCTGGAAGGCGCAGACCCCGCGGTGCAGGAACTGCATTGGTCCGACACCTGGGCGATCGCGTTCCACGGCGGATTCCTGGCCGGGCAGAACTACCTGCAACTCAAGCGCAAGACGCTGCTGGCGGACAACGCGGTGCTGCTGTGGCGCCCTGGCGATGCGCTCACGCCCGCTTTGCTCCAAACGGATGCGAGCCCCGTTGTCGAAGTCAGCCAGGTTCGTTCCGCCACCAAAGGGAAGCACGGCTACCGCCTGCGCATCGAGGACCATTGCCCCAACCGCGCGATCCGCTGCGCCGCGCTGGAACTGGGGCGGTTGCTGGGCGATACCTGCCAGGGTGCTTACCAGCAGGGCGATGAAGTGCTGGACCGCAAGTTCGATGGGCGGTTCCAGATCGAAATCACCACGGCCGCTGAGCCCACCGCGTTCGAGCAGGCCTTCTTGCCAGCCTACCTGGCCTACTACCGCGACACGGGCGACCTTTCGCCGGCAGGCAGCAGGGCGCGGCTGGCGCCATTGGCAATCACCTGGGTCACAGACGAAACGCTATCTTGAGTCGCGTGCGAGGATGCGGCACGGCCCCCTCCGGTGAGGGCAATGGGTTGCCAGCCTCAATGGCATGTCAAATCAGGTTCAACAGGATTCCGATGACCACCACGTCCCAAACGATTGCCGCCATCCTCAAAAAAGCAGGGATTGACTTCCGGCCCTTGCCCAAAGACTGGGACAGCTCCCACCTGGGCCAGATCTTCCATTACATGGTGCCCGAGCGGATCTGCGAGTTTGACCCGAAGTGCATCGCCGAGGCGGGCGACTACGTGGGGGTGCTCCAGGAATTCGCACAGGCCACCCAGGGAGAGTTCGCACCCGGGAGCCCGCGAGCCGAAGGGAGCGTCGGCGGCAAGATGGTGTTGGAGTTCCTGCATGGAGGGCAGGCCGTCCGCTTCAAGTTCGAGCAGGAAGGCCGGTGGGTGGCCGAAGACTTTTACGTGCAACTGCGCAAGTTCTGCAAGAAGCACCTCAGCGGCAGCTACCTGAGCGTGGGTACCGACCTGGCCACCGAGGTCTACCTGCCCCACAAGGTGATCGCGCAGATCCAGAAGAAGACGCGCAGCTTCGACAGCGTGGAGGCGCTGGTGCAGTTCGTGGTGGAGGGCGCATCCCAGAGCGACCTGATCAAGGCAGGGGAAGGCCTGTCCTGGCAGTTGAAGGCCGGCTACACCCGCGATGGCGAAAGCCTGCTGACCGCGCTGCTCAAGTCTGGGGCGGACACGGACAGATGCCTGAGTGCCCATGGATTGCTTGCAGCTCCCGAACTGCCCAGTCGCCATGGCGAGTCGCCCATAGAGCTGGCGCAACGCCTGCGTGGTGTGGATCTGAGAGGCGAGTACGGCGGCGCGTGCAAGGCAACCTTGGGCCATGCCGAGATCCGCGAGAAGTGGAGCCAGCGGCTCTGGCACGGCTATCTCCCCGAGTACATGCGCATCATCGATGCGCTGGAGGCGGATCTGGCCTCCATGCGCTTCTCCGAAGCAGACAACCTGTACGGCATCGCCATGTGCCACGCGCCGCTGTGGGACCGCTGGTCGGAAGCCGCGCAAGTGCACTACTACGAATACGAAGACGCGTACACCCTGAGCTTGCTCACCCTGGGGCCCGGAGGCGGCGCCTTGCACCTGCAACTGCCCCGCGCCCAGGTTGACACGGTGATCGGCCTGCTGCGCCGCTATTGCCGCCGCACATTGTGGACAACGCCCGGGCAGGACGGCGCATGGCTCGTCGCGCGGAAATAGCCTGCGGCCACTGGCGCAAAGCATGCGCGCGGCGAACACACATTGATGCCGGGCAGCCTTGACGGCAATACGACGAGCCACTCCACAGCAGGGAAAGAGCGCCAGTTTTCTAAACGCAGCGCTGCAGCAGAAAGGACTCGATCTGCCCCGCCGATTGCGGCGGGCTGAAGTGGTAGCCCTGCGCTTCGTCGCAGCCCTGCTCGCGCAGGAACTGCAGCTGCGCGGCGGTTTCCACGCCCTCGGCGGTGGTCTGCAGGCCCAGGGCCTGTGCCATGCGGATGATGGCGCTGACGATGGCGCGGTCGTTGCTGTCGTGCTCCAGGTCGCGCACGAAGGACTGGTCGATCTTCAGCTTGTAGAGCTGGAAATGCTTGAGCTGGCTCAGCGACGAATAGCCGGTGCCGAAGTCGTCCATCGACAGGTGTACGCCGCGTGCGCGCAATTGCTGCATCGTCGTCATGGCGGCGCGCGGGTCGGCCACGGCCACGCCTTCGGTCAGCTCCAGTTCCAGCGCGTCGGGCGGCAGCCCGGCCTGGGCCAGCAGGCGGCTGACCATCTCGGGCAACTGCGGCTGGTGGAACTGGATGGCCGAGAGGTTCACCGCGACCTTGATGCGGTCCAGCCCTTGCGCACGCCAAGCCTGCAACTGTGCCAGCGCGGTGCGCAGCACCCATTCGCCGATCTGCAGGATCTGGCCGCTGTTCTCGGCCACGGGAATGAATTCGGCTGGGGAGATGCGCCCCAGCTCGGGATGGGTCCAGCGCAGCAGCGCCTCGACGCAGCGCACCTGCCCGGTGGCGATGTTGATCTGCGGCTGGTAGTGCAGCTCCAGCTGCTGGCGTTCCATGGCGCGGCGCAGGGCGTTCTCCAGTTGCAGGGCGCGCAGCGACTGCGCCTGCATCTCCGGGGTGAAGAAGCGGAACGTGGCGCGGCCGTCGCGCTTGGCGCGGTACATGGCCACGTCGGCGGACTGGGTGAGGGCGTCGAAGTCCTGCCCGTCGCTGGGGTACAGGGCGATACCCATCGACGGCGCCATGGTCAGCTCGTGGTGGCCGATCTGGTAGGGCTGGCGGAAGGCTTCGAGCAGCTTGCCCGCCACGCGCGCGGCGCCTTGCGCGTTGGCGCCGGGCAGCAGCAGCACGAATTCGTCGCCGCCCAGGCGCGACACGGTGTCGTACTCGCGCACCACGGCGCGCAGGCGGTTGCCGATCTGGATCAGCAGCGCATCGCCCACGCGGTGGCCCAGCGAGTCGTTGACGTGCTTGAAGTGGTCCAGGTCGATGAACATCACCGCCAGCGGCGTCCCGGCGCTGGCCGCTTCGCGTATGGCCTGCTGGCTGCGTTCGGCCAGCAGCGTGCGGTTAGGCAGGCCGGTCAGGGCGTCGTAGTGGGCCAGCCAGTGGATGCGGTCCTGGTCTTCCTTGCGGTCCACGATCTCGCGGTGCAGGTCGACCACGGTCTCGTGCAGCTCGCGCGTGCGTTCGCGCACCTGGCGCTCCAGTTCCTCGTGGGCCTTGGCCAGCGCCTCCTGGGTGCGCTTGCGCTCGGTGATGTCCATGGCGATCCACACCGAGCCCTGCGCGCCCATGGCCTTGGCGCGGATGTCGCAGACCACCGGGGTGCCGTCCTTGCGGCACAGCGTGACTTCGCCAGCGAAGGACTGCCCGAGCGCGAAGGGCGCGTAGCAGCGCCGGCCGGCGTCCTCCCAGTCGGCGTCGCTGCGGTACCAGCGCCGCGACGGGCTGCCGATCAGCTCGCCGGGCTCGTAGCCCAGCATCTGTTCGAAGTGCCGGTTGCAGCGGGTGAGGTGGCGCTCGCGCAGGAACACGATGCCGACCATGGCCTGGTCGAAGAGCACCTGCTTTTCCAGCTGGATGGTGCGCAGCAGGGCCTGCGTCTGCTTGTGTTCGTCGATGTCGTCAACGGTCCAGATCGATCCTTCGCGCGTGTCCTGCGGGTTGATCAGGCGGCCCGTGAGGCTGGCCCAGAACAGCGTGCCGTCGCGCCGGCGCATCTGGCGCTCGCAGCGGAAGGTCTGGCCTTCGCTGAGCGTTGTGTAGGCCTCGCGCCCCAGGGCTCGGAAGGCCTCGCGGTTGGGGTGCAGGGTTTCGCTGCTGTGCCCCAGCAGCTCCTGCGAGCTGGCGTAGCCGTAGATCTCGGCGTAGCGCTGGTTGCAATGCACCACCACCCGGTGGCGGATGAAGACAATGCCGACCCCCGCGCTGTCCAGCAGGGTTTGCTGTTCGCGCAAGGTGCGTTGCAGGGACGTGCCAACGACCGGCCCGGGAACTTCCGAGACCTCAACCGGGTGGAACATGAACGGGAAAGATGCGTGGTAATTGCAAGATATGTTCCAAATTGTATTCTATCGGGCTGTCTCTGTCGTCACGGTGTTGTCATGGCGCCGCACCACACTTCGGGCACGGCCACAGGGCCGAAGGAGAAGTCCCGATGAACGAACTGCCCAATCCCACGCTGCCGCTGTCGCCCCTTCCCAGGGGGTCTCTTCACCGCCCTGGCATTGCTTTGGGTGCGCGGCCTGTGGCGTGTCCCGGCCTGGAAGTCACTTGGGCGCGGCACCTCGACGAGGTACGGCAGGCGCAGCGGCTGAGGTTTTCCGTCTTCGCGCAGGAGATGGGCGCGCGCCTGAACACCGCCATTGCGGGCCACGACGTGGACCTGTTCGACGACTATTGCGAGCACCTGCTGGTGCGCGACCTGGCCAGCGGCGAGGTGATCGGCACCTACCGCGTGCTCACGCCCGCCCAGGCGCGCCGCGTGGGCAGCACCTACAGCGACCTGGAGTTCGACCTGACGCGGCTGCGCGCGCTGCGCCCGCGCATGGTGGAGCTGGGGCGCAGCTGCGTGCATGCGGAGCACCGCCACGGCGGCGTGATCCTGGCCCTGTGGGGTGCGTTGGCCGACTTCATGGTGCGCAACGGTCTCGACGCCATGATCGGCTGCGCCAGCATTCCCATGCTGCACAACGGCGTCGTCAGCGGCGACGTGGCCGCCAGCATCTGGGAGCAGTTGCGCCACACCCACCTGGCCCCCATCGAGCACCATGTGCGCCCGCGCCTGCCGCTGCCGGTGCAGCAGCTCGACGGCACCCTGCCCGTGGAGCCGCCCGCGCTCATCAAGGGCTATCTGCGCCTGGGTGCACGCGTGCTGGGGGCGCCGGCCTGGGATCCGGACTTCAACACTGCCGACCTGCCCATGTTCATGCGCATGGCCGATCTGCCCGCGCGCTACCGTCGCCATTTCCTCGGCTGAGCGTGCCAGCACGCGCTTGCGGGCTTGCGGCGTGACGGCTCCGTGACCGTCATGCGAGTGTCATTAATCTGTCACCAACGGCGGCGACACTGGTGCTGTCGCTCTCTGAAGCCGCATACATGCCGTCCATTCCCCCTCCATCGACCACACCCGCCGACGGCGCAGCGCCTGCTGCACCCGCGCCCGCCGCAGAAGCCGCGCAGCCAGCTTTCGGCCAGGCCTTTCTCGACCGCGACCACAGCATCCTGGCCTTCAACGAGCGCGTGTTCGACTGGGCCTGCCGCAGCGACGTGCCATTGCTGGAGCGCCTGCGCTACCTGTGCATCGTCTCGTCCAACCTCGACGAATTCTTCGAGGTGCGCGCCGCGCCGCACATCACGGCGGCGCAGGGTGGGGATACCAAGGGGGCCTACACCGTGGCCTCGTTCGAGGCACTCATGGCCAAGGCGCAGGACCTGGTGGCGCGCCAGTACGCGCTGTACAACGATGCGCTTGTGCCGGCCTTCGCGGCGCAGGGCATCCGCATCGTCTCGCACGGCGAACGCACGCCCGAGCAGCGCCGCTGGGTGCAGGAGTACTTCCAGCGCGAGGTGCGGCCGCTGCTGATCCCGGTGGGGCTCGATCCGGCGCACCCGTTCCCGCTGGTGGCCAACAAGTCGCTCAATTTCATCGTGCGCCTCAAGGGCTCGGACGCCTTCGGGCGCAACAACGAGATCGCCATCGTGCGCGTGCCGCGCGTGCTGCCGCGCGTCATCCGCATGCCGGGCCGCGTGGCTTCCAAGGGCGCGCTGTTCGTCATGCTCTCCAGCGTGATTCGCGGGCATCTGGCCGATCTGTTTCCCGGGCGCGAGGTCACCGAGTTCTCGCAGTTCCGCGTCACGCGCCACTCCGACCTGGCGGTGGACGAGGAAGACGTGCGCAACCTGCGCACGGCGCTGCGCCAGGGGCTGCAGCAGCGCCATTTCGGCCAGGCGGTCCGGCTGGAGGTGTCGTCGAGCTGCTCGCGCTTCCTGGCGGATTTCCTGCAGTCCCAGTTCGCACTGCCCGAGGGCGCGCTGTTCCGCGTGCAGGGCCCGGTGAACCTGGTGCGGCTGTCGCAACTGGTGGACCTGGTGAACGACCCGGGGCTGCTGTTCCCACCCTGGCGCGGCGCGTGGCCAGCGGGCCTGCAGGAAGGCGCCCCGATCCTGGCGCAACTGCGCGAGCGCGACGTGCTAATCCACCAGCCTTTCGAACGCTTCGATACCGTGCTCGCTTTTCTGCACGAGGCCGTGCACGACCCCGACGTGCTGGTCATCAAGCAGACCATCTACCGCACCGGCTCCGATTCCGAGCTGATGGAGCTGCTGCGCGAGGCGGTGCGCCGCGGCAAGGAAGTCATGGCCGTGGTGGAGCTGAAGGCGCGCTTCGACGAAGAGGCCAACATCAACTGGGCCGAGGCGCTCGAATCCATCGGCGCGCAGGTCGTCTATGGCGTGGTGGGGCTGAAGACGCACGCCAAGATGCTGCTGGTCACGCGGCGCGAGGGGCGCCAACTGCGCCGCTACGGGCACCTGTCGACCGGCAACTACAACCCGCGCACGGCGCGCCTGTACACCGACCTGAGCATGCTCACGGCCAACGCCGACATCACGGCCGACATGGACGGCGTGTTCAACCACCTGGCAAGCCAGAACCGGCCGCCGCGGCTGCGCCAGCTCCTGCTGGCGCCGTTCCACCTGCACAAGCGCATGATCGAGAAGATCGAGCGCGTCGGGCTGGCGGCGCAGGCAGGGCAGGGCGGGCGCATCGTCGCCAAGATGAACGCCCTCACCGACGAGGCCCTCATGCGGGCCCTGGTGCAGGCGGGCCAGCAGGGCGCGCGCATCGACCTCATCGTGCGCGGCGCCTGCATGCTGCCCGCGCAGTTGCCCGGCGTGACCGACAACATCCGGGTGCGCTCCATCATCGGGCGCTTTCTGGAGCACACCCGGGTGTTCTATTTCGCCGCGGGCGACCAGGAGGAGCTGTACCTCTCCAGCGCCGACTGGATGAACCGCAACATGATGCGCCGGGTGGAGCTGGCCTGGCCCGTGACCGAGCCCGGCCTGCGCCAGCGCATCATCGACGAATGCCTGGTGGCCTACCTGTACGACGACCGCGACGCCTGGACGCAGCGGCCCGATGGCCGCTACGAGCGCGCCCCGCGCCCCACCGATGGCGCGGGCGCGCAGGCCGCCCTCATGGTGCGCTACGGGCAGCAGCAGGCCACGGCGGCGCGCAAGAAACGGAAAGAGCAATGATGGATCTGATCCTGTGGCGCCACGCGGAAGCCCATGAGGGCGAGGATGGCCTGGACGACCTGGAGCGCGCCCTGACCCCGCGCGGCGAGAAACAGGCCGCGCGCATGGCGGCCTGGCTCGACCGGCAACTGCCCGAGGGCCTGCGCGTGCTCTGCAGCCCCGCGCGGCGCACCGAGCAGACGGCCCAGGCGCTGGGGCGCAAGTACAAGCTGCGCGCCGAGCTGCTGCCCGAGGGCACGCCCACGGAACTGCTGGAGCTGGTGCAGTGGCCCAGGGCGCGCGGCGCCGTGCTGGTGGTGGGGCACCAGCCGCTGCTGGGGCAGACGGCGGCGCAGCTGCTGGGGATGGGCGAAGGGGAGTGCGCCATCCGCAAGGGGGCCGTGTGGTGGCTGCGCCAGCGCCAGCGCCTGGAGCAGAGCCAGACCGTGCTGATGGCGGTCATGGCGCCGGATTTTCTGTAGTTTTTGGGTGTTTTTGGCCTCTAGCCCTTGCCAGGCAAGCGCTGGCAGCTATGGTTTTTGAGAACACCGCTTCAGGGTTAATGCGGCGGGGCGCCACGCCGCCAGTGCCTAGAATCTATTGCACTGCAATAAATGCCCTAGGAGTTTGCTGTGCCAGAGAAAAAAGCGGCTGCCAAGTCCGCCCAGCGTGTCATCAAGAAGTACCCGAACCGGCGCCTGTACGACACCGACACCTCCACCTACATCACCCTGGCCGAGGTCAAGCAACTGGTGATGGCCAGCCAGCCCATCGTGGTGCGCGACGCCAAGACGGGCGAAGAGCTGACGCGCAGCATCCTGCTGCAGATCATTCTGGAAGAAGAAGCGGGCGGCGCGCCCATGTTCTCCGAGGCCGTGCTGGCCAACATCATCCGCTTCTACGGCCACGCCATGCAGGGCTTCATGGGCAGCTACCTGGAAAAGAACATCCAGACCTTCACCGACGTGCAGGCGCGCCTGGCAGAGCAGACGCAGGGCATGACGCCCGAGATGTGGAAGCAGTTCCTGGGCGGCCAGGGGCTCATGGGCGGCTACGCCGAGCAGTCGCGCGCCATGCTCACGCAGATGCAGGAGCAGTTGCAGAAGCAGACCGAGCAGATGCTCGGCGCCTTCGGCATCAAGCGCTGACGGCGCGGCCGCCCCGGCGTCAGCCGGGCGCGGGGCCGATGTAGGCCGCCAGGCCCGCCACCAGCGCATCGAACACCGCCGCGCAGCGCGGGCTGCCGCGCAGGTTCTCGTGCATCACCACCCAGGTGTCGAGTTGCAGCGACAGCTGCCGCCCGAGCACACGCACCAGGCGCGCGTCCCGCGCCGCGAGGGGCACCTGGCAGATGCCCAGTCCATAGCCCGCGCGGATGGCGGCGAGCTGCGCCAGGTCGCTGTCCGCGCGCAGGCTGAAGTGGTTGCGGCCCAGGCCCCCCAGTTTTCCGCCCATGCGGCGGATGTACGCGGTCTCCCGGTCGTAGCCGATGAGCGCGTGGTGCGCCAGGGCCTTCAGCGATGCGGGCGTGCCGTGGCGCGCGAGGTAGTCGGCGTGCGCGTGCAGGCCGAGCTCGATGGTGCCCACCTTGCGGGCGATCAGCGCGCCCTGCGTGGGCATGAACATGCGCAAGGCGATGTCCGCCTCGCGGCGCAGCAGATCGTCGGGCTGGTTCGACAGCGCCAGCTCGATGGCCAGCTGCGGGTGCGCCGTGCGCAGGCGCGCCAGGATGGGCGGCAGCACTTCCACCCCTACGATCTCGCTGGCCGTGATGCGCACCGTGCCACGCACCCCGTCGCCATGGCCGCTGGCGGCGCGGCGCAATGCCGCCGCCGTGGCCGCGATGTCGCGCGCATAGGGCTGCAGCGCCAGCGCGGCGTCGGTGGGCGCCAAGCCTTCGGGCGAGCGCGTGAACAGGCCCAGGCCCAGTGCCGCCTCCAGCCCGCCGATGTGCCGGCCCACCGTGGGCTGCGTGAGCCCCAGCGTGCGCGCGGCCGCCGAAAGCGATCCGGACTCCAGCACCTGCAGAAAGCTGCGGTACCACTCCCATGGGGGCTCGGCGTGCGGCATGGGTATTCAAAAATGTATGGTAAACAAAGAATTCTAGGCAATTTTCTTTTGGTGCCACAGGGCGCAGACTGCGCTCCGTGATGAACCACCGAACCGGGCGTGATCCGGAAACCGCCATGTCGAAGATTGCATTGTTTGGTGCCAGCGGCGCCATGGGCCGCAGCGTCGCGGCCGCCTTGCGTGCCGAGGGCCGCGCCTACCGCGTGGTGGGGCGCGGCGAAGCCGCCCTGCGCGCCGCCTTCGGGCACGACCCGCTGGCCGAGCGCGTGTGCTGGAACCCCGACGACCCCGCCTCCGTCCGCCAGGCCGCGCAGGGCGTGGAGACGCTGGTCTATATGGTGGGGGTGAACTACTGGCAGTTCGCGCTGCATCCCCGGCTCATGCGCCAGACGCTGGAGGGCGCCATCGCCGCGGGCGTGCAGAACGTGGTGCTGATCGGCACCATCTACCCCTATGGCCGCCTGCGCACCGCCAACCCGGTGCGCGAGGACCACCCGCGCGCGCCCCACACCTTCAAGGGGCGCATGCGCAAGGCCCAGGAAGACCTGCTGCTGCAGGCGCACGCGGCGGGCCGCATTCGCGCCACCGTGCTGCGCCTGCCCGACTTCTACGGCCCCGGCGTCGCGTCCAGCCTGTTGCACTCGGCCATCGAGGCCGCCGCGCACGGTGGCGTGGCCCAGATGCTTGGGCCCATCGACCGGCCGCATGAATTCGTGTACGTGCCCGACGTGGGCCCCGTGGTGCTGCGGCTGGCGCGCCATCCCCTGGCCTACGGACGCACCTGGCACCTGGCCGGCAGCGGCGCCACCACCCAGCAGGCGCTGCTGCAGGAACTGGAGCGCCTCGCGGGCCGCCCGCTGCGCCGCCGCGTCGCGGGCAAGACCCTGCTGCGCCTTGCGGGTCTGTTTAGCCCGTTCATGCGCGAGCTGGTCGAGATGCACTACCTGGTCACCGACCCGCTCATCCTGGACGACACGGCCCTGCAGCGCCTGATCGGCCCCCTCGCCAAGACGCCCTACGCGCAGGGGCTGCGCGAGAGTGTGGCGGCGGCGCGAACGCCATGAATGACCAGGTCAGCCAGCGGACAGCGCGCGCGCCAGCCGCGAGGCCGTAAGGGCGCGCGAGGCGGGCCAGGTATCCGCGGCGTGCCCGTGCTGCCAGCAGGCGGCGCAAGCCGCCTCGAAGGCGTCGCCGCCCGCGGCCAGCCGGGCGCCGAGCAGCCCCGCCAGCACGTCCCCGGTGCCTGCCGTGGCCAGGCGTGCGTTGCCCGTGGGGTTGATGGCCGGCGCGCGGCCCGGCGCGGCGACCACGCTGCCCGAACCCTTGAGCACGGCCACGCAGCCGAAGCGCCCGGCCAGTTGCTGGGCGGCCTGCAGGCGCCGCGCCTGCACCTCGGCGGTGGTGCAGCCGAGCAGGCGCGCTGCTTCCAGCGGGTGGGGTGTCAGCACGGTGGGCCGTGCCTGCGCGGCCCTGTGCGCCAGTTGCTGCTGCAAGCCGGAGTCGGCCGCGATGGCGTTGAGCGCGTCGGCGTCCAGCACCAGGCGCGGCGCTTCGGCCAGCACCCGGGGCAGCAGCGGCGCCACCGCCATGCCGCCGCCACAGCCGCACACCACGGTAAGGCGGGGCAGGTCAAGGGCGTCGAAGCGGCGCAGCATCAGCTCGGGCTGCGCGGTATCGACGGGCTGCGCGCCGCCGTCGAGCAGGGCCACGAGCACCCGGCCCGCGCCCGCGTGGAGCGCGGCGCTGCCCGCGAGCAGCGCCGCGCCGCCCATGCCCATGCCGCGCTGTGCCAGCCCCTCGCCGCCGACCACGGCGACATCGCCGTAGCTGCCCTTGTGGCTGGCGTGGGCGCGCGCGGCGGCGGCGGGCAGGCCGGGGAGCCAGGCGCAGGGCGGTTCATCGCCGGGCGCGGCGCCCAGGTTGTCGTGCCAGACGGTGCCCGCCGCATCGCGCCCCGCGCCGGTGAACAGCGCGGGCTTGAGCGTCAGCAGGCTCAGGGTGTGGCGCGGCGCTATAGGCAGCGCGGCCGGGGCCAGCGTGGCGGCGTACTGGCCGGTGTCGGTTTGCAGGCCGGAGGGCAGATCCACGCACAGCACCGTGGCGGGGCTGGCGTGCAGGGCGTCGAGGCAGGCGCGCAGGCGGGCGTCGGCCGGTCGTGGTGCGTCCTCCGGGGCCAGGCCGATGCCCAGCAGGGCGTCGATGCACAGGTCGTGCGCGCCCAGGCCGGTGGGCGGCGTGTCGGAAAAGGAGACGCCGGCATCGCGCGCGCGCTGCCATGAACGCAGGGCATCGGCGGGCGCGTGGCCGGGCTGGCCGAGCCACGTGACGGTCACGGCCACGCCATGGCGGTGCAGGTTCTGGTG